>Ga0209755_10009874_pt1 | contig 10052 bp, 8 predicted proteins | sample TergutCo191P1_FD_187301 | JGI IMG/M metagenome (GOLD analysis project Ga0209755, IMG submission 187301) | Cornitermes sp. P1 segment gut microbial communities from Petit-Saut dam, French Guiana - Co191P1 (SPAdes) (version 2) | ecosystem: Host-associated > Arthropoda: Insects > Digestive system >...
TGGCAAGTCAGATCTGTGTGTGGGTGGGGGGGCCAGAAGTGTAATGTAGTGTGGACAATAGAACAGGAAAAGTTAGAGGCTAAAAATTAAATAAGGCAACAGTGCATTGTCACTGGAGGCAACTTGAACAAAAGTTTACGCAACAAATGGCAAGTGAGAACACACACAACCCTTTTCAGGACCACAGTGGATAAGAAGTAGAAACTACTATATCCATGGGTCTGCATGATGTAGTGTCTCCACAGTGCTGCCATTTGACATTTTCATGATTGGAGGGGAAGAGGCTGTGAGCATACTGCCAGACAAAGCTGCAAAGGAAATGTTCCAAGAGGGAATTGTTAGAATTCTCAAGAGGTCCACAATAACCAACTCAGCCTCACAATGTCAGAGAAACATGTTTCTTATACCACATGATAATGCAGACCTCACAGTCCTTCCAGTAGACACACATCAATGTCCTGGCCACCCTTCAGCCAGACCGTTTGCCTCATCAGACTCTCCTGTCATCAGTTTCAACTGCACATCAGACCAAAGCAACACAAATACTGTAGTTTCTAGTAGCACAGCCATCAGTACTAACTCACCAGATTTCCCGTGCAACACACTTCGGCCAAGTCAGTCATGCAACGCATAGCAACAGCAGTTAGCGGAGACCACTCCCAGTGTGGTGTATAAAAGGTAGCATGCTCGATGATTGGTCCGTCTTCCTCACACAGCTATCAGTCTTGGTCATCATCTGACAGATTCAGCAGTTGAGATCTACCATCAACCCAAGTGAATCTGTGCTGCAGCTTACATCAGCCTTGCTGTGCCTGGGCTTCAGTATCATTGTCAGTGACATGATCACTCTAGCTGACACCTGCATCTGATACCTTTTTGGATGTGCAACCATCAAGCAGCATGCTTCACACCTGCCTATCCAGCAGATAGTGGGATATATCACATGGCTCACATGGGCCATGAACTGGCCACAGTTCAGAGCCACAAATATCTATTCCTTTGATACAGTCTGGATATTCTGGTTCCACAGACACTATCTTCTCTGCACTAGGAGCCATACGCCAGTGAAACACCAACAGCTTTGCAGCAGTGAACATGTTGCAGCAACACCAGCCACTGGTAGTTTTGGTGTGGAACCAGCACCCATACATTTCACAGAAATGTCACAGGAAAAGGAATTGCTTGTGACATGAATTTAAAAATTTCAGGAGTGAAGTTGTCAAAAACATGCCGACAGCAGCATGTGATTATAAAATGTGCTTTTACCATGAAAGTGGAAAGGAATGGTGGCATCCATCTTCTGCTAGCTGTTATTTTGTAGAAGGAAGTAAATGGGATTTAGCTGATACCAGATATGTTAAGCTTTGCTTTATTTGTACCACTTTCCTTGTCTTGTATTAGTTTGTCTGTGGTTGAAATATTGAGATGGTACATATAAATTTCATATTTTAGCTGAGGCAGGAAGGGTAACAGATGAAAGAAAACCATCTTCCAGTAATAATTACAGCACTGTCCTACTTGTACCTATTTTGAAATCTTGAAGTGGAGCAGCGATTAAAATAATGGTATTCATTTCAAGAAGATTAGTTTAAATTAATTTATTTTCTATTGCCTAATATGTTTGTAAATTCTGATTAGGTCTCACATCAGAAGATTATGGTTTGCTGATATACACGTACAGTGTATCTGTACATTACTTTTGTGCCTTACAGTACTGATTCATTCTTTCCAAAAAAAAAAAAAAAATGTATAAAATGGATGAATATTGTGAGATTTCTTCCATTTTGCATCACCAAAAGTACCGTTGATGTTTTGGTGACATTTTGTTTTGGAGGTCCAATCTAGAAATAGTAATGTGAATTTTATTTTGTATCTATTATGTATAACCCCTACGTTGCACATAGACCAAATCAAACTTTATTAGTTTTGTCAGAAACATTTCACTTTTGTGAAATATTTTACGAAATATGAAGTTGTTTGCTAATATCAACAGCCTTTATTTGAAATGTTTTTGATAATGATAAATATTTAACAAAATACAATTAACAATTCAGTATTGGAACTGGCTGTTGTTACTAAGTATTTTCTCTCAAAATTTTTCAGTTAATTCTATGAATAATATTTTACTTTGTTAATTTGGTAATTTTTAAATAATGGAAACTTAATTTTGTATGAATTTTTTGGAATTTTAAACAATACATCTTATGAATAGTGATAGAATGTAAGACCCACAAAGTAAACAAAGAATGTAGTTGAAAAGTATGGGACATATACCATTTAATTAAATAGTTGAGTTATGCGTGTATAAAAAGTAAAAATTTGTTATCCTGTCGTATGGCTTACATTAGTAGTGAATAAAGAGAAAGGCTAGTGAGGTATAAGTGAGTGATAAAATAGATTTGAAAGATGTGTACACATATATATATACACTCCCAGACTGGAGTGTGCCTTTCCACTTGTGTTGAGAATATACGGAATGGTAGTAGAGCAGTATGGAATACAGAACATGGTATGTCTTCATATAGACATGTGAAATGCCGTACACAGAGTCTGTCTGCCTCCATCTGTGCAGACTGTTCTCTATTTCTTACCATAGTAAATATATATTGGTGAAATCTGTAGTGTAACTTTTGACAATGAACATACACAGAATGTCAAATACACCATGTCTTTGCGGTGGTGTAGCTGGAGATTCTGTTCTTCTGGGATGTGACACTGGATCACTGGATAATTGCTTCCTGAAGTTTTGAGGCAATATTGTCTTGAAACCTAAGAAATCCAGTGAACAGTACTGTACCCCAAAAGAGTGGAATCTGCAACATACACCACTGTTGCATGTTAGAGACACTGCATTGTTTTGTGGCAGTGTTGGTTCTCCTTGTTACTTAATGCTTAACAAGGAGTGAAGGAAAGCCCCATCACACCAAAGCTGGAGGCAGTGAGACCAGCTGGCCAGGTGGGATGACGCAGCTGCTGCTCACCAAATAACCTCCCTTTGTTTTCCCTTCCGACTCTTGTGTGTCCACAGAGCTCCAAGCATGAAGAACGCAAGCAGCAGCAGTTACTGGAGGCCATGGCCCTGGGTGGGGGCAGTGTGGAGAAGCCTGAGAAGAAGGAGAAGAGTTCAAAGACAAAAGATAAAGGCATGCGGGACAAAAATGTGACTGAAGAAGAAAAGGAGCTGCGTAAAGAGCGAAAGCTGGGAAGAAAGAGGGTATGCGGGGTGTTAATAATACCACATAGGAATTTGAGATTTATATTGTTATTTTTATGTGCTCACATTACAGTGTTTCATTCTTAATTGAAGTATGGTTTTTGAAGAGAAGATGTAGTACTAAATTGAAGGATGACCATGCCTGGTGAATTGGGCAGTAAGTGATCATATCCTGTTCTTAAATGTTATCCCACTGTTTTCATGAAAGGCCTGATGAGAACCAAAAATGAACTTAAGGATAGCCACCTCCATTCCAAGAATTGAACCTGGGATCTGCTGAGTATGAAACAGGAGTTCCTGCACTTACCTGTGATGTTTGTTAGCACCGTTGTGTGGTGGACCAACGTGCCAGTCTGCCATTTCCTCTGAATCGTAGGTTGACAAAGTGCGCTCCTCTGGGTTATTACGCACCAAGTGGTGGTAATTTCTTACTACTCGCTGCAATATAACCCTGTAGAGTGCAATTCTCAACTGCGTCTCAGCAGAAGCCTGACGTTATGCATTGGCTGACAAAGTTTAACATTTTTTAAGGATCAAAGAATGACAATTCTAATTTCTGGAAACTGATACAAAAACTTGAAGGAATTTATTTAATAAGTAACTTACAAAAGGTAAGCAAACATTAAAGAAATGTGAAAGGGAAGTTAAGTCATTGTGTTTTCCAGCAAGAACTCGCAATTGATGGATGTTGACTGGACTAGCAAGTGTTCCAATATGTTCTGATTAACTTAATAACATGTACCAAAATACAGATTTTCTGTGCTTTTCAGCGAAGGTAAGAGTAATTGTTTGCTTGTACCTAAAGACCATTCCATGATAATGTAGACACAGAAGTCATGATGTAGTGATTTGCACTCCATTTCAAGTTTTGGGGGGCCCATGGTTTGATTTTTATCCCAGGGGTTGGCTATCTGGTGGAAGAATTTCAGTCTTTCTTATTGCCTTCACACAAGAACTAATTTAATCCAATATATGAATATAATGAGTATATGACTATTAGTTATTGTGTTAGACCTTATACTTAATTATTGGATTGATCAATACACAAAGGGGTGACATTAACCAGACTGATTTAATATTTGAAAATGGATTAGGGAGTTGTTCTTCCATATCTTCCCCAATCAGTCTTTCCATGTTCATCCATATCTGTATAGTTTTGAAAACATCTTTAAGTAAACTTAGAAACTGACAAGATAAATGAATGCAGGATGTGTGAAGGTAATGTTCCATTCATTCTTACCCTTGGGGTTATATGCACATTTAAAGAATGAATTGATGGTTTTGTAGAAAAAGGAAAAGCACAATAAACATCAGCCATATCGTGACTGATTATACAGTCCTCTTAAAGAGCAGGCTGGTTAAGTTCATAATGTTTATTTTGAAAATGTTAAAAACACCTAGTGTTATGGATCTGCACTTTGTTGGGTGTACTGTATCATATACATGTTATGTATTTAAGACTACTGTTTTCTGCCCTATATTATTGGAACAGCCATGCAGAGTACCCTCGGAAGGCCTAGAAATTGTCATAACACAGTCTTTTCTGTAAAAAAAAAAACTGTACTTCCACAAATTAAATTTGGAAAGAGCTGAAAGTTGTTGGGAGCCAAATCTGGTGAATAATGGGGGTGTTCTAGTCCAGCAACAGATTGTTGTACCTTAAAACTGCTTGACAGAGAGTGCCTCTTGAAGTGAACTACACCTGTGATGTAAAGAGATAAACGTCTTCATTTGTAATTTAATCTTTTTTGGGTCTTAGAGGTTATTGGTGTTTCCACTGCATGCTTTGCCACTTGCTTTCTGGGTCATATTAAAAGAACCACATTTCATCTCAAGTAATTATTTTTGACAAAAATTGTATAGCATTTCCCTAATCAGGTTTGATTGCCCTTTATTGCTTTCTTCGTTAGTTCTTGGGGCCATTTTTGCCAAAACTTGTTTCAAGCACAAATAAGGTTATAATCGGTCCCATTACAGGCCCAAGGTGCCCAGAGGGTTCCAGGAAGTTAAGGTTCCTAGATTACATGACAATGGCCCAGAATGGTGGTAAGGTCAGCCTTATGCACCTGCCGCTTTTACCCCCAAGAAATACTCCTGGTACTCATTTCTGTTAAGAGGCTGAGTTGACCCTAGGTGCCATAGTGTGATCAGAAGGATTATGTCAATGAAAAATTCCAATGACACCATCTGGAGTCGAACCAGCGATCTTACGATTTGTAGCGAATCACCTTAACCACTGTGCTACCATGGTCCCCTTCAAACACAAATCAACTTTTGAAATTTATCTCATCATTTCTTTGTGTAAATTTAATTCTTGAGCTACCTTGTGAGTATGTGTATGCTGAACACGCAAAATTCGACACACACTCAACATTTTCCTCAGTTTGTGCATTTTCAGACTACTTCTTTCAACATTTTTCATTCTACACTCAACCCTCTTGTAACTTCATTGTGGATAACTTGTAACTTGTTACACCACTCTAAAACACTTGATTTATTTGTAGCCTCCGTCCCATATGCTTCAGAGAACATTACACATGTTTCATTGGCACTCTTTCCTAATTTCATGGAAAATCTTTGCTCTAAATTCTGATTACCTGTTTTTTGATGAGCAATACATTGACGCACCTCATATTTCGGCCACAGCTGTGACAGAACTGACAGAATGTTGTCGAAATTGCAGCTTGCACAAGTCAAATGATCTGAACACTGTCAAATCTGATATGATGAGAAATCATTCCAGGAATTTAATGGTCAACACCTCATGTGTTGATTGCAAAATCTTGAGTCTATAAATTATATTTAGATTAAAATTCTGCTGGTTACTTAGTAATACATGAAAATAAAACTGTTAAATTGTATGAAGATTTGTTTAGGTGGCTACTGAAAAATTCGTTAATTTGTTTGTTTTCAGGATCGTGCAGAGGAAGCCATGCTTTTAGCTGAACAGAAGCGCCGAAAAGAAGAGGAGAAAGGTAAGAGTCACTCACATTTATTTGGATTTATGCTGTCAGTTCTTGGAGTAATAAATGTCATTAAGGTAAAGGTACAGTTAGATGGAGTGAGTGGTCAGCATTGTTACTCATTCCACTTCATCCCTACTGAAAGAGCCCATTGCATTAACCTTGGTATTGATCATATATTCCATTATTTCTACAGCTGCAAAGCTCGCAAGTCACCAGAATGGAGAACCCAGCGAATCCCATGGTCGTGAGAAGCATCATTATCCCAGGGTAAGTGCAGTCATTACATTAAGAGTTGACTGTGAAACAAAGGAATCAGAAATGAGATGTCACAGTGTATAGTAAACAAAAGAATTACAGTTTGTCTTGTATGTGCAGGACTTATGATTTGGGAGTGAGGCACCAAAGTGCTTTGTTTCTGGGCTGCAAAATGTATCATTGGTACTTATGTGTGAATATGTCAAAACTTGTAAATTTGTAGAGAAAATGTCGGACCCTTATTTAAATTAAGATTTTTTTTTACAAGGTCAGGTTTTTTAGGACTACATTTTAGTATACTCTTATGTTTTAAAACAGAATACATGGAATCCAAATTTGGCCCTTGCATGCTGAAATGATATTACTGTGTAATTTTTATTGTGCTATTTACTGGAAGTGTCAGTGATCTGAATGTGTATATCAGGTGGCAGTAACATGGCTTGCACACGTCACTGGTGTGACTCTTGCAGATTGCATGTAAAACTATAATATTCAGGCAGTTTACACATACACACACGAAACTAATAATGAATGATGTTGAAAAATTTTTCAAAAGAAAGGTGTCTCAAAACTAGCTGAAACTTCTCTATGGTAAATGGATGAACAGAATAAGCAAGGGAAAATTATTTTTCTTTATTAATGCATGGCTTGCCTAAGTTGTCCTCAAAAGTACAGCCCACAAAGCTCATCTAGCTGGCTACCCCTGACATAGATACAAACACAAGTCATTACAGTAATTCCTGGTATAATAAAGAGATTGCTGTGAAGTGGAAGCAGAAATGTATGTACATCTCTTCACAGCAGTCTCTTAGATTTTTAAGTACTGCCAGCAGTGTGTTAATACTAGAAAGCAGTTTTATAAGACTTCTAAAGACCCTTTGAATATTATACATTTGTTTGATGTTTTCAACCAGACCAGAAACTTGTGAACTGGACTTCTGTAACATAGTATATTTCCTATCATGAAATATGAGGTGTGTAATTGTATTCCTGTGATCTTGTTTCAGGACAAATCTCCATATGTTCGTGAAAGAGAGAGGTCACATGATAGAGAGGGCCGTGATAAACAATATCCTTTTGTATACAAACACTTACAACATAGTTCATTATCTTAGTGTTGCTCAATCAGTAATTTAAATTTGAGTTCTTGTTTTATTAGTTGTGTTTAAGTAATTTATAGGTATGTATTGTTTACTCTTGGCTTTCACTGTGTAACCTAATGCATTATAAATTTTCCTCATCCATGTTTATAGATAGCCGCTTTGAACCCCAGCATAATCAGCCATCATGCTATAATTCATCCTTTAAATTACTAGAACAGTGCCTTTTATTAGGCCAGGTTCACTTCTTCCACATTTCTACTAATTCATTGTTCATCGTATTACTCTGTCTTATTCAGTGCTTCATGACCCCATCAGTTCACACTTCATCCTAAAATAATCAGGCCCCTTTGCATAGCCCATGCCAGTAGCCATAGGGACAGAGAAATTTACCCCGTTTCCTGTAATATTGTCCACATATTAAAATCGCTACAGCCATGTAGTGAATTGAGAGATAAATGGCTACATTTTTGGCAAATTGATGTACATGTATTTACATTCATGATATGGCTTATGGCTTTCGTCATGGAAATAAATGACATTTGTGTAAGAGTCTAAATATTCAAACTAACCATGTAGATAATACAGTTAATGTGCAGCTGCAGTGTTGCAAAGTGGTCACAGTTCCATTAATTTGGCTTCTAGCATGTTATTGATTATTAACCAGACACTTTGAATGTAGCCTTTAGTATACTGTTTGGTTTTGTCTGTTCCAAGTACGAGATCTGATTTCAAAATATACAGCACAGTCATCACAAAACTGCATATAAATATACAGGTTTGATCATGCCAAGAACTTGTTTCAACACATTTTTGGTAGTTAAATATACAGAAAATCTTCCATCTTTCCTTAACATTGGTTACTCGACGCTCGAACGAGGGCAAGCGCAGATGATGATGGGCTGAGGAGGGGGAAGGGGAAAGTGGCACAGCTTTCAAGGTAGCCAGCATTCCGGCCAGCACCCTCCAGGAATCGTTATCCACTGGTTGACTGAGACAAAAAATATAAAAATTTGTCTACAAGTCTTTTCAGTAGGACACAAGGGATTTAAATTGTTGTGTGATACATATATGTGCAAAACTTGGTATACATTTTAAGTTTCTTAATTCAGTCAGTTTGTTTTCATGTTTATTAAATGTAATTTATTATTTGGATTGAAACTGGAAGCAAAACATATTTTAATGTTACAGTTCGCAAGAGTGGGAAGGAAAGGATCTCAGAGTGTAATGTCATGGGTTGGGCAGAGTGAAGTTGCAACAACAGTTGCAAGGAATGTGAGAGTAATGCAATAAAAAGGTATGGCAGTCTGAATATTCATAATAGCATATTCATTGTTATAAATTATGCTAGATGATGTGTGTGTGTGAAAGAACATCTTTTTAATTGTAATTGTGACTGTAAATACATACTCTTATTGATAAGAAAAACTCATTGCAATGTGTGTAAAGATTACTTGAATAATGGAAAACATACAGTATGTCTTTGTATCATTTCTGAACAAAAATAGATTACATGCCACTTGAAAGTGTTGCTGCCAACTATTATTCTTATCCCTGCTGTCCTTCCTAAAAGGAAATGAAGGATTATTTGATCCCATTGCTGTCTCAAATTGCATGTCCCCATTTCACCTTCTGAACCAGCTGACAGAATTTCATGAAATGCAATATGTTAACTCAGTTGGAGACCACCAAAAACCATACTTCATAACATGGTGTTTACTCGAACTTGAAGTATACAGAGTTCGTTGTAGGTAACAAGTTCCTCGTAAAAGCACAGTAATGATTATAATGATGATGATGATGATGATGATGATGGCTACAACAACAAGAACAATATTCTGGTCTTCTGGGACATTAACACTATGCAGCATGGTTGACAGATTCCAGAATTTCTAAGGAATGGATTGCCTTATCTCAGCGATGGTGAAATCATCAGACTACACAGGCCTTGGAGATGAAGACACTGCATTCCTTTAAAATGTTAGGGTCTGTCATCCCCACTATGCAATCTAATATCCCAGAAGACCAGATTCCTCAGTGTCAGTGTTGTGTAAATCTCAAATCTCACAACATAACTCATTGTTTATGTTCTTGTAAGTTCATTTCACTTAATTTGTATATAGTATCATAGCCCAGAAAACAATAACATAAATCACTGCTGTGAAAATCAAACTTTCCTGCCAGTACAGATGTTTTCATTTACAGATATTGTGGGGAAGGGAATATGTATTCATGGTGCACTACTTTCCATGAAAAGTTGACTAAGGTGGTAAAGGAATTCAATGTTTGTTTGGGATCTGAAGGTGCATTATTGTGTCCATAGACCACCCACCCACCACTGGACCCTATCTAGGCCAGTCAGGAGCTCACTTGTCTCCTGTACTATACAGTGGATAGATCCAATCTAAAATTTTTGAGGGTACATCATCAAATAGTTGTGTAATAATGTTGCCATTGTAAACCTTCGAATTTTATTTTGAACATTCAGCATTCACATATTGGTGGTAAACTCAGATA
>Ga0209755_10009875_pt1 | contig 10052 bp, 12 predicted proteins | sample TergutCo191P1_FD_187301 | JGI IMG/M metagenome (GOLD analysis project Ga0209755, IMG submission 187301) | Cornitermes sp. P1 segment gut microbial communities from Petit-Saut dam, French Guiana - Co191P1 (SPAdes) (version 2) | ecosystem: Host-associated > Arthropoda: Insects > Digestive system...
AGACCACGCAGCCACCGATAAACGTGGCCACGCCCATGTTGTCACTCAAAACCACGATCAAAGCCACGCCCGCACACAGCCACTCCCACGCACAGCCACACCCTCACACGGGCACGCCCATATATTCACGCCCAGACAACCACACCCACGCACGGGCACGCCCACATGATGCGCCATCACGCCCACGCCCACATAACCTCGTCCACACACCCAAACAGCCACGCCCCCACACAGCCACGCCCAAACACATGGCCACGCCACATAGTCACGTCCACACACAGCAGCGCCCAAACAGCCACTCTCAAACCCCACGCCCAAACAGCCGCACCCGAGCCCAGCCACGTTTACACGCGGCCCCCCACACACACACAAGGCCAAGCCCACTTACTGTCACGCTCACACACAGCCACGCGCACATATGCAGCCACGCCCATACATAAATCCACGTCCACATTCACAGCCACGCCTACACAATCTACGCCCACACACCGGCACACCCACATAGTCACTCCCACATAGGTCACGAACACACACACCCAAGCCCACACTCTCAGCCACCCCAACCCACCCACGCCCACACAGCCACTCCCAAACACCGTCACCCCTCACACACACATCCACGCTCACACAGCCAGTCCCACACAAGGCACTCCCAGGCACATTACACACCCACACACAGCCACGCCCACACCCTCACACATCGCCATGCCCGCACAAAGGCCACGCCGACTCACAAGCCACAACCACGGCCACGCACACCCACGACCACAAACAGCCACACCCACAAACAACCACGCCCACACAAGCCACCCCTACACACACAGCCACACCCACACACAGCCACGTTCACACACAGCCACGTCCACACACAATCACGCCCACACATCCACGTCCACACACAACCACGCCCACACACGCACATACACACAGCCATGCCAACGCCCTCACAACGAGCTTTGTAGATTCAAAGTGAAAAAAGAATTTCCAGAATTGAAACATGACTTGTCTCATTATTTCAATGTTATTTGCCTTTTGATCTTTGTTATATTCTAATTAATTGTTTTTTAATTTATTAGTTTAATTTTTATTTTCTTGTTTTTTTTAAGTTTTGCTTTCTATTTTGTGTCATGTGTTTGTGTATTTTTGTGTGTTTATCTCCGTGTATATAGTTGCTTATTTTCTGTTTATGTACAATTTTACCGACCACTGCCCCCCGGTGGAAAACTGATTGCAATTAATAAATACCATACCATATCATGGTGATCATTTTACCAAATTGAGTGATTAACACGTATGTTCATCGATACGGGCCGCTTTAACCCTCCGGGATAGCTCCACGCTCCAGCCGCCTTAACCCCCGGAGACGTAATATAAGTGTGTGTAGAAAGGATGTTGAAAAGGAGTTGTAGCACGTTGTAGCACTAAAGAGGTATAGATGGGAACGTATAGGATTAGCGTGTATGTTAGGTCAGCAAGACGGTAATAAGGGCATGTGACGTAAGTGAATGAAAGGAGTAGGAGTCTACCGCTCCGGTCGCCTTGACGGTTGTAAGGAGGAGGTTGGTGAGTTTAAGACCGCAGGATTGCGAACCCTAACGTCAACGATGACGTATATTGAGTATGTCGAGAGAGAGAGGAACGAGTAGAAATAGAGAGATAGTACGTTGTAGCAGTAAAGTGGTATAGATGTGAAAGTATAGGAAAAGCGTGTATGGTAAGAGAGCAAGACGGTAATAAGAGGGTGGGTAGGTGACGTAAAAAGAATGAAAGTTGTGCGGGGCAGAAACCGTGGTTTTGGTATAAGAAGTACGTTAGCCGCTGCAGGGACACCCCTGGGTCCCCGCCTGACGTAATGCACCGTTCTTGTGCAGCGTGCGTGATAAGCACGCACCTGCTCGCCGCCTCCAATAGCCCAATGGGCACGTAGAATGGCATAGCTCTCAAACCATACACGGTACGGATAACCGAAAAAATGAAGGATATAGGAAAAAACTTACCTGAAAGTGGGAAGGGAGCCCAGCACATTTGTAAGAAACAGGAACATACATACAAATAGATATCTTTAATGAACATACCATTGAACCAGTTCGAGTACATGAAGTAAAGAGTGAATCGAAAAGTGTAATACACACACATAAATCATGGAAGCACATATACAAGAGATCCCCTATATACGAACATCGTGACATTAGTGACGAAGAAGTACGTACGTAGGAAGATGTAATGAAAAACTAGAATAATTCTCATTACACGGCTACGTTGGTACAGTATCTGCCGGAGCATATACACTTAAGGGTGAGACATCTGTCAACCTGTTGTGGTAAAAAATAATAAAATAAACGTTATAACATAGCAACAGGAAGCAGAATCGTGTTATACATATGACAATGGTACACGTCGTTAAGCAAATAAAATACATTTGTTTCAGCGTATGTCACGACTCAAATACAACATGATATGTAATGCCCATATTGTGAGATTGGTTTAAACAGTCTGTTGTGTTTTAATGGCCCTCTTGGTCCAAAAAACATACAGGAGGGATGAATAGGGGTCCAAAGATCCGATTTTGAACTCGTACGTTTTAGAGGAGGGGACCCAAGATGGCGGATTTACATTTTGCTATATATAAATGGCATATGTAAAGCCGTTCCTCGATGCAGTGTGAAGCGAGCATTCCCGCAATATAAGCTGGACATACACCTGTGAGGGTGCAACAAAGACCCACAGAACATTACGTACGAAGTATTGCTTGGACGAAAAGCAGATGGTCGTGATGTGCGGGCGTGAACTGACCCAGCCATATGGCGTGTCCGATAGAGCTGTATAAGACCCGTTGGTTTTCAGACTGTTTGAGCCATCGAATACCTTGCGTAGGAGTCTCATGCCTACAGGGTTTACCTGTAATAAAGTGAAACCATGTGCATTACATCTCCATCGCTAACAGGTAGGCTTTCGTTGCTTCGCAGACGCCTCTGAAGACGAGATACAGGGACACAGCATTTGTATTAATTTTGTCAATATCGACCGTTATAACGGCACTATATTTTTGGCAGGAATACCTGAGGAGGGTCTTCCTGTGAGTCCCGGATAGTGAGCACCACAGCGGGACCGATTTTGGTTGTGATCCTCTTAACCCTGAGAATGGCATATTTACGATTGCGTTCTAAATCGATGACAGAGACAGTCTTGTCCCACATAACCTCTTCGAACTTCTGTACGAGATCCATTGTTTCTCTGAAAGAAACGCAAGTTATAGGTCGTGGGTTGTATGTGTGGGTTAAATAACTTATTGGATATAGGGAGAAGAAATTTTTAACTATAAGAATACGTACCTTGCGTTAATTACGGTGGATAGCCCCGGCGAGTCACGTCGTACGCTGAAGAGTGGGTACGGCGTCCATAGTTGCGCCCCTTAAATAGCCGCGACAGAAAGACTAATTTGTATGAAAATGACTTCATGTGCAACTACATAAATAGTTATAAATAGCGCAAAGACGTATGACGGTGAAATGACGTAATTAGTCTGAAATAAATAGGGAGGCCAGATAACTCGGCGATACCAGTTGTGATTCATATGTCCAGCGGGGTGTATTATTCAGAATAGTAATAAGGGTAGTAAAGATATATGTAACGCGGGGATACGAGTTGTGATCAAGCGGTGAGTAATAATCGGAATAGTAGTGCAATAGTAATAATTTTAGTCAAGGCATATTTTGGTGTTACAGTATATATTTCCATAGTTTGCAAACAATAATCAAGGTTCGCAGATTCTAGATAGAGGACACGATTACCAGACGTTAAGACGGTTTAATGCTACAGGAACGCAGCTTACAGTGCGTCTATTACCCCCTCTAACGATGACGACAGAAATCCTGTCAGTCATTTTCTAACCAGTGTGAACGATCTCTGAGCACGCATTACAGAATGTTAGTGACAACGACGTGGTGGGGATAACGATTCAGAATCGTGAAAATAAAAACGATAAGCCTATAAGAATCAGTTTCCGACGCAAAGTCCAGTTAGCGGCAGACATGATTTGGGGAATATTTCAATGTCCCAATCATATTCCAGATTTAACGCTTTGGTTACTTTGGTTGTGACCGTACATTCGGTTAGGTTGCCCTGGGATTTGGTAAGCACGCAGTCAAGAGCAAGGGCAGGCCGCTTTCCGTCATGGCACACCTCAAGAAAAATTTCGTGGAGATGAAGGCCGAAGATAATTGTTTGGCCCACCCGTTAATTATAGCGATCTCAAAATCGTAATGATGCAAATTATATATCCTATCGTAAGGGTAACAAGATACGTCCCATAGTCCGAACTTTACTACAAGAGACAGGTATCGATCTGTCCGGAGGTGGGGATCCCAGAACTCGTCAAATTTCAGGAACATTTTCGGGACTCTACTAAGGCCTGGCCTGTGAAGACATAATGTTCGAATTAAATTACTCTACGATGATGTCGAAATACACTAATGCGTTCACGAATATAATGGGAGCGATGGCGAAGAAGTACGTGTGAAAAGCATGTAATAAAGCGTGCGCAAATGACGTCACACACATCTGCGACCAGACGTAGCGATTATATGGCGTTATCAACGTGCGCCGTCCGAATCCCCTAAACCGAGTGTAACAGTCACTTTAGAAGTCGGTCGTGTTTTGATAAACACAGGCAGAGCACCACGAAGAGAAAATCTGTATTAACGCAAGCGATGCTTTCAACCCGTGGAGTGCTCAAGACAAGCGATATGTACGAATGTAACAAACAGTTTTGTGATATCTGTAAGCAGAACAGGTAGGGCATCTGTACTATATTAGGCCTCTAAAGGACGATTTGCCCGCGAATGCCGATAATGTACTTTACGTGTTTCACGATTTCGTAACGACCCAAAATACGCGGTATTCTGACAAGGCGAATGTACACGTACCTAAACTCGTCTGTGTGCAACAGTTTTGTGCGAGGTGCGAGGACGTGGAAGGCTACGTAATGTGCTTGCGATGTGACAAGAGGCGGCACTCATTTTGGGACGATCCTGTAGGGGTCTTGCTAACATATCTGTGCGAGGCCCGGCCCCTGGGCCTATATGATTGTCGTGATCGCGCATAACGCTTAGGCATTCGACCTGCACTTTATCATGAACAGGGTTATCCTGTAGAAATGGAAGCCGGAACTCATCATGAACGGTCTAATGATCATGGGCATGCGTTTGGAGCACGTAGTATTTTTGTATAGCGTGTCATTCCTCTCGTGTGCACTGCGCAAACTGCCAGAGGCGTTCGGTCTGGAGGCTTCCAAATCGTTTTGCCCCCACTATTTTATTACCGAGGAAAACCTCGACTACGTATTATGATATAGTATTATGGTGTCGACGAGATGAGTGGAAAGGAGAGGAAAGAATTCCAAGCGTGGTACGAGAGTCAGAAGCCTGATCCCTTCGACAATAGGCGCGTGTTAGGATTGTCCTCTCAGGATGATGTCACGATTCTAAGGCAACCTCGTCGCGTGTTTAGTCAACGAGTTTCTACAGATCGGATACATTGAATTTTTCCTCGAGTCCCTAACGATCGCGTCCGCGTGCAATTAGGTGTTGCGCCGCACGTTCTTGAAGCCCGACACTATAGGACTCATCCTGACAGAGGGTACACATGTGATAACATGTACAGTAAGAAGACAATGATGTGGTTGCTTCACTTGGAGGAGACTAACGGAGTGGAGATAAAACACGCGCGCAACGGAAGCGAGTACAGGCCGCCCGAATTACCCCAATTCAGTGTGGACAGTTATTGTCAGGAGTCAATTACGGTGTATGAGTTCTATGGGTGTTTCTGCCACGGGACCGCTGACTGTCGTTCAGAGACGTAATCACCACGAACGGCAATACTCTAGCCGCCAGGTATGAACAGATGTCGCGATTGGAGCCTATAACTCTTGCTGGATACCGGGTCAAATCTCAGTGGGAAACCGAATTTGACGATGCTGGTATAGAGACACCCGAACTGCTCTCCCACTCCGCAGTGTGCCAGAGTCATTGTGTATCAGGGATCTCTGTACGCGGGCCGGGCCGAGGCCATACGCCAAAACTATAAGGCGTACGATGGCGAGACTATCCAGTACGTGGATGTAATGAGCCTCTACCCGTACATCTGTAAAAATTTCAAGTTCCCCCTGGCGCAGCCCGTCATCCATGTGGGCGGATCGTTCGAAGACAAAGAAGCCTGCTTGCGTATGGATGGCCTAAAAATGTTCTATCTTTCCGCCAGAGTGGCTCTGTCATCCCCTGCTCCCCTTCCAAGCCAATCAGAAACTACTGTTCTGCCTGTATGGATCGTGTTTCCTAACCTCCAATACTGGTGAGTGCCGCCATACGACGGATGAAGAGAGATGCCTGACGGCTATGTGGGTCATGGACGAAGCTCGACTGGCCGTGGAGAAGAGGTATAGGATCCTGGAGATCTATGATGTGTACGAATACAAAGTCATCCGATAAGATCCCGAAACACGTAAAGGCGGTGTAATTGCAGAATATATAGAAACGTTTTTAAAATTGAAAGCCGAGGCGAGCGGCTACCCCGACTGGGTTGGAAGCCCTGCCGACGACGAGTGATATATAGAATCGTTCTGGAAGAGTGAAGTGATACGGCTAGACAGAGAGTCAATAAAGACTTACGCGGCTAAATGTGGTCTGGCCAAACTCTGCCCCAACTCAATGTGGGGAAATTTGTCCTAGAGGAACAATAGACCGCGGATCTAAATTATTACTTAGCCCCACGAACTGTACAGATTTCTGTACACGCCAGGCGTAGGAGTGACTAATCTGGCGTTTGCCAGCGATGATGTAGTCAAGCTCTCGTGGAAACATTCCACTGAGGAACGCATGCCTAATCTGCGTCATTCCATTGAGGTCATTGTTCCTTACGTCAAAGCAGAGGCTAGAACCCTTCGGTATGGCTTTCTCGACCGACTGCGAGAGAACAGAATTTATTGCGTCACTGATTCGGTAATTTTCATTCAGCCGAGGGCCGAGCCGTGGCCGATCGCGACAGGGACAATTTGGGAGACATGCAGTCTGAACTGAAACCTTCATAAAACATAGATGTATTCGTCAGTTGGGAGGCCAAAAATAACTCGTACAGGGTAATCGCTAATGAAGGCGAGAGAACTATGTAAAGTCAGGGGTAAGACTCTAAATTACCACGCCTCACAATTGGTTGATTTTGACGTAATCAAGGCTATGATTTTGGGATAGGGCGAACCCATCGTCAATGTGCACACTGAGCGTAAGTTCAAACGAAAGAGGAAGGCAGGTGAACGGTAGCTATATTGACGGAACCCGAGGACAATTGTTACAGAATTTCCTTCTTCAAGGGGCGGCGAATGCAATTCAATACGTCAGTTCTTTTCGGGTATATATAGTGGTGGGGTCTCGAGGAGAGGACCGTGTCACAGCCCGGCCCTCCATGTGTGACAATCTCAGATTAAAGCATCCGTTCTCATGCTTCGTGAGCGGACCTAGCAGTTCGGACAAATCTTTATTCTGCATGCGATTTCTGCATCACCTCTACACTACCGAGCATACATTTGACGGTTGTGCCATCTGGTGCTATAGCGAGAGGATCGCCGTCCGTTATCTGCAGCTGGCCGGGACGAAAAACTTCCGTTATAACGAGGGAGTGCCTGCAGAATTTGACAACGCTGAGGGCCAACCTTGTCTCATAATCTAGACGATTTGTTAAATGACGAATATTCAAAGGATGTATGTGACCTATTTACGAAAGGCAGCAATCACAGCAACATCAGAGTTATTCTGATTACCCGGAACCTCATTCATCAGCGGCGGTACTGTCGCGATATCTCGTTGAACGCGAAGTATATTTTGGTATTGAAAAACGTGTGTGATAAGAACCAATTCCTTCATCTGGCTCGTCAGGTATATCCCGAAGACATTGACGGTCTCTTCAGGGCGTATCTGGATGCGACTGAAAGACCGCCGGGGTATCTTTTTAGATCTATCGCACGGCAGGAATGATTTTCTCAGGTTTGGGACCTGCATCTTCGCTTCCGAAAAACCGTTCACAATATACACAGATATATAAACGATGAAACGAATAAAGTCGAATTATCATGCCCTTCGCGTACTCAAGTCGGCCCAACGAAAACTGTGTAAGGCCATCATCGAATTTTGACAAGGATCTTGTGAATTGTATAAGCGAGTTTTTTCTTGATCGTCTTAAACGGCAAGATCGTACTGACAGGTTGTGACACGCGCAACCTTCGAAAACACAAGGTCGCTCTCCGCAAGATCGTCGACAAGCACGTTCCTCTCTCGAGCTAGAAGCGGCTCATTTTTCAGCGCGGTGGGTTCTTGCTACCGCTACCGGCTGCCGATCTGCCCACGCTCGCTGGTCTCATCTCAAACAAGTAAAACATGTTACGCAGGATGTAACTAGTTCCGGCCGAGGTCCAAGGCCCCTCGCCTCCTAAACTTTGCCGCCACGCCTCCGTCGCCGCCAACGCCCCTAAAAATCTGCACCAACACGATGAGTGGATTAAACTGTGCACTAAGCATCGCGACGCTGTCCTCCGACGAAATACACGTACGAAGGCGGTCGCGGATTATTTTAAACAGGTATTGCCTGCCGCGACAGGCCCGCAGCCACCACCACCACAGGCACACAGCTGCCTAAAATTAAGGCGAAATCAAGACTCGAGACGCAAACGGATGTGACGGCAGTATCTGTTACCGCCCCCACCCACACATACGTTAGTCTGAAGAGATCATATACGAGATTTCTAAACGCGAACCGGCCCAAGAAGTTAATGATGATGAGTTTTTCGAGGAGGAAGCAAAAGAGAAATCGTCGGCTGCAAGCCATTAGTTAGCCCCTACCTAATGTCTTATGTTTACAATCGGCGATTTCTAGACACAATACGGTATACGTAAGGACGGTGATTCATTTAGGATAGGCGTTTCCGCCGTGGTCGTAGATACCGACGTCGATATCGCGATTAACGAGGAGTTTCGTGGGTCCGACGGTCTGTGGGAACTATTGACGAGTACGAGTGAAAAGCAGCAAGTAACTTCAGACGATCTGAGGACATATAAGAAAATATCATCACGGTGGTGTTATTAATGTCAGCGGAGGGAAAACTTTCCGCGAAATCATCGCCACTCTTTTCGCGAAGCCCCAAGGTCGGGGTGTCGAATCGGCGTTACGCCACGCGTGGAAAAAATATTGAGATTTCCACCAGCAAATTATATTACAATCTTGCCAGACCGTCGGGCTTCTCGACCTTGAACAAGCTTGCTACAGCGGTACCAAAAAAAAACAATTCTGATGTCAGAGCCTGGTTAGAAAAACAAGATGCATTCGCGCATAACAGACATCACAGACACACATCACATTCACAGACCTGTGAGGAAGCGTTTCGCCCGCAATCTATATACTGTGACTATCGTGATGGGCTTGTGGGAAAGCGATCTGCTGGACGTACAGTCCCTCGCAAAACACTGATATGCACAGATACATTCTATCAGTCATCGACGTTTTCTCGAAATTTTTGCATATGTTCCTCGTAAAGACAGAATGGCCCCTCCGTCGCCTCGGCGTTTCGTTCCATATTTCACGACGACAAGTCCCGCCGCTGCCCCTTATGTGTATGTACAGATAAGGGCAAGGAATTTCTAAATAAACAATTTTAGGACGTTATATGCGACGAGGGCATTCAGTGTCAGGTGTGCAAAAATTCCGACGTGAAATGTGCGGTCGTAGAACGTGCTCATTGGACCATCCGCCACAGGCTCTACAATTACTTTACTTATAAAAATACCTACAGATATACAGGGTGTAACAGGAGGAATGTGCGAGACTTCGGGAAAGTGTTCCTTATGTTAAACTGTACCAATATAACCCAAAACACCTATATCCAAAGTTTAACGGTTACGGAGATAATGGCCGGAGAAGTTTGAAACTTTGACAGCTGTTACTCACTTATTGATTACCAAATACATATTGAAACTGGCAGGAATATGTGGTTTCTGTAATGTTAATAGCTG
>Ga0209755_10009876_pt1 | contig 10051 bp, 6 predicted proteins | sample TergutCo191P1_FD_187301 | JGI IMG/M metagenome (GOLD analysis project Ga0209755, IMG submission 187301) | Cornitermes sp. P1 segment gut microbial communities from Petit-Saut dam, French Guiana - Co191P1 (SPAdes) (version 2) | ecosystem: Host-associated > Arthropoda: Insects > Digestive system >...
GGGGGGGGGGGGCTCAAGTCTTATTGGATATCTATCCGCAAATTTAAAAGTTTAATCCTATAAAGTCATTAGTGGTCAGACATCCAGCTCAAAAACATACGCATACACCAACAAAATAAACAGCACCATAAAAGTTTCGTAAAGGTGCCATAATTTAAAAACAGAAAATGAGTCACAGTCTTTCATCCATGTGTTACAAAATTAAACAAAAAACTGTCATACATCAATGTATGATTCAAAGATTGCTAACCTCATGACCCTGAACATGTGCAACAATCTGTGAGAACTGTGCTCCTCGTCTCTTCCAGTACTCCAGTTCATCTTGTGGACCACTTGAGTCATTCTCCTTACGCAGCTGCTGACTCTCCATTAGCACCTATTGAGAGAGAAACACAAGAAAATGTAAAATTCCGAAGTACTGTACACAGGGTCCAAAAATCTTGAGGGGACCTTTCTTCTACTTTGTCCTATGCTGCAAGCTGTACATACAAGGAGTCCTCTTTCAGATTTGACAGAAAAATAACACTAATAGTTGATACTTTCTTGAAGGCAAGTATTCTTGATTTTTACATGTTTGTTTCATACCTGGCTTGGGCATATTCTGCCCCTCAGTATGTGTAACAGCAATAAAGTTAACACATCACAATATCATTTCCAGTGCAGTTATCTATCCCCTGTTCCCTAGGTAAAATATGTATAATAATGTTACTTATGCAGACGAGTTTTGGTCTGGCTGCAATTTGATAGTGAATATGATGATACAATTGCCTCTCAGGGGCCATGTGGCTCAATTTGTTAATAGTCTTGTATTACTAATGTTGAGAGTGCACAGCATAAGTTGAGTAATGGTATAGTGAAAAGAAGTGCATCAGTTGCTACAAGCTACAGCTGTAAGTAAATGACAAGATAAACAGTGTGCAGTCAAGCATAAGAAGAAGTGGTTTGTCACAATCCTGGTGGTGTAACAGCATAACCCCTCTGTAATACTGTCAGTAAATATCATGGTAATTAACATTAAAATATTTCAGTAATCTCATGCTAATTAACACTAAAATATTGTTATGACCTCTCTTTCTGCTACTGATATCTGCATTACTAACTTTGTTCCTGCTGTATTCTTTACCATTTCTCCTATCAGTCACAGGGCTTAATCGTCAGCATAAAGAGGGATAAAATATTGTTCAGATTGCCTTTTTAATGAATTATCCTCATACTGTGAGGAAAGATAAGCCTTTTAGACTATCACTTCTATTACAACTCCAGGTAACTGCAAATCTTCTTGCAATAACATTTCATGCAGCCTAATCTCAGCTCACCCCAAAGTACAATTAATGTTTTTCAGTTTTTCTGTTTTATTACAACGATGTGGAGCATTTATATAGCACAAAAGTCAAGGGGTCTTCAACAAGAAGATTAAACCTTCCATAAAAAATGTAGGCTACATTTTGAGTGAAACTATCACAGCTACAGTGAGGTACATCTACAGCTTGAGTCTATACCATACTACACATCCATGCTATATAATTCACATAATTTAAACAAGATAGGCAATGTACACAAACAAAATATTGTGGCATGTTCACATGTTTATACCTTCTTAGCTGTCCTAAGAGCCTGATACCACTTCACCTGAAGAGACCACTTTTATGGCAAATTAATGTGCTGGCAACATTAGAACATTCATAAGGTTTCATGTAAAGCACCAGATTTTAACCAAATTTGGGTTTTCTCAACAGATTTGTCACAAACATCTCCAATAATAAATTTCATGGAAATCCATCCTGTGGGAGCTGTGCTAATACATACACACAGACAGACAGAGAGTCAGATGAACATGAAGTTAATAGACACTATCTGCAACTGTACAAATTTGCCTCAAAACTGTTAAACACATGACTATCCAGTCAAGTCCATTGTATCATCAATACACAGTACACTGCTGGAAAGCCAAAAGAGCTCTTTTTAAACATTGACAGATGATGAGAAACATTTCATTCACTGACCTTCTCAAACAAGAATTCCAGACCAGAAAGAAAAGTATGTCTAAGCAAAATGTACCAGCATGAAAAGGGTTAGGACAAGATAGAGGCAATATAAAAAAAAGTGCAAACCAGTGCAGTGCCTAAATATAAAGTAATACACCTCTTGCACTTTCTTCATCCAAGCTTTTACACGATCCTCCAATTGGGTCACTCGGTCTTGATGTTTTATCAGTTCCCGAACATCATCCATGCAACGTACTGTTTCCATGATACGTAGTTGGTCATCAAACAGGTTTGGCTTTCCACACACTTCTTCACATACTGCAGCATACATGAGGGAATCATGTATAACTACAGCTAGGGTATTCAGTGGCACTATTCAGGGAAAAGTACACACTGGACACTACCACGCAACAGTACTCTTCACAACAGTTACTACATATATATTCATTTTTTATTGTAGCAAAGTTCTAATTTAATTAATTAATTTCTCATATTCTCTGTTATTCACTACAATAGCCTACAATTCCGCTGCAAAGGGGCACTGTCACAACTAGTGCACAAGAATAAGAAATTCTGATAAGTAAAGATATCAAAAGAAGTTGGTAAACTTACTTGAGGAACATCCTATATAAAGTAGTTTATTAATGTTTTTCCCTATTATGAAATAAACAGAAAAGCTAAAAATAGTATAATTAGCATTAACTAAACAAAAGATGTAAGTGTTCAATCAATGTATAACTTCCTCCTACACATGTTTTGTCAGCTACTGTCAATGCTAACCTCTTAGAGCACTGCAAAAGGAACGGAGACCTGGAAGCAGCTGGTTTTTAACTGTGGGGCAGTTCCCGTCGTCATCTTCTGAGTCAGGAGCTGGAAAAGCCAGTGCTTCCATAAAAACAAACTCCATAGTACGTTCGATAGATGTCACCAAACCCACATGTTCACCATCCAGAACTCCACAAAATAAATCCTGTATAGGAAAAAAAAAATCATTAGATACAGCACAACAATTAAATCTTTGGTCTAATGCATTAGCTCTCAGGCTGTGCCTGCACCATAGTGGTGTACCACAGGCTTTGGCCAATTGTGGTGCAGGGATTAGAAAGAATAATGATTGTGTCCATTTAAAAATGCAAATTAATTATTGACAATGAAACAATGATGGTGTTTTTCGTAAGCATGCCCACAAACAAAGTTAAGTAAGGTTGTGAGGGTCTGATGAAAGCTTTGCTAGTCTGAAGGGCACCATTACAAGTATAAAGTCAGGAAAACCAGCCATTACTTAGGTTTTCTTAAATTTCTGGTATTTCTGAAGTTTTCTTAAATGTTATTTGTATGAGAACACCATAATCTGTCTGCTGTGATAACTTTATGTACTGTTACAATAAATGCTATTTTTAAGAAAAAAGTGTAGTCTCATTACAAATTTAGTTCTCTATTCTATTCTACTGCAAACTTCGGGTTCCACAAAATGCGGAGAATTTCTTTGAGAACCAGCTAGCTTCTCAATAAGGATGCTGCTCCATGAAGTAAGTAAGTAAGCAAATAAGTAAAGTATTCTGTTCTACTGTACTAAAAAAAATTATCTGAAGAAATGCAACAAGGACCAAAAGTTTCAAAACCACTGTCTTACAAATGGTAATAATTGTTATCCTCCAGTATTTCCACAAGATTTCCTCACACTTTGAAATTATACGTTTTCAGAGAAAATGTATTACTTTACACTACATAACTGACATCAATTATGAATGATAGTGAACCTCCATTCTCCCTTGTTTTCATGGTGTAACGCCTAAGCAAAGGGACAGCTTAACAATCACGTTTCATAGTGCTTGGAATCTGAGGTTAAATAAAAAAGTACCTCCATAACAAACTTCATAAATCTTCAAGAACTATATGGATATTACTATTTTCTATTCTAAATGATTTTACATTCTGCCACACCTTATGAAAACCTTCTTCTGGTAGCTGCTTGCCAGTGTTAAGACGAAACATGTATATGCAGATACCAGTCAATGGCACCTGCCATCCGTCTGTCAATATCAACTTCTTTCTGAGCGTGCCACTGGATGAACCAGAAACCTTTGGGACCACCACTTGCCCTCCACGACCTGTGCTTGGTTTAGTCTGCAAACATGATATGTAACAGAATAAGTACTTTAATAATAATGTACATTTTAATACTAGACCACTGCTTTTTAAGGTGTGGCATCCCCACTCTTTGTAAAATACATAATGAAGGAAATACGACCTGTCAAGGCACAACTTTCTTTCATTATGTTAGACCATTCAATTAAATTTTTTTAAAGAGATCTCAGCACTGTGTCTCCTTGTCCATCTAGGTGCTTGTATTTCATTTAGTTTTTTACAGATGGTGTGCATCTTCACATATATCAACAGCAGGAACAAGTGGCTTCAAATCCTCCCAGCTTCTGTTCCTGTAATTTTATTCGTGTTCACTGTGAAACAATTTTATTATGTATTAGGCTATTTTAATATGGTTTCTGTATCTGTTGAAGGGAATTTAAATCATGTGGGTTATTTTATCTATTTAGCTTATCCATTTACAGTAGAAATTATGTGGCTTTGTATCTTGCCTCAAGTGTAACATGTTTCCTCAGTCTCAATGACAGAAGTGAGCAAGGATGATTCCAATGACCATTTCATATAATATCACTAATATTCACCATGGGCACATGACCTCTTAAATAGGAATGAAGTTATTTAAAGCAGTACTAATTATGAAAAGTTCATGCACATGAGACATCTAATGTAGAAACACCTCAAAGACATTATAGGCAGATCACATGCCAATTTATTATAAAATTACAGAAAACCAAAGATTTATACAGCTATAAAGTTACTTATATTTTGAGACCAACGACTGCAACTCTGTCAGTAATGCCAGTCAGACTTATCTAACTCATGCTTCTCCTATGCATCCCAAGTTTCAGTGTACACAGAGCTCAGCCCCAGACTACACATCCACTCTTTCTTTCAAAGTGCCAGAATAAGAGGTAAATTTTCATAAACCCTATAATTAAACACGTAAAAATATACAACTTATGTATAATGAAGTGTTAGGACCAAAAATACAGCAAGATCACAGCTATGTTTGCACGTACATGTATTTGCAAGCACAGAGATATTTAATATACAGTTAAAAGTGTAAGGAAATGAGAAAGTCATTTACTGTGTTACAAAAGACAGACTAAAGCAACAATTCCTGAAAAAATCACAACAAAAGAAACCCTTGGTACTAAGAAACTGCCAGTAATACTGGTCGCACTTATGTCTCGTACTTCATGTAGTACATACCATACAAACTTCTGTGTTTCTTCTATGATCATTATCGCCCACAGTGTCATCAACACTGTTTGTGACATACCACCCTTAAGTCCAATCCAGCTATAGTTATTTATTTCAAAAATTTTTTTCAGTAAGTTTCAAAATATCTACCTGCTGCACATTACCTGGTCTTAAACTCATCTGTGAAGAAATATTGGTATGATATTTGTGTATTTGTATTTGCATTTTTATTTCGGTCCATAAAATCCAGTACATGTCAGTAAAGACCTTTTGAATGCACTTACATAAATTATAGTCACAACTTCTTTATGAACTTCAAGACTGCAATCTTGAAATTACACACAAGTCCATAAATTCCAGTTAGGCCTATGTATTTTATAGTATTACTAATGAACCCTTTGCCCTATCATTTAAATTCACTGCATTCTAACACTATCATACCATGTGAGTTTCCAGGTTTTCACAAAGATGTAATCACAGATTCTGGTCTTGTGGAATGTGATGCTGCATTGCTGCTAAGAGGTTCCAAGTGTTTTGCAAGAATGTGTCACCTTGACTTTCAAGAGTTCAAGTTGCATACAGAATGGAGGACACCTTTCAAGGAACTTGTATCCTTAAAGTGAATGCAACTATTTCCCTTGAAAAATCAGCAGCCACTCACATACAGACACAGCCCACATCCCAAAATAGCAGAATCCATTATAGGACAAGTTAAATTAAAATTAATGTTATCACTTTGTTAAGTAAGGCATACACTCCTAATTCTACAACATTCTGTGTAAGGCATGTCAAAGAATTACACACATTTTACTTTATGCTCTGTCTATGCAGATGCAAGTATAAATAAAAGTCAAACTCACAAAGCTGATATTCTGTAATGTACAGAAAGGAATGTAACATAACTTCAGTACTGGTAACCATATGCTGTAAATTAAAAACAGCATCCTTTCTTCAGAACACTCACAGTTTCAGTATTGGATGATGGCTCTGTATCTTCCACTTCCTGGTAAAACCACAGCAGTTTGTTGCGCATGTATGGAAGAAATAATTGATTGATTTCATCTAGCTGTAACATATAGTAACACAGACATTAAATTAACAGAATGCATTTTCTGACTTGATTCTGTCCTGAAGTTTCATCACAAATAACATTTTTATTTGTCAGTAACATTCCTAGGTACGTGAAGTTCATATATAATGTCATATGTTGTTTAGTCCTAAACAACAATTTCTGGATGCTTTGCATTATTTCTTTGGAATTAAATTTTTACCCACCACCAGAGAACACAACTGGCCAGTTTGACTCTTTCAGGTCAAGTTCTCTGGAGTTTTTTTGAAAGTTCTAATGGAATATGGGACAAGGCTTAAGGTGATGGGGATTAAAAAGGAGCATTAAATGTAACAAATTAAACGTAATAAGTGCAACTATCAAGCACATCTTCAAGAACATGGTTTCACTGCACTGCTATTATTTACAGCCATCTTCAAGCAGTTTATTTGTATATAAGACAGTATAAAGCATGCAATGATACATATGTCAGAATGTAAACAGTGGAATTCCAAGGTCTTTACATAAATTGTAATAGACACAACAATTTCAAAGAAAAAAACCCTTGGTAATTTTTTTAATAAAACCTAAAATTGTGTAGCTATGTTTCTCCTTGGATTTTCCATTATGTTGTAGTTTTCCATGGACACAATGTTGTTAACTGTGTTTACAAATTAGTAAAACACTGGAGCTTTTTCAGTATTTCCTATTACACATTCTGCAAGAATACATATATTGTACAGAATGTAAACATGTTTCTGTTCTAGAAATATTCAGATACTTAATATGTTGAGCCCTTTTTCATGTTTCATATTGTATTATTTGATGTACTAACTCTCATATTTTATTATGTTGTGGACAGCCATAGATGTATGAATGTATCATCAACTACATCTCTCCAAAACCTAAGGCTGTAGGATCCCACACTTTATATTCTGATATACATGGTGTTCTCCGCTTACACATGAACTGCCTGAAGATGGCCACAAATAATAGGCAAAACACATTGCCACGAAACTTTGCAACTAAATAATGTAATCAGGGTGCTGAATATCCATTTTAATTATTGTGTTGAACACCCCATATACAGTATTGGTGAAGAACAAAGCAAAAAGTGGAGTAAGTACCTATTATAGACCATTATTTACTGGAAATCTACCAAGTAAATACCTACATACAATTAAGCACAAGTTTTGTTCAAACCAATTTAATGAATAGTATTTGATATCTGGAAATTCCAAATTTATATATAATGCCACACAATTACTACTTTGTTGAAACAGTAACTATTGAACATAGTGGGCAGAGTGCTGCTTTCTAGCCATAATATTTATGTATTCCAACAATGTAAATGCAAAGAGATGTATCATTGTTCCTTTTCGTCTCATGTGTTATAATAGTACAGGCTTTGTTTTACATGCACGACGTCCACACATATATAAAATTACAGGCTTTCTACTAAATATATGGTAATATTATTGTTACTTCTTGCCACATAACAATTATTGGGCAATATTAAAAATCCACTGGATTTGGAAAAGGAATATGAAAACTGGAACGTGGAATGTAAGGAGCATATTTTTGTTAGGAGCACTAAAAGTGCTCCATAATGAATTGTCAAATTTAGACTTCAACGTAGTAGCGTTCCAGGAGATTTGGTTGGAAAGTAGTATCAAAAAATTTGATAACTTTGCTGTATTCAATAGTGGATTAGAAAGTAAAAAACATAAATTTGGTTATGATTTTTATGTAAGTGGAGAATTTTTAAAATATGTTAAAGGTTTCAAAATTATAAATGAAAGAATAAGCTGTTTCAGATTAAAAGCTAAATGGTTTTCATGTACTCTGATAAATATCCATGCATCAACAAATGAAAAAAACGGAAGAGATAAAAGATGACTTTTACAATTATTGAAGCAAAATATAAATCAAATAGCCGGGTCAGACATTAAAATAATACTTTGAGATTTTAATACAAAAGTTGGTAATGGCAATGAAAGTTTACATGATGAAACTAACAACAACGAAATAAAAATGATTCAGTTTGTGATACCTAATGGTTTAAATGTAAGAAGTACAATGATTCCACATAAAGATATTCACAAAGAGACATGGTATTCAGCAGATGGCAGGACAGTGAACCAAATATATCATGTTTTAATTAGTAATAGATTCAGGAGTGCAACAACAGACATCAGAGCACTAAGGGGACCAGACACTGGATCAGATCACAACTTACCAAAGATAAATTTTAAAGTGAAATTAATGGTAAAAACTGGAAATAAATATAACGAGAAAAGAAATATGGTGAATATTTTTCAAAATCCAAAGTGGAAACAAGAATATGCAATAAAAATTAATAATAAGTTTTAAATACTGGAAAATTTTGACAATGAAGATAGTATGGACAATTATATTAATAAAAAATGGGAAAACATTAAAACAATAATCAAGGAAACTAAACAGCAGCTCATAGAAAAGGATGAAGGTACAGAAACATTTGAAATTTAATTGTATGATGTGGAATGCAAATTTGCAATAGAAGAAATAAAGGAAGCAAGAGAAAAGTGGTTGATAAAAGGATGAAGGATGAGCAGAGTATCACTATAAAAGAAACAAAGCTCACAAAATAATTAGGAATAAGAAAAAGACATACATGAAAAATGTAATAGAATCAAAAGAAGAAGATCAGAAGCATAATAAGACAAGGAAAATGTATTAAAGAGTAAACCAATTTAAGAAAGGATATCAACATTAATTTAGCATAATTAGGAACAAAAAAGGAGAATTGGCAGTGAATACAAAGGAGAAAGCAGAAATATGGAAAGAATATTTTGACAAATCACTGAACACAGAAGAACCAAGGGGCTTAATTAAAAAGGGGAAATAAAGAAATTAGCGAAGTTAAAGTTGAAGCAGAAGAAATCACTATAGAAGATGTGAAAAAGGCAATAAGTAACTTAAAAAATAACAAAGCGGTTGCAACTGACGGAATACATCTGGAATTAATAAAATACAGAGGAAATAAACTACTGAATAGAATGTATGAACTAGTAAGACAAGTCTGGGAGGAGGAAAGGATTCCTGACAAATGGAAAGAAACAATAATAGTTCCTATACACAAAAGAGGGTACAGAGATAGGTGTGAGACTTACAGGGGAATAGCACTGGGAAATGCAGCTTACAAAATTTTGTTGAATATAATATTGGGAAAAATTAAACCATATATTGAAAAAGTTATGGGGGACTATCAGAACAGATTTAGATGTGGAATATCTGTAACTGACAACATATTTTCATTGAAAATAATAAACGAGAAACTTTGGGAGTATAATCAGAGTGTACAATATTCATTTATTGATTTTCAAAAGGCATTTCACTTTCATTTCATTTCATTTATTTGCATTCATCGATCCATATTGGTGCATGCCCTTTGGATATAGAATTTGTCAATAAGCTAGATTAACATATTACATGCATAAAGAACTGATAAACATTAAATTAAAATACAAAATTTACATACAGGGTTCAACATAAAGAAGTACATGTATACAGAACTAATCCACTTTGCATTAACTGCGAAATTTAAGTACATGGTTTTATACATAATTTTGTACATGTCAGCAGCAATTATGATGTTGAAATGTACATAAGGTAATAAACTAATAAAAATAATAAAGTTTTAAAATTTACAATGGATTAATTACTG
>Ga0209755_10009877_pt1 | contig 10050 bp, 9 predicted proteins | sample TergutCo191P1_FD_187301 | JGI IMG/M metagenome (GOLD analysis project Ga0209755, IMG submission 187301) | Cornitermes sp. P1 segment gut microbial communities from Petit-Saut dam, French Guiana - Co191P1 (SPAdes) (version 2) | ecosystem: Host-associated > Arthropoda: Insects > Digestive system >...
AGTATCAATCGCAATAATTCTTCCGGCGTTTTTATTTCACACGCCCGTTGTAACGCTCCCAACTCTTTCGCTTTCGATTCCCAGCCTTCAGGCAGCAACCGAAGTACTTGTTCAAATCGTTCTTCTCCCCATCCCATTCCCACACTTTATCACATTTTTTTATTTAAGTATCACGCGGTGTTCAAATTAGAAATGAGAAAAGTTTTTGTCCTCATAACGAACAATAAAAGGAAGGTTTTTGTCCGGTCTTTATGGTACTTCAAATATATCAATATAATTGCTATAATATCGTAAATGAATAACAGTCTCTTCCTCCACTGTTGCTGCGCTCCCTGCTCTGTTTCCTGCGTTAAAAGTCTTCGCGCGGAAGGCATAGAGCCGGAACTCTTCTGGTACAATCCAAACATACATCCTTACACCGAATATAAATCCCGCCTAGGCTGCCTGCGTGAATTTGCACATAACATGAATCTTGAATTAATGATGATTGATGAGTACGGTCTTCATCTTTTTTTGAAAGAAGTTTGGCAGGCTAATTTTGATGATAACAAAGAAAGCCGCTGCCTGAAATGTTATAAACTCCGCCTTGAAAAAACTGTCTTCTTCGCTGTGCAGGAAGGATACAAAGCTTTCTCAACGACACTTTTAATCAGTCCTTATCAAAATCATGAGGCGATCAAACTCATCGCAGAAGATCTCGCCTCCAAATACGGCATTGAATTCCTTTACAGGGACTTCCGCCCCCTCTTCCGCGAAGGACAGGCAGAGGCTCGATCCGCAGATATGTATATGCAAAAATACTGCGGCTGTATTTTCAGCGAGGAGGAGAGATATGAAAAAAAGATCACACAGAGGGAAAAAATAAATTTCACACGGAGGCACAGAGACACAGGGGGATCACTTTGATTAGAAATATTTTCTTCTACACCGGATTATCTTTACTTCATAATAAAATTTATTTTTTTATTATAAAAAACATGAAAGTTAAAAAATATTTTAAATCTTTTATATCCCTCTGTGCCTCCGTGCCTCTGTGTGATATAATATCTAATACTCTCTGTACCCCCGTTCCTCTGTGTGAGATATCTTTATGATTAACCCTATCTTCGAAAGACTTGCCCTGCTTACAAGTACACAAGGGCTTGAAAAATTGTTACGGACAAAGGTTCTTGTCTTCGGAGCGGGAGGCGTTGGGAGCTGGGCTGCGGAAGCGCTTGTCCGCAGCGGGATTGGAAAAATCGGCATTATTGACAATGACACTGTCTCTGCTTCAAATATAAACCGCCAGGTCGAAGCGACAAGCCTTACAATCGGAGAGCCGAAGGCAGGCGCTTTAAAAAAGCGGCTGCTTGAAATAAACCCTGAATGTCAGGTAACAGCATGGGATGAACTTTTTTGTCTTGAAAGAGCTGACAATTTTGACATCAAGAGCGCTGATTATGTAATTGACGCAATCGACTCGCTTACCTACAAACTTGATTTGATAGAAACTGTTTTTAACTGCGGCGTAACTCTCTTTTCATCTATGGGCATGGCTCTTAGAATGGATCCATCGCGTATAAAAACTGCCTCAATTTGGAAAACCGACAAATGCTCTCTGGCCCGCCTTGTCCGTCAGGGCCTCCGTAAACGCAATTTTTCAGGAGATTTTACTGTTGTGTACAGTGATGAAAAGATAACATTGAACAAGGATCAGCCAGCAGTTGACAATGAGCAAAGTTTTTCACGTAAGCATGTTAATGGAAGTATTGTTACAGTTACTGCTGCCGCGGGCTTCTATTTGGCAAGTCTTGTGATTAATGATATAATTGAGATGACCCATGAGTAGATTTTTCAAAAAAACAAACCCCTCAGAAATCGTAAAAAAACTCACTGTAAAGACAGTAATTGAGCGGAAATTAATTCAGGAAGGCGATAAAGTTTTAATTGCTGTTTCGGGAGGCAAAGATTCAAGCGTTTTGGCATGGGCGTTATCTGAAATTAAACCAGCTCTTAAATTCGATTATGAACTGGCCGCTCTTCACATAAGCACCGATTTCTGCTTCTGCTGCAAAAAAACTGCGTTAAGTGAAAGACTTGAAGAATGGGGAATTCCGTTCACAGATTTGTTAATCCCCGTAATAGGCAGGCTCAAAGAAGGCAGAAAAATGAACTGCTATTGGTGTTCGACGCAGAGACGTACTGAACTTTTAAAATACGCCGTAGAAAACGGATTTAATAAAATAGCGCTCGGCCATCATCTTGACGACATTATCGAAACTTTTTTTATGAATATGTGCGCAAAAGGAACAATGCTTACCATGCCAATCCTTTTAAAATACAGAAAATATCCCATCAGTCTTATCCGTCCGCTTGCCATGCTCGAAGAAAAGCAGATAGTCGCCTGCGCAGAGGAGCAAAACATCCTCAAAAACGCCTGCACCTGTCCTTACGGTCAAAACTCCAAACGCCGCGACATGCGAAAACGCATTGCGGAATTTACCTCGTCAGATAATAAAGACGAACAAGGCGATATAAAAAGGCAAATTCTTAAAGCGCTTGGCGGCGGAGATATCAACTATTTAATTGATGAATAAAAAACTCACACGGAGGCACTGGGAATTGTATATATGATTCACACGGAGGCACAGAGGCACAGAGGGGATTTCGGGATTTGAAATATTATCTTCCATCTGTGCCCCTGTGCCTCTGTGTGAGATATTTATCCAAGGAGCTCATTCATTACAGACAATCCCTGCTCTATTTCGGAATCAGATATGATGTAAGGCGGCAGTAAGCGGAGGGTATTTGTTCCGGCTGTCAGCATGAGAAGGCCGAACGGTTCTTTTTCAGCCCTTGCGATTGCGTTTTCAAGAACAGGCCAGGCTTCTTTTTCGATATCAAAGCCAATCATCAGGCCTTTTCCTCTTGCTTCTTTTACCTTAGGATGGTTTTTCAGGAATGACATGATCATATCGCCTTTTCTTTTAATTTCACCTAACATTTCGGGATTGTTTACTGTTTTTAAAACAACAAGCCCTGCTGCTGCCGCGAGGGGATTACCGCCGAAAGTGCTGCCGTGATCTCCTGTTCCCAACACTTCGCTTGTTTTTCCGCCTGTAAGAACGGCTCCGGCGGGGATGCCGCCTGCAAGTCCTTTGGCAAGCGTTACAATATCGGCTTTTATTTGGTTTCCTGACTTATCTGTGTATTGCTGAAGAGCAAGGAATGTCCCTGTCCTGCCGAGGCCGCATTGAATTTCGTCAAACATCAGAAGGATGTCCCTTTCTGCGCAAAGCTCGGCTGCAGCAGCTATAAATTCCTGACTCTGAGGGATAATGCCGCTTTCACCCTGAATCGCTTCGATTAAAAGAGCTGCGACTGTTTTTTTATCGAGAGTTTTTTCAAGAAGATTTATATCACCGCAGGGGATATGAATAAAACCGTCCGTAAAAGGGCCGAAATCTTTGTGAAACTTGTCCTGTCCTGTCGCAGAAAGCGTTGTTATCGTTCTGCCGTGAAAACTTCCCTTAAGAGTGACAATCGTATGCCTTCCCTGTCCGTACTTTAAAAGCGAATACTTCCTCGCGATTTTACAGGCGCCTTCATTAGCTTCCGCTCCGGAATTCGCGAGAAACACTTTTTTCATTCCCGAAGGAGCGCAGGCGTTTACAAGCTGTTCTGCGAAAGCGGCGCTTGTATCACTCATAAAATAATTGCTGACGTGCATTACTTTCGCTGACTGCTCTGAGACAGAACGCACAAGCGGAGGATAATTATGTCCCAGAATATTAACAGCGATACCCGAAGTAAAATCCAGATATTTTCTGCCGTTTATATCAAACAGCCACGCACCCTCTCCTTTTGAAAAGATTACAGGCAGCCTGTGATATGTGTTTAAAAAAAAGTTATTCATAAATAATCCTGATAATTTTTAACTTCCGATTCTTTTATCCATCTCAGCAACTTCAGTATCATTTCTTATCGCTGCGTAAATTGCTCTTGCTCTTTTATACGCTTCTCTGGCTTCATTTTGATTTCCCATCTTTACGTAAACTTCTCCCATCGCGCGGTAACTTGCTGCGATACCCCAGGAATTTTCAATACGCCGGTCATAAACAATTGACGTCTCAAGCGCTTCTATCGCCTTTTGATGTTTACCTGACAATGACCGGACAGACGCTATAGTATACCAGTCATACGCGGCATTATCAAGATAGCTGTCTTTTACGTGAATGTTCAGACTGTTCATGAAAGCGTTTTCAGCGTCGCCGTATTTTTCAAGCGCGCGGTTCGCAAGACCTATTACCTGCCATGAAAAAGCGATATACAATCTGTTTTTCTTTATATTTTTACTTTCGAGCGTTACTTCATCAAGGATTGTCTTCGCGTTACTATTATTTTCCGTTATCAGTTTTCCTCTTGATAGATAAATTTTACTGACCGATAAAAGTTCCTGATCATTGAGCCTTTCCGCGTTATCAACCGCCATCTTCCATTCGGCTAACGCGTCATTTGTTTTTCCCAGAGCAAGGAAAACATTTCCGCGCGCCATACATGTGCGGACTAAAAGCGAAAGATCATCCGTGAGAATTGCGTTTCGTTTTACTTCTTCCAGAAGATACTGCGCGTTTTCAAAATTACCGAGCGCCGCCTCCCTTTTCGCTTTTTCCAGCGTTGTTTCCGCCTGAGATCTCAAAATATCAATATCTCCCGGCTTTTTATCTGTTGTTGAACAGGAAAAAAGAAACAAAGAACAAAAAATTATTAATAATTTAGAATTGAGAGTCGAAAATCCTGACTGTTTGTTAGTTGAAAATTTATTACATGCCATATTATCTCCTTTTAAAAGCCCATGTCTCTTGGACTTGATCCTCCAAGACTTGATTCCCTGCTTTCAGGAACGCCTCCTTTTAAAAGCGGGTTGTTTGAAACAGATGTAATTACTTTCTGAACTTCGGTAAGCGTAACATTCAGCTGGCTGATAAGAACAGCTAACTGCGGTAGCTGTGTGGGAAAGAACTCCACCGTTTTTCTCAGGTTTTCAATTGTGTCGGCAACCGCGGAAAGAGACGAATTAAGACTTGAATTCAGCGACCCTTGTCCGTCAAGTATTGACATTACAGTTCCTGAAGGACTCTTCGCCTGATTTGTTATGGTTTCTATATCATATAAAATCGGGTTTATCCGGCCTGAAAGCGAATCTATAATACCGCTGATTTCTGCGGTCGCTTTCTCAACATTAGTTATGATTTTAGTTAAAGCAGTCGCTTCCCCGTCCGGCGCCTGACCGAGAGATTCATTGATATTTGCAAGTAATGTCTGCACCTGTCCCATTATTGCCGCAATACTGTCCGTCGTTTCCGCTTTTGCGGATAGTTTTTTATTAATTAATTTCTTGCCCTCTACGGAGTTAATTTCGTAAATTTCTGATTTTTCGGGGATTTGAACAGTCCCCCTTCCCGGATGGAAAACAAAATTATTTCCAAGACCGATAGGACTCACCTGAACTTCGACAAGAGAGCCTTCTGTAACTTTTTTTGTATATTCTTCATGAATAACAAAAATAACTTCTACCCTGTCGTCTTTGGCAAGAGATATTTTTTTGACATTTCCGATTGTAAAGCCTTTGAACTTAATCGCCATATTTGTGCTGAGTCCCTGCGCTGATGTAAAAAATGTTTTATATTCCAGATCTTTTTTAAACCATCTCTGGCTTGTACCGAGCATAAAAACCGCGAATATCAGTATTGCCAGCGCAACTATGACAAGAGTGCCGACAATCTGGTCAGAAAAACGAATAGAAAATTTCATAACGCTATCCCCATTCTAAGATAATTACTCAGTTCCGGATCATTGATTACCGTTTCTTTAGTTGCGTGTAACATTACCTTCCCGTCAGTAATCACAACAACATAATCGGCTAAATCCCTAATAATCCTCATATCATGACAGACAAACAGCACCGTAGCTCCTTCTTTTTGCTTTTGCTTAACAATATTGATAAGCCTGTCTCCCGCGGTTTCATCAAGAGATTCAACCCACTCATCAAGATACAAAAGATTCGGTTCGCACAGCATAGCGCGGGCGAACGCAATGAGTTTTTGTTCTCCCATTGAAAGCCGCGAAGGCCGGATATCCAGATTTTTCCTGTATCCCACAGCCGCTGTTACTTTTTTAATCCGCTCATCCCTCTCGTTTTTTTTCATTTTTGGATAATGAATTCTCAACGGGAGATCCAGTATCTGATTCAAATTTTGATTTGCCCAAAGAGCTGAGTCCTGAAAAACAAACGCGCTTTCACGCCGGTACTCAAGATTTTCAGTGCGGCTCATATACGCGATATTTTTTCCCTTGTAATAAACTTCTCCCTGATCCGGCACAAGCAACCCGGCGGAAAGTTTCAGCACTGTGCTTTTTCCGCTGCCCGAAGGTCCCACAATGGCGGTAATTTTACTTTCGTTGAAATTCAAGGTAACTCCGTTAACAATTTTACCTTCCTGCGCGGAGAAACCAACATTATTCAATTCAATAATATTCGCCATTAAGCCAACACTACATAATATAGAGCAGATAACAATACGTTAACTACTATACAGAGCGCAAATGCGCTGCTGACTGCGCGTAATCCGGCAACGGGAACTTCCGTCGTAGCCCGTTCCACCGAAAACCCCTGAATCACCGCGACAATAGAAATAATCGCGCCGAATGAAATGCTTTTAATCAGAGAAAGCAAAATATCACGGAAAGAGAGCTGATGTAAAAGGCTTCCGAAATACAAATCCATCGGAGTTGAGCTGAAAAACTGCGCGACCAAATAAGAGCCTGCAAGCCCAAAAACAGAGAAATAAATATTCAACAGCATAAGAGAAATTGTTACGCCCAAAAAACGCGGAACAGCCAAATGCTCAATAGGATCAACTCCGACAGAAATATAGGCTTCAACTTCATGCGAGATCACCATACCGGCAATTTCTGTCGCAATAGCTGTCGCAGAACGTGCGATAACGATGAACGCGGTCAAAAGCGGCCCCAATTCTCTCATAATAATGATGATTAACAGCGAATAGATGAGGTCCTGCTGATTTAACATATTCAGGTACGGCCCGCCGATAACAAAAACAGCCGCTCCTATTGCCATAGCCAAAAGTATTGATATTCCCATAGCGTGCACAAAAGTAAAAAGAATCTGCATAATCAGTATTTTCAAAGAAGCCTGTGAATTCCTGATAAAACGGCCTACTCCGAACAAAGTTCGGGCAAAAAAGCCCATGTTATAAAGCGCGTTTTTCACAGGAACCGTGAGATTTATCATACTTCTTTAATTATATACATTCTATATAGGTTTTGGTAGAGGGGGGAATAATTGATATTGGCGGTAAACCCTTCCCCCCTTGACATTTTGGCAAAAATCCGTTAAAAAGGTAGTATTAAAGGGGGCCTTTAGCTCAGTCGGTTAGAGCTGCGGACTCATAATCCGTAGGTCCGGGGTTCAAGTCCCTGAAGGCCCAAAAAACTGCCTCATAAACCTCTCCATGTAATACATAAATATCTGATTATAATACCCCGGTGTATAAAAATCACTCCCGTGGCCTGAAAACCTCATCCAAATTAAAGCGCACGGCGCGCTGCTCTTTTCATCGTAAGTTTTCTTGAATGCCTCAGCAATTATCGGAGGCACAACTCCGTCATGTGTGCCGTGATAAATCAGGCATGGAGGGCTGTTTTTATCGACCATCTCAGATGGATCAACCAAATCCTGCGTACCCCCGATTCCAACTTTGGGTGAAAGGCTGTTAGCCGGATAGAAAGGAATGAGACCTCTGATATTAAGCCGGGGATCTAGAATATCAATATACCTTCTGCTTGTTATTCCAAGAGCTGCCGCGTTAGCCAGCTGCCCTCCTGCCGAGGCCCCTGAAACAAAAACAGAATCGATATCCGCTCCGTATTCACCGGCATTGTCGGCTAAAAAACTTGTAAATAATCCGATATGGCGGACCATATCGTCAATGTTAAAATCTCCCTTAACGCTTGCTGGAACGGCTGCGGTGCCGAAAGACGGATTTCGATCATTTATACCGTATTGAATATCAAAAACAACATATCCCAGATTTACAAAGTGTTTATTTTCCGCTGAATAATTTGAAAATCCTTTGTCTCCCATTGTCCACGCACCGCCGTGAATCCGAATCAGAACCGGATTTTGATTGTTAATTTTACTGTCATTATTAAGCGGCAAATAAACATCAAAGTGCAGCTTTATACCGGCATCAACGCCGGAATCTCCTTCGTAATATAAAACATTTTCTTTTACATTATAATTTTGAGTGCTTTTTCCGAAAAAATAATCCTGAAGAGAAAACGGATTTCGCATAAAACCATTTTGCGTAACAGACGTTTTATCATCTAAATATGTATTTCCAAACGCGTCACGGAAAGCTTTATCGGCGCCTTTGATCGTGGAAGGGATTGAAAAAAGAGGGAGCATGAAAACCGCGCAGATCAAAATACCGGCAGCCAAAATGATTTTATTTAAAACAGATTTTTGATTTCTCTGTAAAAGTTTTACTATTAAGACTGAAGAGGCGAACATTGACAGTCCCCAGAAAACAGCGAACTCGGAAATGAACACTTCATTAAAATCGCCCTTTTTTAATCCAAGCATAATGTGCGCCGCATAACAGCCTACAAACAAATTTACACAGATAAGTACAACAGAAATCCATCTTAAAATATTTTTGAATATACTCGGAGTTTTTTGTGTGTTTTCCGCGGCGTCTGATTTTTGTTTTAAAATATTATTTTTTAACTGTAAAATCGTAATTACAGCGCCAAATAAAAAAATGACAATGAAAATAATAAAAACTAATACGCTTTGCGATGTTTTATTCTGCACGTCCGAAGCGGCTAATGTATTTAAAACCGATATCAGCAGCATACTTATAATGTGCAAAAAGAGATAGCCATAATCCAAATACCGGTATTGGGTATTGAGATACGCCGAGACAATATTTAAAAACAGCGTAAGTAACACCGCATATCCGAATAAATTAAAAAGCAAATAAGGCATTGGATGAATTAAGAGCGTGACAGCGCATACAAATGCCAATAGATTAAAACCTAAAATAACCAGGCGCAGGATAAAAATAATTTTTGACGTATTGATTTTCATATTAAAATACTAACATTAATTCTATTAAATGTCCAATATTGACAATTATACAATTTATGTTTAAAATAGAGTGAAAACAAATGCCGGATCGAATTTTTTTTAACTATTTAACCGAAAATAATCTCCCCTCTGATTCCATACTTGATATTTCAAAGGGCGGAAAAGTCCTTATTTTAAGCGATCTCCATATGGGCGCAGGCAAAGGCGACGACCTGACTTTTGACAACGGGGAAATTCTAATCTCCATTCTGGAAGAGTATTACTATAAAAACGGCTGGTTTCTCGTTTTAAACGGTGATATTGAAGAACTTCACAAATTTTCACTGGATGAAATCCACGAAAGATGGGGCGCTCTTTACAGAGTTTTTACTCTGTTTGCCAAAGAAAACAGACTCTATAAAATCGCCGGCAATCATGACGAACAGCTTTTATCAAAAAAGAGCAGCTCATACCCTTTCAAAATCCATTCAGTAATAAAAATTGTAACTGAAAATGTATCCGCATATGTCTATCACGGACACCAGTTATCGGCGGTTTACACCCGTTTTAACAGTTTCTTTGCACTTTTAATCCGCTATTTTTTGAAACCGTTCGGCATCAAAAACATATCCGACGCCAGAAGCCCCTATAAAAGATTTAAGATCGAAAAAAAAGCTTACGCCTTTTCATTGAAAAACAGCTGCCTTTCGATAATCGGCCACACCCACCGCCCCCTCTTTGAATCGTTAGGCCGTTTTGACTACATCAAATTTGAAATTGAAAGGCTCTGCCGCGACTACCCCTCCTCGTTAGGTGAAGACCGCTCCCGCATCGAAAACGAAGTTTCCGCCTTAAGAAAAGACCTCGCCAAACTGAAACGCAAAGAACGCCGCGACGTTCTTCGCCAAAGCCTCTAT
>Ga0209755_10009878_pt1 | contig 10049 bp, 8 predicted proteins | sample TergutCo191P1_FD_187301 | JGI IMG/M metagenome (GOLD analysis project Ga0209755, IMG submission 187301) | Cornitermes sp. P1 segment gut microbial communities from Petit-Saut dam, French Guiana - Co191P1 (SPAdes) (version 2) | ecosystem: Host-associated > Arthropoda: Insects > Digestive system >...
GCTGGCCAACGTGGCCGGCGAATTTTCGCTGACGTTCCTTGCGTACAACATCAAGAGGGCGATTAGCATCCTTGGGTGCGCGGGGCTGGCGGCGGCGGTAGGTCGGAACGCCCTTGCGTCCGGGCTTGCGGGGTGAATTTTGTTGGTACACCGCGGGTTATTTCGACTGCCATACTAAAAGTCCAAGAATAGATTTGACACAGCCTCACCAGCGTGTTCAAGGCCAACCTTTTCGACACCGCTCAGCTTGCGAGGTTTTTGGGCTTCTTTCGTTCCGATCACAAATTAGATTGACATGCCGGGGAATCTTTCGGGGCTTGGCTCGTATTCCCTGCTTTCGTTATAATGCTAAGAGCATGAAATCGGAACGGAAGTTTAGCGTTGTTTTCGAAAACGGGGAAGTAATTGCCGTAAACAAAATCTCCGGCATTTCGGTGTCGCCGGACCGGTGGGACGAATCCGCGGTGCGGCTGGACAGACTGGTTTTGGGTAGTCTTGCCCCTGAAAACGCGGAGCGGTCGGAACCGTGCCCCGGGCGAATTTTTACCGTTCACCGGATTGACCGCGGCACTTCCGGGCTGGTTCTGTTCGCTAAGAACGAGACCAGCCACCGCAGTATTTCCCTTGCCTTCGAAGGACGCACCGTCGGCAAACGGTATATCGCCATTGTCAACGGCCGCCCGCCCTGGAAGGAAACCGCCTGCGACCTTCCCCTGGTTCCGGACGGCAACAAACGGCACATGACAATCGTCGATAAATTCCGCGGGAAAAAATCGTTAACCCGGTTTTCGCTTTTGGGCAGCGCGGGCAACTACAGCGTGCTCGAGGCGATTCCGGAAACCGGCAGAACCCACCAGATACGCGTTCACGCGGCGGCGCTGGGTTTTCCGGTCGCGTGCGATCCGCTATACGGCAGGGACAACGCGGTGCTGCTTTCGTCCATAAAAAAAAGCTGGCGCGGTAACCTTCCGGAGGAAAAACCCATTTTGGCGCGGCTTGGCCTTCACTCGGCGGAACTGTTTCTGCCGGCGGGAACTGTTTCCGGGGAAAGCCTGGCGCTTAGCGCTCCGCTTCCCCGGGACATGAACGCGCTCGTCAAGCAAATGGAAAAAAACGGAACTTTTTTGAAACCCGTCGGCGTTGAGTTTTTTTTAAACACAGAAACCACGATTTCGCAGGCCGCCATCTAGTCTTTGCAACCCCGTTTTTTACCCAACTAACCCGTGCATCCGCAGGAAAGTTGGAATATACAACCGGGGATTTTAACGGTTCCTGTTACAATCTTTCCCTTTCGCTGTTAGTATGTTAGGAGGTAAAGGGGGCAGTAGACAAAGTAGGAGCGAATTATGTCAGCGACAAACATTATCCAACGCAGGGACATGGAACCCCTGTGGGCGCGGGCCTGCGAAATCGCACGGCATTATGAAAAAGCTGGAAATTGTATTTCCACGACAGTAGGGGCAGACTACGTTTTAATGGAACCGTCAAAGCATCCCAAAAACGGTCTATTCTGTTCTCTCTGCAAACGTTATCATGCAGGGAAACTGGAATATCCTCTCTCCGACGTTCCCTGTTCGTCCATGCACCGTACTGCCATAAAGGAATCCATTCGTCTTGGTGCGTCTTACATTTACACCTGTTCCGTGGGGTTCTTTTTCTGGACCAGTCCGTTTTTTTCCATGGAGCGTTTTGCCGGGGCGTTTGTTTCCGGCGGGGCCATCGCCATCGAAAAAGAGGAAGTCATGGACAGAATGTTCAACACCTGCAAGCAGGATGTTTCACGCGCCGAGATTGCGGCACACCTTGAAGACATTCCTGAAAAAAGCATTGTGGACATTGAAGCTCTGGCCCAGTTGAAAACGATTTGCACGGATCACATTTCGCGTCGCGAATCCTACCGGGGCATTTTGACGGAGTACGGCGGCGACGTGGACGACGAGTACGACAACTACTTGAGCTATTTGCCAAAAGGCTGTTTGCCGGATTTCATAGACAAGGAGAGGGTGCTGCTGGCGAACCTTCGCCGCGGCGACAGCGCCGAGGCGCAGAACGTTGCGCGGGAACTGCTGCAAAGTATGTGCGACGTTTTGGAGGTTTCACCGGACGACGGTACCGGCGGAAACTTTGAATACATCAAGCTGAAGACCCTTGAAATGGTGGTTTTGCTTTCCAGATCCGGAGCGACGCAGGAAAAAGACGAAATGCTCATAGAGGCAAGCAGCCAGTATCTGAAGCGGATCAAGGAGTCAAAAACCGCAAGCGAGATTATCGACAATTTTTGTCTGGTAGTGGAACGGATGGCGGGAAAACTCTTTTCGTTCCAGGGAATACGCCACGCGTCCGCCCTGCGGAAAGCGGAGCGTTTTATCTGGAAGAACTACACCCGGAAAGTAAGCCTAAAGGAAATTGCGGACGTTTCCAAACTTTCCGCGCCGTATTTCAGCACGATTTTCAAGGACGAAATGGGGGAGAACCTTTCGGAGTACCTGAACCGGCTTAGGGTGGACAAAGCCACCGCGATGCTTCAGGAAACGGACATGAAAATAAGCGAGATTTCGGCGGCTTGCGGGTTTGAAGACCAAAGCTGGTTTTCAAAGATTTTTAAGAACCGCATGGGCATTAGCCCTTGTAAATACAGACGGACGGTGGGTGTTACCCCGTAGACCAAAATCCTATAGAGGCAGGTGGTGTCAAATTGAAGGAAAAAGACTTAGTGCAGAACGGCACTTCGGATGACAATCCAGAGTTTCCCAAAAAGCGGAAAATCATTTCGGTTTACGTGCAGTCAACCGGAAGTACCGTGCAGGTATTCGACGACAGTTTCCAGATTGTGGAAACCGAAGGCGGATTGGGCGTTGAGCAGAACATCTGCGGATACTGTAACGCCGGCGGCAGCGACAACGGAAAATGCCACAAGATGCATTCGGACGAGATTCTGGAATCCAGTAATCAGGGCAAACCGAAAATCTACCAGTGCAAACTGGGTTTGGTGTTCTGGGTTAGCCCCATTTACACCGAAGGCAAATTTTCGGGTGCCCTGCGCGGTTCCGGTTACGTAAAATCCGGGGCGGGCAACTACGAGGCGTTTTGCAACGGAACGATTTCGGCGAAGGACTTTGCCGGGCGGGTTTCGGCGTTTCCCAACAGCGACTTTGAAAGGGTCCAGTCCCTTGCGGAAATGCTGCTGCTGTGTTCCGAGTCTCTTTCCAGCGGCAACATGAACCGCCACGAGACGCTCCGGGTTCGGCACGAACAGCAGAGTTCGCTTTCCATGCTGGTGGAGGAACTCAAGGATAAATACCCGGAAGGTCCGGCGCCTCTGGGTTACCCCATCGAGAAGGAACGCAAACTTATCAACCTGCTTCGCCAGGGGGACAGGAAGGAAGCGGAAAAGGTCCTTAACGAAATACTGGCGGTGCTGGTTTTCAGCAACAAGGACCATTTCCACTACATCCAGGTTAGGGGACTCGAACTGGCGGTACTGCTTACCAGAACCGGAACCAACACCACCAGCGCCAGCGCCGTTGAAAACAACGCGCGTTACCTGAAACATATCCAGGCGACGAAAAACGTCGAGGAACTTACCGGTATTCTTCACGGCATTGTGGAGGACGTCGCGGAACAGATTTTCTCGTTCCAGGGTTTGCCCCACGCTTCGGCCATGCGGAAAGCGGAACTCTTTATTCGGGAAAACCTTACCCGGAAAATCAGCCTGGGGGAAATCGCCAAGGTTGCCGGTCTTTCCGCGCCCTACTTCAGCACGATTTTCAAAGAGGAAATGGGCGAAAACCTTTCCAGCTACGTAAACCGGCAACGGGTGGAAAAGGCCAGCAAACTGCTTCTGGAAACGGATCTTACGCTTAGCGAAATTGCAGCCAGTTGCTGTTTCCAGGACCAAAGCTGGTTCTCGAAAATCTTCAAATCGTTTACCGGAATAAGCCCCGGTAAATACCGGCGACAGGGAGGCCCGGTAAGCGTACTGCAAAGCAGCGTAACTCAGCAAGCCTAGTTTACTGGCTTATGCGAACGACGAATTCCTGTTTGACCGAAGGCCAGGGATTGTCGGATTCCCTTGCGGCACGGGAAAGCATTTCCTTCTGAACGCGGAAGGGTTGCTCCCCCGGAAACGGCTCAAGCCGTTTCCAGGTGCCCAAGGCTCCGTCAAGCACCCTGGCCTGACAGTTGTCGTGGAAGTAGGCGTTGAGCATCCCCAGAAGTTCCAGCCGGATTTTTTCGTCAAGAATCGGAAACATTATTTCAACGCGGCGTTCAAGATTCCGGGACATAAGATCGGCGCTGGAAAGATACAGCTCGTCCGAGCCGCCGTTGGAAAAATAGTACATCCGCGAATGCTCAAGGTAATAATCGACAACGCTGATAACCTTGATGTTTTCCGAAAGCCCCGGAATGCCCGGAACCAAGGCGCATATACCCCGGACGCACATCAGTATTTTTACCCCCGCCTGGGAAGCGCGGTACAGCGCGTCTATTACGTCGGTGTCCGTAACGGAGTTGCACTTTATCACAATCTTGCCGGAAAATTTGTTGTCGGAACGTTTCGCCTCCCGCTCTATAAGGTGCAGAAGTTTGGACTTTATGTCGTAGGGGGCAACCGCCAGAAGCCGCATGGTCTGCTTTAGCGAATAACCCGTTATCATGTTGAAAACCATGTTTACGTCGGAGGCGATTTCCTCGCGGCAGGTAAACAGACAAATGTCCTCGTAATTTTTGGCGGTTTTGTCGTTGTAGTTTCCGGTGGAAAGATGCACGTAACGCCTGATTCTGTCGTGTTCGCGCCGCAGCACCATGGAAACCTTTGCGTGTACTTTCAATTTTGAAAGCCCGTATACCACGATTACCCCGGCCTTCTCCAGCCTGGTTGCCCAGGAGATGTTGCGCTCCTCGTCAAAGCGGGCTTTTATTTCAACGAGCGCGATTACGTGTTTGCCGTTAAGCGCGGCCTGTTCCAGCGCCCTGACTATCGGGGAAACCGCCTGCGGGTTTCCGGCCGCGCCGCTGGTTCGGTACAGCGCGGTTTTGATGGAAATGACCTGCGGATCCGTCGACGCTTCCTTGAAAAAGCGAACCACCGGATCGAAAGACTGATACGGAAACTGGAGCATTACGTCGCCCTGGCTAAGACGATCCCAAACGGAAACGTCGTCGGCGAAACCGGGCGCGGGGTGTATCTTCCAGCGTTTTTCCTTGAGTTTTCCAAAACCGGCAATGTCCGTCAATTCCATAAGCCCCATGGGGTTGAACGGTCCGGGGATTTCGTAAAGGTCGGAACTCCCAAGGGAAAAACGTTTGGCGAGTTCGTCCCGGAGGTTGGCGCTGCCGGGGGAATGCACCATGCGTACCGGCGCGGACCTTTCCCGCTCCTCCAGAACTTCGCCCATCGCTTCCATGAAGTCCTCGTCCCTTCTTTCGTCCACCGAAAAATCCGCGTCGCGGTTTACCTTGAACAGCATGCTTTCCCGTACCCGGTAGCCCGGAAAAAAGTAGCCGCCCCAGGTAAGAATCAAATCGTCGAGCAGCGCCCACCGGAATTTGATTTTGTCGGAAGGTTCGCTGTCATCGCCGTCGTCGCCGGAAATATCGCTGTCGCCAAAGTGACTGTTCTCGACGGAAGATTTGTCGTCGGGCGGCAGCCGGATAATCCGGCTTACGGAAGGGGGAAGCTCCACCATGACGATGCGATCGCCGTAGTATTCCGGGTCGTCCCCTTCGTCGGGTTCGTTTTCCGGAACCAGAAGGAAAGCGGCGTTGATACTGCGGCTGGCAAAAATGGGCAGCGGCTGATCCTCCTCGATGCGTAGGGGCGTAAGAATGGGGTAAATCTCCCCCAGAAAAAACGATTCCAGAAAATCCATGGTGGGAACGGTGTAGGCATCGGGCCGGACAAGTTCCAGGCCGCCGGCGGCCAGATCGGGGAAAATCTCGCCCAGAAGACAGTCGTACAGTCGCCGTATTATTGAGCGGGCTTTTTTTGAAACGCCGTCCAGTTGTTCCACTGGGCTTAAACCGGAAGGGTCCCCGGAAAATCCGGCCCGCCGGGCGTGCTTTATCGCCGCCACTCTGACCATGAAGAATTCGTCGAAGTTGGCAACGACGTGAGACAGAAAGCGGAAGCGCTCAAACAGCGGTTTGTCCTTGCGCAGGCCTTCTTCCAGAACGCGCTCGTTAAAATCAAGCCACGAAAGGTCGCGGTTGAAATACGCCGCCTTTTGCGCCGGGTTTGCGGCAGTTTCTTTGTCCATTGCCAGTATTATAATGCCAAATCCGGTCTTTTGAAATAGGCCGCGATTCGCCGGTTTGGTTTGCGCCGCCCGGCGAACCTCCGTTCGCTAAAAAAACCAGTCCGGTTCCGGTTCCCGCACCGTTTCGCGGTGGATCTCCCGGTTCAGCAGGGACAGAATCAGAACGCTGTTTGCCGGCAGACGGTAGGGGACGGTAAACCTGCCGCCGGGGAAGTTTACGTCAACAAGCGCGCGCCTTTCACCGGTGGGAAGCACCGCCTCCAGGCGAACCGGAAGCGGAAACGGGTTGGGGGCCATGCTGTGGCTGAAAAGGCCGAACACCTCGTTTTCGAAAAGCGCCGCCGGGGACGTAACCGTAAGGTTCACCACGGTGTTCGCGGTAACGGTGGTTCCGGCGGAGGGGCTTTGCAGCACGACCGTTTCGCCGGATTCGCCGCCGGAAGGCTCCCTTACGGAAAACTCGAAAACCACCCCGGTTTCGCCAATCCACTCCAGCGCGTTGGAAATCGGCAGGCCGGTCAACTGCGGCACCGTCAGCAGCGGCTGTTGGGGGCCGCGGCTTACGACAAACTCCAACTGTGTCGGTCCGGAAATGTCCGTTCCCGCCACCGGACTCTGCTGTATAATAGTCCCCGGAGTTTCGGGCGAATAGTCGAGCATAACCGGTTCCCTAAGAACCAGAAGCGGGCCGCCGGAGCCGACGGTAAGCGTCATCAAATCCAGCCTTACCGCGTCTATGTTTCGGCCGATAAAGTTTTCCACGCGGTTAATCACCGTGCCCTGGCTTACGACAAGCTCAATGCGCCGTCCGGCCTTTACGAACGTTCCGGCAATGGGCCCCTGCTCCAGAATCAGCCCCCGATCGAACGGCGACTGCGAATACCGGAGCCGGATGTAGGGGTTGAGTCTCCTGGACTGCAATTCCAGCAGTGCCTCGGTCAGCTCCATTCCCTGCACCGGGGGAACCATAACCTGCTGCTCGCCCCTGAGTATCCAGAAAAACACCATTACGCCGGCTATTCCCATGACCAGGATAAACCCCAGCGCCATGAAGACGAAATGCCTCAGATTGCCGGAGATTAAGTCGTCCAGTTTTTTTGAACCCATACCACACTCCCTAGATTCCCGCGCCGGGAACGTCCCGGAACCCCAGCCGTTCGCCGACGAAGTTCCGTGCGCCGTTCAGAAAGGCCTTCCATTCCAACGCTTTTTTTGTCCGGTACTGAAGCTCGCGCACCGCCAGTACCCCTTTTCCGGTCCCGATTATTATACCGTTGTTCGCGTCTTTGCCCAAGACCTTCCCCGAGGGCCCGTCCCGGCCGGCTTGCGAATCCAGGGCCCGGGCCTTTAGAATGAACAGATGCGTGTCCCCGTGCGTCGTCCAGCAAAGCGGCCAGGGCGTGTAGGCGCGTATCCGGGCGTCTATTTCCGGTGCGCCGGCGTTCCAGTCAATCAGCCCGTCCGTTTTCGCGATTAGGGAACAGTAGCTTGCCGCGTCGTGATCCTGCGGTTCCCCCCGCAACCGCCCGGAGGCGACTCCGGCAAGCACGCCGGGCAACAGTTCGGCGGCTTTTTTCGCCATGGTTTCGCTTAGGCTCGCGGCGGTTTCCCGCCCGTCCAGCGGCACTTTTTCCCGGGCCAGAACGTCGCCGCTGTCCATTTCCGGCGCCAAACGCTGGATCGTGATTCCGGTTTCCGTTTCCCGGTTTAGGATTGCCGCCGGAATCGGGGTTGGCCCCCGGTATTTGGGAAGCAGGCTGGGGTGGACGTTAATTCCCCCATGCGGAAACAGAGCCAAGAACTTTGGCCCAAAAATTTTCCCGTAGGCGAACGAAACCAGAATGTCCGGGTTAAGCGCTTCCACCATGGCGCGGGCCGCCGCGTCCAGCTTCTCCGGTTTCAGCGCGGGCGTTTCCGGCGAAATCCGGTTCAGCGCGGCGGCGCATTCCGTGGGTTCCGGCCTGCCGCTGCGCCCCCTGGGGCTGTCCGGATTCGTGAGCAGACCCGCCAGGGTAAAATCCTGGCCCAAAGCGGCCACAGCCTCCAACGCCGGAACCGCGATTCCGGGGCTCCCCGCAAACAGAATTCTGAGGGGCATTTACGCTTTCATCCTTTTGGCGAGTTTTTCCAGCGCCTTTTTTTGTTTGGTCTCCGGAAGACGGTCCACGAACAGAACCCCGTCAAGGTGATCCTGCTCGTGCTGAATCACCCGCGCCAGAACCCCGCCGGTTTCAAGCGAAAAAGAGCGGCCCTTTTCGTTCCAGGCCTGAACCTTCACCGTTTTTGGGCGAACCACGTCGCCCCAGATTCCGGGGATCGAAAGGCAGCCTTCCTCGTACTTGGCCGTGTCCTGCGACGTTTCGACAATTGACGGATTGATAAAAACGCGCGGCTCGTCCCCTTCCACGTCCGTTACAAACACCCGCTGCATCAGCCCAACCTGCGGCCCGGCAAGCCCAACGCCCTTTTGAACCTTCAACGCGTCGAACATCTTTTCCGCGATTTCCTTCCACTCGGAAAGGCGGCTTTTAATGTTTTCCACCGGCGCGGCCTTTTGCCTGAGCAGGTCGTTACCAAAGACGAGAATATCCATGGAAACATTGTACCGAAAAACCCACTCCGGTAAAAGCGGGCGGCGGGGAAATTCCTATGTGCCCGGAACGCCAAGGCTGATTCTTTAGCCTGGCCCGAAGCTCCTCGTTCTCCGCGCGGAGCCGCTCGTTCCCCGCGTCTTTGCCGACAAACTTGGCGTCTTTAAAAGGCCGTTCTCCCGCATAAGGCGCGCCACCCGCTTGCCGCCGGCGTTGACCGAACAGGCAGGGATGAGTGCGTAATGGGAAAGATGCTTTTCAAGGGAAAGCGAAAAAAATTTCTTTGACATAAATCATGGGAGACATCCGTTTTGGGAAAACCAGAAAACGGCACTTGACCTTTTTCGCCGTATGTGGCAGCCTAGTTTTGTGAATTAAACGTGGTTTGCAAGTACTGGACCGCTAGCTCAGCTGGTAGAGCAGCAGACTCTTAATCTGCGGGTCGAAGGTTCGAACCCTTCGCGGTTCATTTGCTAATTCCTTATCCCGTAAGGAACTGGCAAAGCCTTTACTAATCAGAAGAAACCGGCGTAAAGGGCACTAACTCAAGGAATGGGAAAAACTATGAGAGTTTCCCCCGGAGAAGGAGCCGCCAATGCGCCGAGAGTATTATATCCACAAACGGAAAAACGGTATTTACTACGTTGGGTTCATCGACAAAGCAAGCGGAAAAAAGCTGTCAACAAGGTCAACCGGGGAAACGGACAAGGTCAAGGCGGAGCTTTGGAAAATTCAGGGCATACCCACGGGAAGGCTTGGAAGGCCCCGCCCTATAGAAGAAGCCGCCGGAATCGAGGCGGCAATAAGAGCGATACGGAAGGCGAAACTTAATCCGGACGATGCCCTGCGGATCGTCCGTACCCTTTTCATCGTTGACTGGAGGGACAAAAGGGCCTTTGTTGCCTCCCTGGTTGCCGCCACCACCGGGGCCAGGCAGGGCGAATGCCTGGCCCTGCGCCGGTCCGACGTTGGCGCGGACACCCTGAACATAGCCCACAGCTTTATGGAATATTTCCCCAAGATGCCTGGCTATCTATCCATTACAGCCGTTTACGCCTGCATTTCGGTATCCATACGCAGCAATTCAAAGTTTCAAATAAATTCACTAGACTGATGGAATGTGCAGGGGAATACACAAGAGACTGAGGGCCATACTGGCCGGGAAAGGGGACTCGCTCCCCGACGTGCGACGCACCGG
>Ga0209755_10009879_pt1 | contig 10049 bp, 8 predicted proteins | sample TergutCo191P1_FD_187301 | JGI IMG/M metagenome (GOLD analysis project Ga0209755, IMG submission 187301) | Cornitermes sp. P1 segment gut microbial communities from Petit-Saut dam, French Guiana - Co191P1 (SPAdes) (version 2) | ecosystem: Host-associated > Arthropoda: Insects > Digestive system >...
CCTGAGTTCAGTGACAAATTGTAAATATGTGCCAAAGGTCCTTTAATTAGTTGCATACATTGTTTAACAAGATTCTCAGGAATGTCATCATCACCTGCAATGGGCTTTCCTTTCAGGCTCTTAGTAAGACTAATCACTTCTTCTTCTATTACAGTGTAAATAAATATGGAATTAGGACATTGTTTTATCTATAAATTATAAACACTTACATTGCTCTTTTGTTTTACCAATTCTTCCACAGTGCTCACGAAGTGTTATATTTTCGCCAGTTATAGGCAATGTCTCTGATTCAGAATTTATTTCTATAACGTAACCATCCTTATTACTATATCTTATGCAAACCATGAGATACCAATTCTTTTTGTAATACTTTATGTTGTTTATTTCCTCCCACATATTCCTTACAGAATTGTATTACTTAAAGATGGCCAAGTTTGCTGAAACATATTGTCAAACACACTTAAACCTCAGAAAAAATAATAAAAAATGTTTGTAATGATTAATGATTCAATTCTGTACATTTCACATATTATCACAAAGAGATGATGAAAATAAAAGGTGGTGCAATTTTTTACTCTTTCAAATTTTCTTCTCATCTATTACTATTCAGCTCATGCAAAAGACTTGGTATGTTATGATGGACCTAGCATGTTATGTTCCAGGTGCCCATCAGTTATGGGCATCCTTCAGATTTCAAATCTAATGATTGTTCACTCCAACATTCTTGGTTGGATAATACAAATTGTTAAGACCCTTACCCATCATTCTGCTGTTCCACTTTCTTAGGTATTAGTTTTCTCCTCAGCACCTTATCTAAAAATCACATTAGATATGTGCTAGATGCTTATTTTCTGTGTACTGAGTACCAAAATTATACAACAACAATTTATTTTAAACTCTAATGAAATAGTAGCAGTCAATTTGTACATGTTATCATGACAGATGTAGAAGAAAGCAAGGAGGTCTGCTGTCACTTTATGGACTGAGTACTTACAAGCAACATAGTGTTTTATATCTTCTGCAGTTACCAGGGTATCACGGTCCCTGACTACAAATGCTCGTGGCAGTTCTCCATATGTTTCATCCTCAATGCCAATAACAGCTGCATCCTGAATACCTGGATGCAACACTAGAATGGATTCAAGTTCACTAGGTGATACCTGCAAGGAACATATTTCCCATTACCATGGCAGACAGAGATGTTTGTTTATACAAGCTTTCAATTTTTTTAATACAACCATCATTCTTATATTATGACCTAAATTCATAGATTTATATACTATATATTTAAAACACAGTACTTAAGTACATACAAGGTATAAGTACATCCTTATACACATAACTTATTGTCCGGCAGTTATTGACAATACACAATGTACAACCTTCTTGTCTACACACACACATGGTTAATTTGTTTCTTGAGATAAGCCCATTAAAAAAATAAAAAGCTACTAAAATCACAAGAATAAATTATAAATATTGACAAATCACAATATAGTCTCAAAGCACACAATACCTTTCCATTTTCTCCAATTCACATCCTCAAAACATCAAGTGTCCTGAATATAAACACATTCAGTGACCTTCAGAAACACTGTTACTGATAGCAATATTGAAGTCAATAAATAACATGGTTTAATGTAGTCTCATTATTTAATACAAGAATCTTTGTTATTCATGATCAATTGCAACCAGAAAAACACTACTTACTGTGTATCTCTTTGAAGTACAGAATTTCTGTCCATAATAACATATACATGGCTTAATCAAGACTGGATTGGCACACACAAATACTGAGTTCACAAATTAGGTGTCATTCTTCAGGTGCAACAGCACAAAGTTTCAAAGCCAGTGTCATTGCACTCTGAACTAAATGTTGTGAAATGACTGAAAACATATTTTTGTGTTCTTTCCCACTTCCAGCCATGAGAGGGTAGCACATCGTTGTCTTTTCTAAACATCAATATGTTGGAAAATGACATGTGATTGCAACATAAATATTAAACACAGTGAGTTATTAACCTAAAAATTACAAACAATAAAATACTTGTTAACACTTTGATTCTTACAAGTGAAGTTCAAAAAATTTGTTTTGAATCTATTTGTGACTATTGACATGCAAGTGGCAGTTCACATATCATTAACTTCAACATGGTAATAATATAAAACTTACAGAGTCATGTCTTAATGGCTGTTCAGATCTTGCATGTGAGAGAATATGGCAGATGTGTGAGATAAAACCCATTTTTGGAAGAATTTTAGGGAGTGTTAACATTTTTTTCATGTATGGGTACCACATTTTAATTTAATTTTCTGTGATATTATAATGTTAGTGCTCTTTTATTTAAAAGAAACTATTCACAAAAATTGCTTTCTTCTGCATTGTTATGTTACATAGCACCAACATCAGGGAAGGAAACATCCTCTGAAATGTTGGTACCTATATACCAAACTGCATGGTGTCACATTCCTGAACAAGCAGTCTATTCAGTCACCACAGCTGGTCAGTTACCTAGCTGGCACTGCAAAACACCTGCTGTTGGTAACATTGTGTTTGTAGAAGGAGTGTCTTCACTGTGTGAATTATGGCAACAAATTTTTTTGTGGAACAAAACTGCCACAAGAATCATGGTATAAATGTATTGTTCCACATACTGTTTGGTGACAGGGGTTGAAATTATAGTTTTAAATACCTGATATCCTTGATATTTTATCAGTTCCTTCAGTCGATCCACAATGTAAAAATATCCATCTTCATTATAATATCCTAAATCTCCAGAATGTAACCAGCCATTGCTATCAATTGTTTTGTTGGTTTCTTCAGCATTCATCATGTATTCCTTCATAATGAGTGGACCCCGGAAACAGAGCTCACCTTTACAATTGGGACCAATAATTTTTCCAGTTTCCACATCAATAACCTATTAGCACCAATTAAAACCAATTCCTGGTTAGTTGATTCATAGTAGTAAACACTTGACTGTGACATAGGAATTGTCTTAAAATCTTTTGCCAAACCATTTACATTGCCTTTATCCTGACAAATTAGAGTCCATTTATGTCCATCATCACACTGTGTAAAATTGTAATTGTACACACTGCACTCTAGTGTGTTCAGAATGGCAGAGGATATGTAATTACACCACGACTTACTGCAATACACATGGCATAAAATAAAGTATTTGGGAATAAAGCATAGTACATAACACAGATATGGTTAACACATTTTTGTGGAATTCCATGGTACACATACACATTTAAGGACATAAGCTCTGTATTGGTATATGTTCGTGAATTTGATGATGACAGTTATACAAAGGAGTTAATATTTTCAGCTCTTACTTCAAAACTGGAATCATACAGTTCAGATTAGACATACAAAGTCATTAAGCTTCTAATGTTGATATAGAATAATAGGTAATTTCACAAGTAACTGTGTGCACCAATTCTGAACTTGTATGGAAGGAAGTACGGGGAATGAACCCAGCCAGGTTGTCATCAGAAATGGGCTATGGTTCTTTCAAACTACACCATAGTGTGTGCCTTAAAACTAAAGAAAATCATAGAAATCCTCAGTCAGGATAACTGAATAGTGTCAGACCCATATCATTTTGTCAGCACAACTAACATGTTAGAGAAGCCTCGACTGGCCTGGTGAGATTCAGCTACTTTTCTTTGTTAGTTTGAGGGTGACTTCACATGGCCCATTGTCAGAATAAGTGCCTTCCAAGCTGCCAATATAATGAGTTCCTCAAATTAAATAAACTGAAAATGAAACTCTCAGTTAGTTCTCTAGTGTCAATAGCAAAAATTGAAATTTCCAAATCCTTGTTGAGCTGTAAGTTTCAGGTAAAAAATTCAGGTCTACCTGCAATACAAGAGACACCCTTATTACTGAGTTGGAAGCACAAGAATATTTCTCAAACCACTCAAAAAATAGCTTAATGTTTACATATCCCACGTCTTCACCCCTTGAGAGCACCTTCAATTAAAACATTTTCCAACAATCATGAACTTGTTTTTAAATGCACACGCTGCACTACTACAACCAATGTCAGTTGCTGTCTGTTCAATACATGACAACATCTGGTTCTTCCTCAGTTTTTGTTATAATGTTTTTATATAAAGATAAAGAGAGTGCAGGGCCATCCCATTGGTCCTGCATGAATGCACAGAGAGAATAACATCTCGTACACAACGAACTGTGCAAATTGAAGAACAAACTTCTAACCTGCTTCACTATCTGCACTTCATTTTAATACCACACACGTTGCAAACTATTGCCATGTCCTAATTTAAATTTATGCAACCATCTTTTGAAATATGCATACTCATGTTACAGATTCAGTTCTTTAGGGAACATTCATGTCTGTGCCATCATCATGTTGTCCGAAATAGGAACATGACCAACCCAATGAAGTGTTGACCATCAAACAACATCTTGATTCAAATCACAACTTTTCCCTTCTTTCAAAATCTTACAAATAGCCACACTTTTCTTGCTTTCACTACCAGTACAGAACTTCAGAATTTCTTGTGCTTCTTCATGTCATACAAATTTGATGAACCAACATCCAAAGACCTGGCTGGAGCAATTAATTACATGACATTTGTGGCTGAAGAGCAGGAACTTACATAATGACAGCATCTTCATGGAGGGAGAAGGAGTGGTCTAAAGTGCCATAGTAACATCCGTGATGAAATAGCAAGAGCATCACACATGATACGTATGTCTTTGTGGTAAATATTGCATGAACAGAAGAAAGTAATCTGCATTCACCCATTTATCTGTATCGCATGTAGAGGGACAAATTTATCTTTACCACTATACAGATTGTACTGATACATCAGTTACATATTTCCTTAAGAGCTGGTATGTTTTGTTGATGAAAAATAATTGCAGATATTTTATTGAAATTAGTTCTAGTAAATGATACAATGACATCTTTATATTCTCTACAGTAGTTTTGTATAAAATTTTGGCCTTCATTATGAAAAGCTGTACCTCTGCACGACATGGTCACATGAGGAAAAGGAGGTGCAACTCATCTCATTCGTAACTTCGTCACTATTTACGATTGGTGGGCCCAGATTCAGTTCGGACATGCTGGAGAATTATCCTTCCAAGGATCAAACTGCAATATGCCAGACAACCAGTCTACTACAGTCATGATAATGACCAACCTATCCCAGCTCGACATTATGCAGTCTTTTGAAGTAAAATTATACAAAAAAAGCACACTTTAATTTAGCTAGCAGCATTTGAATGAAATTTAAGATAAAATATAATCCTTTTATACTTATTTATCTTTCTGATATTGAGAGCGAAAGTATCATCAGTGAAGTTGATCCTAGAATAGTTTATTTCTGTACTGGGTAAGCTTAATTCTTGTGCTGAATTTGCCAAGCATTGCCTGCACATGAGCATTATTGTTACATATTTTTTTTGGTGCAAAATGACAGACAAGTGGCCCTCAGTACTTAGAGATCATACAGTAACTGTTTTTGAAAAACATTTAAAGCATTCTTGATATGTTTATAAAATAGTGATTTTTGTTTTGTACTTTCATATTAATAAGAGTTAATTTGACAGGTGTAACAGCACTAGAGAACTGGATGATGTCACAGTCCTTTCCTTTCTGTAGCTTAATTTTCAAAAGGGCAGGAATTCAAATATGAGTATTGCTGTCATGCCACTCTGTTCTAGTTGTTTGTTACTGGACATGATCATATGATCTTAAAAATAGCCCCTAACAATAGTCATGGTATTCCACACAAAACTCCATACAGAATCTTCATATCATTTCCACACAGCATTAATATTTTGAATCTTTATATGTATTGGAATCAAGGGTTTAAATTATTATGAAATTGTTCTTCAGTTCTAAGCCATACACTAAGGAAGTATATGTGATACCTTGCATTCCATTCCTGGTGTGACTTTTCCTGGTGTTCCCAGGCTGCAACTCCCTACTGTGCAAGTAAACATTGTGAATGTTGTTTCTGTTAACCCATATGAATGGTGAAGCACCGCACGTCCAGCTAATTTTTCTAGCACTAGCTGCTGAAAGTTTGGGTTTAGAGGTGCGGCTCCTGTCCAGATGTGACGTACAGAGCCACACTCTGGTTTATCCAAAACATCCCTCTTCATGAGAAACACTAACAAAGATGCCACTAAATGTAAAGAAGTTATCTGCAAGCACAATAAACAATCCATCATCAAACACAAGTAATCTTTTGCTGCCAAATGACCTACAAAGGTGATGCACAGTGAAACCTTTAAACTTGCCGAACGGCCCATAAAGGGGTCACAAACAGTGTCTCGAAGTTTGAAGGAATTTTATTCACTCTTTTCCGATATACTGAGGATGTTTACTATGCTGCTGGACCCTTGAACACCATTTTTACACCTTCTGGATCTAACAGTACTCAGCAGATGGATTCTGTTATCTTCATGTGGGGCTAAATATACCAACCGAGATTTCAGGCTGTTTCTGGTGTGTAATTTGATTGAAGAAGCTGGAAAAAGTCAAGATTGCCCCACCTCCAGATTGGTTAGAGGACCAAGTGCGGCTGCAACAAATGTTGTGCGACTCAATATCTGCCGTAACCAACACCGGCCAAAGAAATCATCCACCAAACTCAGCTGTCATCTGCGTTCATCTCACAGCCAGAGACGGCCTGTTCATGGTGCCTTGTTTCACGGTATATCACACCACAGTAAATTTGTAAATCACCCCCATTGTGAATAATGTGTGTTGTGATAAAACAGTGATCCAAGGTGCCACAAACTTGATAACGGCTCACGTCACGATTTCAACAAAATCGTGACGTGAGCCGTCATCAAGTTTCCCCCCCTGCAAGCAAGGTGCCAAAGGAAATCCACACCATTCTGACAGAAACATAAGCTTGTTTCCTTCCTGGTCAGGCTAAGGGCTTATCAGCACCCCTGTATGGTAAATCCTAGAATGAGTAACTTGTTTCTGGATATATTACATGCCAACGTTTGTCAAGCAGCAGGCATATGTTTTAATTTATGCCGTTCTGCAAATATTACTTAGAATTTAATTTCACATATCTTACCAGAAATAGAAATATTACTATTTTCCTACTACCCACATTGTACTTTCAGCAACTGAAAAGTTTATGTTGATTTATTATCTTGGACTACATTTCTATTCTACATGGAACATGCACATATTTCAGAATGTGTCTGATGCACCAAGAACAGATGAAGTTTAATAGGACGGTTTCTTGTCACAGGGTCAATAAAGATCAGATGTAATAAAATGTGCAAGTTAGGCATTTCAAGTTACATGATAGCAGCGTTATTATAAACATAATTTGCTATGATGTTTGTAAATAACCTCCTTGTGCCTAGTGTGAACTTTGAAATGTACTTCACAGTTACACGCTCCTTTCTAATGGTAACTTCATTATTCTGCCCAAGTGCAACTTTTAATGGTGATTTAAATCCCTCAGCTCGACGTCAAGCTGCTGAGATTTCGAACTGGGAATTTTAATTTTTAATGCTTACTCTTGGAAAAAAAATGCGTTTCTCATAGGCTTTTCCTTCATATTTTAAGAAATAAAATTTTGCACTATGTTTATGAATTGGCTAATTCAGGAAAAAATTTTCACCTATTTTTATAACTCATTTAGGCTTGTGAATTGTATGCATTATATAAAATGTGGTGTAAATAGTTCATTACTCCAATAATTCTGGTTGCTGCAGAATGTTTGTGGCACCTTGGATCACTGTTTTATCACAACACACATTATTCACAATGGGGGTGATTTACAATTTAATGTTGATATGCTTCCAAGCTTGCTCTCTTCCTGGTTGGGCTAAGGACTTATCAGCACCCCGGTACAAGCAGTGCATGAGGACAGTGCTATTAACATATTTATTTCTGTTTGCTATCCAAAATAGTAAATTTGTGTTATTTTTGCTATTGATGTGTGATGAATAGTTTAAAAATGTCTAAAATAACCTTCACAGTAGAAGTGACATAGTAATATTCTGTTTCCACAAGATTGGGCAATTTGTTCTATATCTTAAACTTACTTTGTGTTCTTTGATGGACTGTATGAACAGATCTGGCTTAAATTTATGTACCACCACAGAACGAGTTCCTTCACACATACACATAAGTGCCAGTAGCAGACCATATGCATGGCAGAAGGGAGATACTCCTAAGGCGACATCATTACAGCTGGTATAGTGTGCACTAAAATGTATGAGAATACATTAAATTGTGTATCAGTTCCATGTTCTAAGAAACAATTCCATCACACTTGTTATTATACTAGCATAAATTTATATTCTTTATAGGTTAAAAACTACCAGTTGAGTTAAATTTGTTTAAATAATTTTTATTGTCTTCAGTTATACTCAGTCAGTTTAAAATGTGTTATCTTCATGAATTTAGAGCAGAATACAGATTTATTTTGCTGCATAATTTTCTGTCTTTTATTATCATTAATTTGTGAGACATAAACTTGGTCACCTTCAAACTGGTTATTTCAGAATCCATACTATTAAATATACAAAATTAGTCATCAGACTTGCAAAGTTTTTACCATGAAAAATATAAAATAAGACATTATACTTAATTTTTAGCGGTGCCAAGAACGTTAAGAGATGTATGCAAAGCGGCAAGGAAATCAGTTGCCACTGAGTTTTGCATCTATATTGTACAGGGTTGCAATGTGAGATGGAAAATAATGACTGCAGTATTCTGGGATTATGAAATTTGCAAAATTATCGCCTAGATGAACAACATTGATATCTACTAAGCTGATTCCATAAATATAACATCAAAACTGTTGATCTTTAATGGCAACTACAGGCCATACACAAGCACCATTGAGGTAATAACAAAATTTGGATATACAGTGTTGCTACACCCACCCTTCAACCACACACCTGACATGCCATCAGTTTTTCACCTGTTTCGTCCTTTGAAAGACCCTCTTTAAAGACAACACTTCATGGACAATGAAGTATTGCAGAAGTGCCAGTGGCTATGGGAGAGCTCTTGTTCAAAGATGGAAGAATACCATTGGCAAAAACAAAGACTACTTTGAAAAAAACTGTTTTCTGCAATTTTGTAATGAAATTCTGTGAAATGTTTATATCTAACTTGTGAAAGGTACAAAATAAAAAAAAAATATGAGGCATTGCTGTCCAACTTTCACAGTTCTACACTGAAAATGTTAGGCAGAGAACAGCTGTATATATATATATATTCCTGTGTTCTGGATTGATGAATGCTGTCAAATTGGAGTCTATTTATCCAATATGCTGAGTCCATTTAGTCAGTGTAATCTGCCTAATTTGAATTAATTTGTTTTCAGTCAACATCTCCACTGTGCAAAGCATTTAGTTTGCCCTAAAGCATGTATTTGTGATGTGAATTTATGTATGTGATTTGTGATACTGATGGTGTAACAGAAATGGATGACTGGTACCTTCAAATCCGGTTTTCATGCAACCACGATAATAACAGAGAGGTTACGGATCCCAAAAGATCTGAAAGTAATGCACTACACATTTTAATAAACATTATTTTGACAAATGTCTGGAGAGAATAAGGAAACACAGAAAACTTCTGTTGGTATTCTGAAAGTTATCCAAGATTTTAAATAGTCACCTCAGTGGTATAATTTACCCAGTATCATTCAGTGACCAGAGCTCTTTTCGCACATTTTGAAGTTTGGACAGATATTAATGGGATGGTTTCTGTTGTTTTAGTCATTCACTCCAGGCATGGGCTGGGATAGTAAATTAACATTTCCCACAACTATTTCCTTTCACAATGCATATGCTTCTTATTCATTAGTAAATAAAAAATGAAACAAGTTGATCATTGTTTATTGGAACAGAAAGAACCCAGCACAAGGCAAAATTTCAAACACTATGCTTGTCCCACTCATATACCATCTCATCATTTATAGGGTGTATACAGACCTTGTGGTTAGTGCTGTCATAATATTGAGATGTGTTATCACAACTCCTTTTGGAAGACCTGTAGATCCACTTGAGC
>Ga0209755_10009880_pt1 | contig 10049 bp, 13 predicted proteins | sample TergutCo191P1_FD_187301 | JGI IMG/M metagenome (GOLD analysis project Ga0209755, IMG submission 187301) | Cornitermes sp. P1 segment gut microbial communities from Petit-Saut dam, French Guiana - Co191P1 (SPAdes) (version 2) | ecosystem: Host-associated > Arthropoda: Insects > Digestive system...
GACTTACACCGCCAAGTTATCGCTCATGCCGAGCGCACACCAGCTTAATTGTTGCGCCAGTTCCGCAACAATTTCAAAATCGGGAAACAGTTTTGCAAACTTAATCATCCTTGTGATTTTTGTCCGTTCAAAACTATTTCCATAACGCTCGGTCAATAGTTGCGCCAGCTCCGCAACAATTCGCTTACCATATCCGGCTCGCTTACCGTCGAGTATTATTGAATCTATATATTGCCCAACTTCCCAATACATCAGTGTTATTTCACGATTTGCAAATGCTCCTGCACGGTGCTTGCGATTTTCGATAATATTTACCACACGCTCGAATACTTGCGATTCATCAATCGGTGTTTCGACGTTGGCAGGAAGTTCGCTCTTTATTTTCCCCATACCCTGCTCCTACAGTTTCGATTCTTTGGCGGCTTTTGTCCTGCCATCAACTGGTCGCTGTGCATCTTTTGGAATGAGCCAAACTTTTGATACCCTCACAGCACCATCAATTTTCCCATCTTTGCACATAGACTGCACATGGCGTTCGGTCAAACCCCATTTCTCTGAAGCCTGCAACGGCGTAATCCAGTCAAGTTCCATATTTCGCTCCCTTGAATACAATGGTTTTTTCATATACTATCTTATCACGGCATAGCGAGAAAAACAATGCAAAAAAATATTTAGACCTGAAAACATCAACACCACCCTTGACAAATCGAAGCGGACGAAAACAATAGTCGCGCTATAATTGCATTACGGAGTCATCTGCGTTATAATAAATGTGTGGATTGGCTTCGTTTCTTAATTTAAAGAAGCCGGACATGGAAATACGAACCAAAGCAATATAGTGGAAAAGTGCTAATTGAAATGGAAAATATAGGGAACAATGGTAGTTAAGTCATTATAAGCGTTTTTTGTACCTTGTACAACACGGGTCCTGTCGCCCTACTTACGCAAAAAATTTGCGATATACCGCAGGATATTGACTACATTGCACAAGCTCGCTGCTTTGCTGCATTGTATATAACTATGAAAGGAATATGATTGAATATGGCTGAGACTCTTAAAGGGGCTGATGTTGTCAGTGCTCTGAACAGCAAGATGATTTCTGATATTGAAAACCTTAGAAGCAAAGGCATCACACCTACTTTGGCGATACTGCGTGTGGGAGAGAGGGCTGATGATGTTTCATATGAAAAGACGGCGACTAAGCGTTGTCAAACCGTTGGCGTTGCTGTAAAAAGCATTGTGCTTCCCAATGATGTAACGCAAGACGAGCTTATGAGTAATATAGCATCTCTCAACGGCGATAATAGCGTACACGGTGTGCTCATATTCAGACCCTTGCCTGAGCATCTCTCCGATGAGGCTGTCCGTACTGCGTTAAAACCGGAAAAGGACATCGACGGCATCACAGATGGTTCGCTTGCGGGAGTGTTTACAGGAAGTGCAGAGGGTTTCGCCCCGTGTACTGCGCAGGCTTGCATGGAAATACTTGATCACTATAATCTTGACTGCACAGGGAAGCGTACTGTCGTCATAGGGCGCAGTCTTGTCGTCGGAAAGCCTGTGGCGATGATGCTGATGGGCAAAAATGCAACGGTGACTGTCTGCCATACGCGCACTGTGGATATGTCTGCGGTGGCGCGCAATGCCGAGATTCTGATAGTTGCGGCCGGTCAGATGGAAGGCTTGACTAAAGAGTATTTTGCTCCCGGTCAAGTCGTTATTGACGTCGGAATAAACTGGAGTGATGAAAAGGGCAAGCTTTGCGGCGATGTTAAATTCGAGGACGCTGAGCCTATAGTAAAAGCTATCACTCCGGTACCCGGCGGCGTCGGAACTGTCACGACTTCTGTACTTGTTTCTCATGTCGTAAAGGCGGCAATGAACTTCTGCGATATGTAATAACGCAATATTTAATAATGATTACTGCGCGATCATCTTCTTACAGATTTTATGATAACATGCTGCTCTCGGCTTCGCCGGAACCGCAGCATGTGTAATAATGCGAAAGGACTAGTCATATAAATGATAATAATTGCTGAGAAAATTAACGGCTCTATCCCCTCTTGTGCTGCTGCGATTGCTGCACGAGACGATGCATACATAAAGGACATGGCAAAGCGTCAGGCTGATTCCGGAGCTGATTTTATTGACTGCTGCGCCGCCGTTAAAGAGGACGAACTCGATACAATGAGATGGATGATAGAGGCAATACAGAGCGTGACCGATTGTCCCATAGCAATCGACTCCCCTGATGTTTCCGTAATAATTGAATCGATGCCCCTGTGCAAACGCCCCGGCCTGTTCAACTCCGTTTCAGGCGAAGGCGGCAAGATTGAGCTTGCTTTCCCCGTTCTCGCCAAGCCGGAAAACAGCAGTTGGCAAATCATGGCGCTTTTATGCGATGATACGGGTATACCGAAATCCGCCGGAAAGCGCATCGAAGTCTTTGAAATGATAATAGAAAAAGCCGCACATTACGGAATTGATGAGAAACGTCTGCTTATAGACCCTCTTGTTGAAATGCTCTGCACAACCGATGATGGCGAGGGTGTGTTCATGATTCTCGATGTTATAAAGCATATAAGAAAAACACATCCAAATGTGCATATTTCAGGCGCTGTTTCAAATATTTCATATAATCTGCCGGCTCGCCGCCTCGTGAATCAGGCATTTACTGTCCTTGCGCAAAGCGCCGGTATGGACAGCGCAGTGCTTGACCCGCTCAACAAGGATTTGCGCGGTATAATCCACGCAACCGAGGTCATGCTCGGTCTTGATGATTTGTGTGTCGAATACGTCTCTGCATATCGCGAAGGTATTTTTTCGTAATTGCATTTTAACAAGGTTCATAGTATAATAACTTACGGATAGTTATTGTTCCGATAACTTCCGCAAAGTATCTGTCAAAGGGGGGCTTATGTCCAAAATCCAAGAAATTGCATCAGCCGTTGAAACAGGAAAAATCAAACTCATCGAAGGTCTGGTTCAGGAAGCGATTGATGCGGGCGAAAACCCAAATGCCATTCTCGATGATGGCATGGTTGCGGCGATGAGTAATGTTGGAGCTAAGTTTCAAACAAACGAACTGTTTGTCCCCGAAATGCTCATTTCTGCCAAAACAATGAAAAAGGGTGTTGAAATCCTCAAACCCCACCTTACAGGCGGCAGTCTCGGCAAGCTCGGTAAATACATTATCGGAACCGTTGCGGGAGACTTGCATGATATTGGCAAGAACCTTGTTGCGCTAATGGTTGAATCCGCAGGATTTGAAGTTATCGATCTCGGTGTTGACGTGTCTCCGGAAAAATTTGTTGAAGCATTAAATCAAAACCCGGAATGCAAGATCGTGGGTGCTTCCGCTCTCTTGACAACGACTATGGACGCCATGAAAAGCACAGTTTCCGCAATTCACGACAGCGGATATAAAGGCAAAGTCAAAGTAATGGTCGGAGGCGCCCCGGTAACACAGGAGTTTGCTGACCAAATTGGGGCCGATGCATACACGCCTGACGCCGGCTCGGCTGCTTCAAAAGCGGTTGAGTTAGTGAGCCTATAGGTTATTTCATGCCTTGACAATGAAAAGAACGGAACGGTCATTACTATGAAGCGTTTGAGAAATTACACTGAGGAAGCTGTCAGACTTTATCTTGACAGGTGGTTTTTGCAAGCGGACGTCTGCCATTGCGACCTATGCCGCCTGGATGTCATGGCTATTATGCTTAATACTCTGGAGCCGAAATATGTTGTCACGGACAAAGGCGAGCTATATGCAAAACTCTCCGACTTTGATCCGCAATATAAGGTGGACTTCATGACCATCATGAGTCAAGCCGCAAAAGTCGTAAAAGACATTCCCCGGCACTAGTGTAGCGTATACGAAACTGACATAGATAGTGTTGACACGAGTTGAAACCCTAAACTTAAACTCATGTCCACACTATCTACGCCTCTTCTATAAACTGCCGGAGTCTATCCACGCCCTTTTCAATGTTCTCCATTGAAGAAGCGTATGTCAGACGGACAAAGTTGTCGCAGCCAAATCCGGTACATGATACAGTGGCGACTTTGCCTTTCTCCAGAAAGGCAAGCGAAAAGTCGTCACTGTTTGAAATTAGCTTTCCGCCAAGAGTTCTGCCAATCAGCTTTTCGATATTGAGCATGATATAAAAGGCGCCGTCCGGCTTGCGGCAGCTTACGCCGTCTACTCTGTTGATGCGGTCAACAAGATAATCGCGCCGCTTTTCAAACGTATCGCGCATCTCAATCACGCTGCTTTGCGAGCCTCTGAGCGCTTCAATTGCAGCCAGTTGCGAAATCGTGCTCGGCGCGCTTGTAGAGTGGCTCAAGTAATTCCCCATTATCTCCGCAAGATGCAGATTAGATGCCGAGTAACCGATGCGCCACCCGGTCATTGCATAGGTTTTTGAAACGCCGTTTATTATTATTGTACGCTCTTTTACTTCATCCCCGAGCGCTGCAACACTTGTAAACTTCTGTCCGTCGTACACCAGATTATAGTAAATCTCATCAGACATTATATATAAATCATGCCCTATACAAACCTCAGCCAGCTTTTGAAGCTCGTTTCTATTATAGAGCATGCCTGTCGGATTTGAGGGATTATTTAATACAAATAGCTTGGTTCTTCCGGTAATTGCCGCTTCAAGTTGCTTATTGGTGATTTTAAAATCATCGGACTCCCCCGCCGAAACTATGACAGGGACACCGCCGACCATCTTTATCACTTCCGCATATGTGACCCAGTAAGGCGATGGAAGGATCACCTCATCGCCGGGATTTACAAGCGTCCGCATAGCAACATATATGCTGTGCTTGGCGCCGCTCGCCACGACTATCTGTCCCGGAGCATAGCCTATGCCGCAGTCTGCCATCAGCCTCTCTGCAACCGCCTTGCGCAAATCCGGCATACCGCTGGAATGCGTGTACTTTGTATGCCCGTTTCTTATTGCTTTGTGTGCAGCCTCTTTTATATGCTCCGGAGTGTGAAAATCAGGCTCTCCCGCTCCAAATCCAACCACATCTTCCCCATCGGCAAGCATTTGTTTGTACAGCGCATCCACCGTAAGCGTAGTTGATGCCTGAACACTAGAAGCAATTTTTGATACGTCTTTCATTAAAATACTATTCCTCTTTCGATAAACTTCAGGCACAAAACAACCATGAAAAGGGATGGTCATTTCGTACATCAATTGCGGTTTCCCGCAGGGGGAGCGATTTGTATATTCCGGTAATAGTTTGAATTCTTTCAAACTATTACTATTCCTTTACTGCAATTTCCTAAATATTGTAACATATGCTGCGGCTCCGGCGCAGCAGGAATCAACATATTATCATAATATTCCCGACACCGCGGAAAGTATTATATTGCCCATGCAAAAAAAATGCAAGCAAAACAAAAAGGAAACTGATTTAATCCTACATCAAAGTAATTTGGTGGACAAGACTATATCCGCTGTTATCACCCATACAACGGCAGCACATTCTGCGGCGCTATCCCCAACTCATACGGCGCCACTCCCGGCTCATGCGGCCGGTCCGGTGCTTTTTCTTTTGGCAGACGCCACCAGAGAGCGGTGGAATTTTCGTCTTGACCCTCGTAGCGGAATTGTAAAATATTCTCAAACGGTTCTTCAGTCATCTCGACAAATCGCACGGGATAGCAATTATCACTTGTTGCCGCATCGAAATAATGCGCCCGAATCCCGACGGCAACCGGTTTATCTCGCAACGGCAATGCTGTTGTTAAATGTATACCCCAGGCGGGGACGAATAGCTCAAACTCGCCTGTCTTTTCGGCGTCCATGATGTTCTTGCAACCTGTCATAATTGCCGCTTCACGGATTTCGGGGTCGGCAAATAGCTCTTTCGTGTTTTTTTGTATCAAAATCTTGCCATCGGCGACAAGTGCAATCTGGCGGCAAATGCGATATGCCTCAGTTCTATTGTGAGTCACCAAAAGCACACTTTTTCCGAACGACTTTAACAGTCGGCTCAGCTCAATCTGCAAGCGGGCACGAAGCTGGCTGTCCAGAGCGCTAAACGGCTCATCAAGCATTAGAAGATTCGGGCTTCCCACCAGAATACGCGCAAGTGCCACTCTCTGCTGCTGACCGCCGGATAATTCATGAGGGCGCTGCTTTTCACAATCTTTTAACCCTGTCATTTCCAAAATTTCCGCAAGAGCATGTTCTTTGACGGCTTTGTCTGTTTCACGATGCAAGCCGCATAAAATATTTTGTCTCACATTCATATTTGGAAAGAGGGCATAGTTTTGAAAAAGATACCCCACTTTTCGCTTTTGCGGCGGTAAATTGATGCGTTTTTCAGAATCGAAAAGGGTCACGCCGTCCAAGATTATTTTACCCTCATCCGGCTTTTCAATTCCTGCAATACATTTAAGCGTCATGCTTTTTCCCGAACCGGAAGCGCCCAGCAAGCCTAAAACATCGCCGTCTGTTTCAAAACGTATATCTAGGTAAAAATCCCCAAGTTTTTTTCGCAAATCCACAAAGAGGCTCATCGAATCACCGCCTTTTTGTTTTTGCGCTCTAACATATTCACCGCAAGCAATACAACGGCGCTGATGCCCAGATTTATCATAACCCAAAATAATGCGCCGTTGTCGTCGCCGACACGCCAAAGGTGAAAGACGGTTGTGGAAATGGTCGCCGTCCTTCCCGGAGTATAGCCGATGAGCATAATTGTAGCGCCAAACTCGCCAAGTGCACGGGCAAAAGCCAGGACAACACCCGCCAAAATTCCTTGACGGCAGGCGGGCATACGAATACGCCAGAAGATATAGCTATTTGAGAGTCCAAGCGTCTGTCCGGAGTAGGCAAGCGTTTCATCGAAGCTCTCAAACGCACCTCGCGCTGTGCGGTACATGAGCGGAAACGCAATCACTGAAGCGGCGAGCACACCGCCATACCATGTCATAACAAATTGAATGCCGAACTCGGCAAGGAATATCCCCAAAGGCCGCCGCGCCCCGACTGTTACCAAGAGAAAATAGCCGATTACCGTAGGCGGCAGAACCAGCGGAAGCGTGAGAAACACATCAACAATGCCTTTTGCGACGCGGTTTAATTTCGACACATAAAAGGCCGAAAATATCCCAAGAAAAAAGACAACAACACAGCTCAAAGCCGCCACCCGCAACGAATTTAACAGCGGAAACATATCCATGTTAATAGCAATTCCTTTCGCTCAACTATCAAGACACAAGCGACCATGAAAGGTATGGTCATTTTGTGTATCAACTACCGTATCTGCCGACAAGCAGGCAGACGGTTCTCCGCATGGGCGCAATTGGTACATTCTCAGATAATAGCTTGAATACTTTCAAACTGCTTGCAGATTTTATATCTCATTCAAATGGCGTAAATCCCCAAGCGATAAAAACGGCCATAGCCGTATCGCTGACTATAAAGTCAATAAAAGATTGTGCCGCATCTGCATTTTGGCTTTCGTGCAAGACAGCGGCGGGATATATAACCCGCCCTGCCATTTCAGGCGTTGCAGTGTCTGCAACATCGAGGTCGAAATCCACCGCGTCTGTCAAGTATACAATGCCTATATCAACACTTGCCTCACGCACTTGCATTGCCACTTCACGTACATTCGAGCCATAGGTAATCACGCCTGAACTCGCCAGTTCTTCATGGTCTAAACCAAAATAGAGCAAAATTTCTCCGGCATACCGCCCTACAGGCACATCCATGTTTCCCATCGCCATCAGCACGTCTCCCGCCAAAAGAGCATCAGCCATATCGGCAAAGCTCGCTATCCCGCTCGGATTATCAGGCGCCACGACAAGCACTGTCTGATTTTCAAGAAAATCAACGCGAGAACCTTCCGAAACAAAGCCGCCTTCTTCAAGCTCTTCCATCTCCCTCGTTGAGGCAGAAATAAATACATCAGCCTCTGCGCCCTCTTGTATTTGAGTCCGCAGAGTTCCCGATGAATCAAAGTTGAAAATCAGACTTACATGTGGATTTTCAACCGCATAAAGCTCTGCAATCTCCAAGAGAACACCCGACATAGAAGCCGCCGCAAACACAATAATCTCCGTTTCTTCAACTGACGTTTGCGTGTCTGCCGGTGCAGGGTTGTCGCAAGCGACAAGACTGAGCGCCATAGGTAGTGTTAGCGCGGTTAGAATCAATTTTTTCATGTTTTCCTTCCTTTCATTCCTTTCATTCGTTTGTTATACACTTAAAGCTACTGCTGACAGAGGCATGGTGTGCGCTTTCGCTCGGAATAGTGTTTTTTATTACTTTCCAATTATTATTGTGTTGCAAATGTGTTGCATTTGTGTTATGTTGGTAATGAGGTGATTATTATGCCAAGGTCGGCGGTATTAAACTTGAGAATTGAACCTGAGGTCAAAGCGGATGCAGAGAAGCTCTTTGGAAGCTTCGGATTGACCGTTACTGACGCTGTAAATGTGTTTTTACGGCAATCCATTATGATTGGCGGTTTTCCATTTGAGCTTGTGCAGCAAAGACCTAATATGGTTATACAAACCGCAGAGGCTTCATCGGGCAGACCACCGTTTGAATTTGGATGCATGAACGGACAAATATGGATGTCAGATGATTTCGATGCACCGCTTGAGGATTTTCAGGAGTACATGGAATGAAATATTTGCTGGACACACATACTGCGATATGGGCACTCGACGATAAATTGAAGCTGTCTGACAGCGCAAGGTCAGTAATGGAAGATGATGTTCTCTCATTGTCCGTAAGCATCGCATCTGCGTGGGAAATCGCTATCAAAGTTGGTATTGGAAAACTGAACTTCAACGGAGGCTCCGCACTCTTTTTGGAAAAAATGAGAAAATATGGGATTGAAATACTCGGCATCGAAGAATCATATGTTAAATGTGTAGAAGCATTGCCTTTTTTACACCGAGATCCATTTGATAGGATGATTGTTGCTACTGCAATTTCTGAGAGTTTGACCATTTTAACTTCGGACATAAATATCCAAAAATACAATGTTTCATCTCTGTGGTAATTTTCTCACCGGCAATCACATCAACCTACCGAAGCTAATCTGCTTTTCATCTGTGAATTACCTTTTCCAAAAAACGATACCCTTTTGTGAAACAACAAAAGCCGGTATCTTTTAAGCCTCATATTCCAAGCACCTACTCAGACAGCTTTGATTGAATTATTTCGTCTAAATACAGCTTTTCCGCTTCGATATTCTCAGCCAGTCGGGCGGCGGCAACCGGCAATAGCCATTGCTCGATTTCTTGAAACGTTGTACCTGTTCTGCTCAAATATCGGTTGATATAAATGCGATAAAATATTTTCCTAAAAGCTTTTATTTCAATTGCCCGCAAGGCAGAAGTGTCGGGCGGCAGTATATTCGACCGCAAAATAAGGCTCGTCCTGCAAACATCGGCGCAGGGATTGCCGCTGCCCGCTGTCATCCAGTCAATCACTCTCGCGCTGTTGTCAAATATCAATATATTATCGGGATGAAAGTCATAATGACAAAGGCGGGTGTCATTTGGCAAGCTGTCTAAATAGCTGAGAACAGCGGTCTTATCATCCTCACTTAATGATTGAGCATCATGTATCGTCGCCGACAACGATTCTTTAATGTCAGTCAGCCCCTCACCCGCTGCGGTTTTGCTGTGTATGTCCGCCTGCAAATCAGCCAACTGCCTTGCATAGCGCCAAACTTTCAGAGGATTCTTTTGCATTTTATGAAGCATACTCGTGCCGCGTATGTATTCGTAAATAATTCCTTTTTTATTATCAATATCAATCATATCGTAGACATGGGGCGCGGGAATATCGGCATCTCTGATATTTATAACGGCGGCGTACTCTTCATAAGCCAGATGAGTGTATTCTTTGTGAAATATTTTAATGACTTTGTTCTCGCTGTATCGAAAAACATTTGCTGTTCTGCCCTGACCTATTAGCTCTTCCACCCGTCACCTCTTCATCGATTATATTTCATAAATTCACATCTTGGAAATAATAACATTATGAATTCCGCCGTAACTC
>Ga0209755_10009881_pt1 | contig 10048 bp, 10 predicted proteins | sample TergutCo191P1_FD_187301 | JGI IMG/M metagenome (GOLD analysis project Ga0209755, IMG submission 187301) | Cornitermes sp. P1 segment gut microbial communities from Petit-Saut dam, French Guiana - Co191P1 (SPAdes) (version 2) | ecosystem: Host-associated > Arthropoda: Insects > Digestive system...
ATAAACTTTCAAGGTTTTTACCTAATATAAGCTAAAATGCGCTTGTTAAAGCGTTTAAGACAATAAAAAACGCCAATTTAAAAGATAGATAGTGAATAACTAGCTAACGGGGTTTCTTTTGCCTTTTATCTGTTTAGTAAATTTCTTAACGTTTAAATTTAGATCAGTTGCGGTTTAAAAGCAGCTAGATTAGACGTTTAGAATAAAAAAACGCCAATTTATAAAGTCAATATAAATAATTAGCCACCCACGAGGATTTTCTTGTCTTTTTTTCTGCTTTTATGCATGAAGTCTATTAAAAGGAAAGATAATCGCAATGAACCTAGTACAACCAAATTATTTAGGAAATGACGATATTTTGGTACCTGGTGATCTGCAAGAAACTTTGCCTGATTTGTTTAAGAACTTGTCTCGGTTGTAATTACGCAACTCTAACAAAAGCAACAGGTGAAATGGTGCTCCCTTCTTCACGGATGAGCTTCTTGTGATTCCACCCCTTTAGAAGTAAAAACATTCGTAATTGCAGTACCTATGCTCATATGACGATCCTTTTGCCTTTCTTCACTCACCTTTTCACAAAACTTTCCAACACCGTAGCCTATTAATGCACCAACTACTGCAGATGCAGTGGATACCGCAATAGCAAAAATAGCCGGGGTTAAGGCAGTGGCTCCTGCAAGGTAGGCTATGCCTAAGCCTAATAATAAGCCAGCAGAAGCAGTTATAATAGACAGCTTATTCCCTTTTGTGCTGTGTGTAATATCATCGTTTTTCTTTAGATTACCCGATGACAATTTTGCTTCGGAGTTTTGTATAGGCGTATTCAGCTTCTCTTTAGCAATAGGTATTCCACTAATTTCTGACAGCTTACGTAATGCAGGTGTACCATCTCCGCATTTTAGTTCATCAATACCATATTTGATGAACAATTCTGATATTGAACTTAATCTGTCCCCTTGCTTTACATTTATACGATAAGTATCGATACTTTCTTTATTTACAACATTGTCATAGTAGCTGATATCGTTCTTATTCTTTATTATGCTATCAATAAAAAGATCAAATGAAGTTACACCATTGTGATTTCTAATATCAAATTGTATACCTTTACCCAGAAGTGATTCAGCAAAGCTGTTGTATTTAAGGTACCACGTACTATTTGAGTAATCGAAACTCTTATCAATGTATCCCTTAAAGACATGATGCAAAGCTGTATTTCCATCTTCATCTTGATAATTAATGTCTATATCATTTCTCTCTAAAAGAAAGTCAAAAACCTTTTGAGCATCAAATGTAACAGCGCTGATTAAAGCAGCGCTTGGTAGCTTTGCTCCATTTTCAATCAAGAGAGCTAAAATTAAATCCTGATTCTTCTTAATAGCAAGTTCTACTGGAGTTAAGTTTAAATATCGATCGAAGATATAGTGATTAGAACCATTATGCCTTGTATTAATATCTACACCTCTTTTTATCAAACAGCTACATTCTTCGAGATTACCTGAATCAATACACGTAAATAGAGTACCAGTTCCGTGTAATTTAGACCACTCTTTACAATAATCCTCAAAATCTTTCCAAAACTTATATTGCTGATCTTCTGAATCTCTATCATTATTTGGATATTGATAGCTTCCATTATCATCATAATCCTTTCTCTTTTTTTGATCGAATAATACTGTGTATGCCTCGTTGACTTCTAAGAATTTTTTTACTTTATTTTCAATCTGAATTCTCTGCTCTTTCTCTAATTCTGATAGCGGCTCTTTGTTTCTTATCTTGTTTGATAATGCACCGAATATTTGCTGTTCCTCAGGTAACAAACACTTATCTGGATGAAACTTTTTTGCTAACCTGTAATACGCTTTTTTTATCTCATCTTCAGTAGCATTTTTACTTACTCCTAATACTTCATAATAATCAGTAGTCATAAATCCCTCATGTACGTATACATATACTTCTTTGTATTAAGGATATCATTAGCCTAAACTTTTGTCAATATAATAAATTTAGTAAAAGTAAGTCAATATAGCTGGTTTTGCATTGTGTTAAATTACTAAAACAAGAGTTCAAACGCGTTATGAGGTTAAGAAACAACCTCCACGAGTAAAATTTCACATTACCACTTTTATGTGTTATAATAAGCTTAAATTTATAAGAAAAACGAAGTTGGAAAAGTTGGAGGAATTAAGAGAAAACTGGGTAGCAAGAACAGGAAGATTTTTATCTTCATTGTTTTTTTTACTGCTGATTGCGCTATCAATACGTAGTTTTTTATTTGAACCATTTCATATCCCTTCTGGTTCGATGAAAAGCACTCTGCTTGAAGGAGATTATATTTTTACTAGTAAATATTCATATGGTTACAGTAAACACTCCTTTCCATTTTCTCCAAACATTTTTAGCGGCAGGATCTTTTATACCCCTCCAAAGCGTGGTGACATAATAGTTTTTAAACCTACGAAAAACGATAGCATCAGATTCGTTAAGCGAGTAATAGGAATACCAGGCGATAAAGTGCAAATGATAGAGGGAGAATTATACCTAAATGATCAGAAGGTAAAGCGAAGGCAAATTGAAAGTTTTTCTGATTATGAATCAAGTCGCAGTATACCAAGGTATATAGAAACACTCCCAGATGGAAGGAAACATGAGATTTTGATAGATAATGTTTCCAATAAGCTATCATATAATACTCCGGTTTATTATGTACCTAACGATCAATTTTTTGTTATGGGAGACAATAGAAATAATTCTTTTGATAGCAGGTTTCCTGAAATTGGTTTTGTACCAATGGAAAACATAATTGGGCGTGTGAGCATAGTTGGTTTATCGTTTAAATTGGGAAAGATTGATTGGTTGCCATTTAATTTTAGAATACCTGTTGCCCTGAGATTTGACAGGATGTTGCACAAGGCTGTGTAAACCCTACCTATTTGTCAATTCACACAACTCTAAAGAAGAGTTTTCTAATTTGGTGATAGCATTATTGATTTCACTCAAATCATTTCCTTGTAAAGCTTTTTTTGCGTTTTGCAGTAGGTTTTTTAACCTTTGATCAGAGGAAAGACTATTATCGCCTTCAATCAAATGTATGAGTTTGTTGCCATTAATTTTAGCTTCTGCAAGGGAACGAGCCTTCATATCTTCATCAAAGTTGTTTACTGACTGGTTAACCATATCTTGAACGTCGGCTTCACTTAAGCCAAAACTTGAATTTACTTCAACTGTCTGCTCAATTCCAGTGTTTTTTTCTCTTGCAGTAACAGTCAATATCCCGTCAACATTAACTGTGAACTCTATTTCAACTCTTGCAGAACCTGCAGGCAATGGTGGTATACCTTTGAGTTCAAATTGCGCTAGAGATTTGTTATCTTCTATCATTTCACGTTCTCCCTGACAAACGTGAATTTTCATTGCCGTTTGTCCATCGACGTAAGTTGTAAACTCTTTTGTCTCTGAAACTGGCAATGGCGTATTTCTTGGTATGATTTTTTCAACTATGCTTCCCATAGTTTCTATGCCAAGTGATAAAGGTAGAACGTCCAAGAGAATGTTCCTATCTTTTGAGCTTGAAGTTAAATAATGAGCCTGCAAAGCTGCCCCAATAACAACTGCTTTATCTGGATCTACATCATTCAGTACCTTATTTCCAAAGAGCTTGACTAGCGAGTCGTGAACTAATGGCACTCTAGTTGCACCACCAACTAAAATTGCTCCTTTTATGTCATCAATTTTAAGATCTATATCGTCTATAGTACGAGTGACTATGTTGATAGTCTTATTAACCGAGGGACTTATTGCTTGCTCGAATTCTTCTTTGGTAATTTCGCATTTAAATAATTTACCGTTAACACTGAATTCAAAAGTGCCTACAGTGTTTTCGCTCAGATATTCTTTCACGGCACGTATATCAGCGTTACGTGTTGGAATGACAGCAGAGCGTTCTTCGCTTAAACTTACCTGTTCTCTATACTTATCGAGCACGATTGAGCTTAGCAGATGGTCAAAATCATCACCACCAAGTTTGGTATCACCACCGACCGCAAGGACCTGGAACACTCCTTGATGTAATTTCAATATTGAAATATCAAATGTTCCGCCACCGAGGTCATAAACTGCATATATTCCATTGTTGTTGTTCTTTTCAATGGAATAAGAAAGCGCGGCGGCGGTTGGCTCATTAATGAGGCGAAGAACCTCTATACCAGCTAATTTTGCTGCATACTTAGTTGCATTACGTGCTGAATCGTCAAAGTAAGCTGGTACAGTAATCACTGCTTTTTTTACTTCCATTCCCGTAGACTTTTTTACCCTCTCACATAAAGCTTTTAATATCTCAGCAGATATTTCAACAGGAGTGAGATACTTTTCTTCTGAACATTTTACCCTAATAACTTTTTCACTTTCGTTATCTATTTCGAAATTAATGCCTTCTTTGTGCAAGTCTTTAACATTTTTACCCATTAGGCGTTTTATCGAGTAAATTGCATCTGAGCCAACATCATAGCCGGTTTTCAATATGTTATTTTCATATGAAAGAGCAGAAGGCAGCAGCTCTCTTCCCTGCTCATCTTTAAATATCTTCACGTTGCCAGCTTTATTCACTATAGCAATTAAAGAATTGGTAGTGCCGAGATCTATACCAAACACTGTTTCATTTGAATTTGGTTCAGAAATTTGAATTGGCCGCATTTTTCTTCATCTCCTCAAATGACTTATATAAATATTTCAGTCTTAAAACCTGCGTATTAGCTTCACCAAAATTCTTTGCAGCAAAAGCGTTAATTAGGCTTTTAGTGCAACTCTTTATTTTTTCATCAATCATCCTGCTTGCAAATTGTAGATCATCACAATCTAGCAAATACTCTCTTATTTCCATTGATTCGTTTAATATTTCAGAATTTAGATGATCCTTTTGGCTTTTCACACCAAAAAGATCCAGCAAATGCTCGGCACGTTTTAGTGGTGACTTTAGCACTTGATAAGCTTTGTTGATATTTTCCATGTTTTTGGACTCTCTTTCATTTATATCGGTCTTGCTAAGCTGAATATACTTTTTCTCTAGCTCATCAAAACTGATGTTGAAAGCTGGTTCGATTTCAAACAATGTAAAATAGTTGCTAGACATGAAAACTCTCTCCACAACCACATTTTCCTTTCTCATTAGGGTTTTTGAAAACAAAACCAGATGAGAGTTTTTCCTCTACATAATCCATTTCAGAGCCAAGGATAAACATGACAGATTTTGGATCGATCAATACCTTGACTTTTTGGCCATCACTGCAGCTTTCTTCAATTACTGACTCTAAAGGGCGAATATCATATGCGTATTCAATATCATATTTTAAGCCGGAACATCCTTTTTGTTTAATTAGAACTCTTATTCCTATTGCTTCTTCTGACTTTTCAAGGTTAGTATGCTGTTTTTGATCCAATAAATACCTTATTCTCCCCACTGCACTTGCAGTTATGGTGATAAGTTTTTTATCTTTCTTCGCAGCATTTGCTCCTTGATATTTACTCATAGCTATTTTTGTTTATTTTGGTAATCATGAATAGCAGCTTTTATAGCGTCTTCAGCAAGCACCGAACAGTGTATCTTCACTGGAGGCAAAGACAATTCTTCCACTATTTGCGTGTTTTTTATCTTTGTTACATCCTCAATAGTTTTTCCTTTGATCATCTCTGTGAGCAAAGAGCTCGAAGCGATAGCAGAACCACAACCAAAAGTTTTAAATTTTGCATCTTCAATAATGCCTTTGTCATTGACTTTTATTTGCAATTTCATCACATCGCCACATGATGGCGCACCCACCAAGCCAGTGCCAACATTCGGATCATTTTTATCAAGAGAACCAACATTCCTTGGATTTTCGTAATGATCTAAAATTTTCTCATTATAACTCATAGAATTACCCGTAAACCATTACTTACATTATAACATATTTAGGTTAAAAACTAAAGAAAAATGCACTCGCAAGCGGTATATTTTACTCACAAAATATATGGGGTTACGAGTGTATTTACTTTACAAATACATATAGTACATGTCATTCTTTATATTGTGATTTTAGAAGGAGTATTTCTTGAGTTTATTTAGTAATCTTTATCAAGGACTATTAAAAACCTCCTCTCGCTTTAGTGATGGAGTAAAGAGTATTTTTTCTGGCAAAAAAAAATTAGATCAGTCGCTTTTAGATGAGCTGGAAGAGCTGCTAATTAGCATGGACATCGGTCATAAAACTTCTAGGTTGATTATCGACAGGCTCACAAGCATCAAATTTGACAAGGAAGTTGAGCATAACATTATCACGCAGCAGTTAATGAGCGAAATAGAGGCTATATTAAGCCCCGTTGTGCGACCACTAATTTTAAACAAAAAACCACATATAATAATGGTATGCGGAGTGAATGGTAATGGTAAAACCACAACTATAGGTAAACTTGCATATAAATATAAGGAAATGGGAAAATCCGTTATGCTTGTTGCGTGCGACACATTTAGAGCTGCTGCTAGTGAACAGTTAACTATCTGGGCAGAACGTTCTGGTTGTTCTATTATTACTGGAGAGTACGGTAGCGACTCTGCAAGTGTGGCATATAGAGCTGTAAGTCAAGCTATAAAAGACAACGTTGATGTTGTTTTGGTTGATACAGCAGGCAGGCTACAAAATAACGTGAACCTTATGGAGGAGTTATCAAAAATATATAGAACGATAAAGAAATTGGATGATACTGCTCCTCATGATGTTATTTTAGTTCTTGATGCAACTACCGGCCAAAATGCTTATAGCCAACTAGAGGCGTTTAGCAAGATGGTAAATGTTACTGGGCTAATTGTAACAAAGCTAGATGGCACTGCTAAGGGCGGAGTAGTGATTGGCCTTGCAGAAGCTTATAAGGTAAAGCTGCATGCTATAGGAATTGGTGAGGGTATAGAGGATCTTAGGGAGTTTACTAGTAAAGAATTTGCTGAAGCACTATTTAACTGTGATTGAAGATTTCTTTCAACTCCTTTATGTGACCAAGCTTAATTATTTCAATATCATGAGAAGAATAGTTGCCATTTTTAGGCATAATCGCTTTTTTAAACCCCAGTTTTTGTGCTTCTTTGAGCCTCAGGTCAGCATGTGAGATGTTTCTAATCTCGCCTGAAAGTGCAACTTCGCCGCAGATTATTGAAGAAGTTGGCAGCGGTAAATTTACTATGCTTGAAAAAAGGGAAGCAGCAACAGCAAGATCAGCCGATGGCTCTTGTATTTTCAGTCCTCCCGCAATGTTCAGATACACTTCTTTTTTGTGTAAAGACATCTCACAACGAGCATTTAATACTGCAATGATCATGGCTAATCGATTAATATCCCATCCAACCACTGCTCTTCTTGGATTTTCCATGTTCGTTCCTGCTATCAATGCTTGAACTTCCATCAAAATTGGTCTTGAACCCTCAATTCCTGCAAACACAGCACTGCCAACAACTTTTCTATCATCAATATTTCCTGCTAGAAATAATGATGATGGATTATCGATAGGTACAAGTCCTGCTTCAGACATCTCGAAGATACCAATTTCATTTGCAGGGCCGAATCTATTTTTAATAGCACGCAAAATGCGGTATTGATTGCTATTTTCACCTTCAAAATATAGCACTGTATCCACCATGTGTTCCAAAGTTTTAGGTCCAGCTATTTGTCCATCCTTAGTTATATGACCAACTACTAAAAGGGAAACACCATGTTGTTTTGCAAGAATAGTTAATTCATGGGCACAAGTGCGAACCTGATTCACAGTTCCTGGTGCTGATGTAATTTTGCTATCATACATCGTTTGTATGGAATCAATGATTAAAAATTTAATACCTTTATTTTCTCTTATCGTTGTCACTACATCAGCTAAAGATACTGTAGATAAAAGCTTAATTTTAGGCTCATTTATCTTAAGGCGTTTTGCTCTGAGGCTCACCTGTTCTAAGGATTCCTCGCCAGATACATAGAGACACTCGAGAGAGGAAAGTTGTGCAACGCTAGCTGCAATTCTAAGCAAAAGGGTAGATTTCCCAATTCCAGGTTCGCCACCAATTAAAATGCTTGCACCTTTAACAATACCACCACCAAAAACTCTATCTAATTCCTCTATTCCTGTTAAAAGACGATCCGGGGTAACAATTTCATCATCCGATAACGCCTTTATTGAAATTGGTGCAGATGTACTTTTTGTTTCTGTTCTTATGACTATTTCTTCAACAACTGTATCCCAATTATCACACGCAATGCACCTTCCTACCCACCTGCCAGTGCTATGACCACAGGATTGACATACATATACAGTTTTCATAAAAGCTAAAGTTGTTTTTCGCAATTGTAATAAAGATTAGCTAAATATGCAATAAACATCAAGCCTTAGATGTACCATACGCGTCAAGTCAAGAGAACATCGCCCAGTATAGCAACCTTTAAAAGGGTATCTTATTTGTTACATTTATTTTTTTAAGGAAGTTTTGATCTAAAATAAAATGATTTTTTTAGAAAAGCTTATAAACTATTAGCTTTATTACTTAATATCTAAAATATTTTTTACCACTTCCATTTTTCCTTATATTACTTTCCCTTAACTTGACACGTATGCATCTAAGACTCCTACTGTAAAAGTTTAAATTATTTTTGAAGAACCAATTCATTGAATTCGTTACTTCGCTCTAAAATAATGGAGTATGTCTCTCCGTTATTCAATTGCAATTACAGTATGTCTAATGTAAACTAAATTAAACTTTCTTGTTATTTTTCTTTTTTTTAGTCAAATAATTTGTTGACAGTAAGGACAATATCTCTGGGATTATACATCTTACAGATTAAATCTTGCTCCAAATTCGACTCCGTGAGAGAATTTTTGAAGTTTCTGCAATCTGTATCCAGTGAAAATACTTGTCCTTGAAGAAAGAGGAAGGTTAATACCCGAGCTTACCTGATAAGCAAAAAAAGCAGTAGGAGTCTCAAGTTCTTTTTTTTCAGGCTGTATACCGGGAACAAAATCACGAAACGTAATCACCCTGTTAGGTTGTTTGACATGTCCAGCAGCGCCGCCGCCTATACCAGCAGTAATATACGGAGTGATATCTGTACCTTCAATCTCATGATGATAATGTAGCTTTACAAGAATCCCCCCTTCCACTTCCAATTTTTCTGCTGTAGAATCATACTTAGGGAGTGATGCTATAACCCCAAACGAGATTTTAGTGTTGTCTGTATAGTGATAGCCAACACTTCCTTCGATGTAGCTAGCATGATATGCCGGCAAATCGTAGTAGATCCTGTCTCTAATCCAATCAGCTCCAAAGCATGGCTGAACAAAGAAAGAAATAGCTAACGTAGCCAAAGTAGTTGAATTTTTCACCTTAAGTCCCTTGATATTAACATATGATAATTATATCATAAGCACAAAAACAATACAAGATAAAAATTCAACTACTGATCTTGGAGCATGTCTGCAAACGAAGTAGAAAGAAGTCAAGAAGTGTGATATTAGGGTAAATTTAAAATGTACCCAGGCGATATAAGCAACAAAGAATGGAGAGTAATAGAGCAGTTTTTTGAACCTAAAAAGACTGGCAGACCAAGAAAACATAATATTAGGACAATTATTAATGCAATCCGCTATGTGATGAAAACAGGATGTCAATGGAGACAGCTAAAACCATGGAAAACCGTGTATAGTTGGGGAACGTTCAAAAAAGCATATGCGTCAAGTTAAGGGAATATTGCCCAACATAGCAACATTTAAAGTGGGTATCTTGTTTATTATACTTATTTTTTTAGGAAGTTTTGATCTAAAATAAGATAATTTTTTTAGAGGAATACATAAACTATTAGCTTAATACCCAAATGGTTTTTATCACTTCCCTTGTTCTCTATACTACTTTCCCTTAACTTGACGCGTATGCTTATAGCTAACCCAAAAAAGGTTTCCTCAAAGAGCGAAAGAAGGTATAACTAAGGGATTAGCTAGGATAAAGGTAGAAGAATGGCAAGACCATATAGTGAGGATCTCAGAG
>Ga0209755_10009882_pt1 | contig 10048 bp, 7 predicted proteins | sample TergutCo191P1_FD_187301 | JGI IMG/M metagenome (GOLD analysis project Ga0209755, IMG submission 187301) | Cornitermes sp. P1 segment gut microbial communities from Petit-Saut dam, French Guiana - Co191P1 (SPAdes) (version 2) | ecosystem: Host-associated > Arthropoda: Insects > Digestive system >...
TATCTGTCATCTACATTAAAGTTTGGTTAAAACTGTACAACACTAAGAGACACTTTACACAAAGACCAAGGTACATTTATGACACCTCGCCACTTACCACATATGTGAACAAAGCAAGCAAAATACAGTTGACAAAATAAATATGACAACATACAGATGTGACTTGCATGCCAGGCAATTACAGCAAAAATGTAAATGGTTTAATATTTAACACTTCTACATGATTATAATTACGTACTATGGCACCAGACAGGATGTACTATGATGTGCCACAACAATCCCATGATGTACTGAACTCTTCTGAGTTACTATACAGTGAGAACGGATAATTTCTTACTGATGTTTTGGGAATGATAGATTCTTGACCCTTGAGATCAGACAGACAGGTTGCCCCAACATGCTGGTTAGAAATTACCACTACTCACTGCATAATAACCCAGAACAGCGCAGTTCTCATCCACTTCACGGCAGAAGCCTGAAATCACACATCCCATGAAGCAGTCTTTCTGTTGTATAATGTTCTTATAGAGTTATTGATGTCCCCTATGCTATTTACATGAAGCATAATGAATGGAAACTCAAACATGCAATCACAATATGTAGCATGCATTGATCATAAATGGGAATGTCAATATTAATATGTAGATAACGAACATAATTAAAAATTGTATAATATCCTTTTTGTAGGTTGGCAATTCCAAAATATTTGGATAGGGTGGAATTTGAAGGTTATATATGGCCAATAAATTTAACACAAGCAAAATCAATGTATATACAAACAGCAAGTCCTTTAAAGAATGTAACAGCAACTGCTAATAACAGTCTCAACATTCATAACCATACCTACAATAGTGAACAATAATGCAATGTGTGGGCCCAGTGGATTAACAGTATGACCAAATGAGACAAGTCCAAGATGCACAAATCTGGACACACCTCAATATTAAGTGACGTACATTTCCTGCCTTCTTGTTCCCTAGTTTCAGATTTTTATCCATCAGGGAAGAAGTATGCACAGTGGAATCATACCTTCATTATTTCACTGCTGAATAACCCTTAATAATCGGATATAATTGTGTGCAGGTGTCAAATTAAAACTTCATTCTTGAAAGAGTATTTTCCCTACAGCAAATTAGCAGCATGTGTTGTAGTGCACTACTTTCACTAATGCTGTTCAAATGTACCTCCCACATCCTAAGGCACATGTGATTATCATCTTACAAATACCTTTGGCTTAGGGGAGATTTCCATTAATTTTGCACAGAAATGATGGCATCTACAAGTTTACAGAACTTGAATGTATATAACATCCTGTGCTTCTATAACTTCTTGATGTGACTTCAATGACAAATGGTTTCATCTAACAATAAATAAAATTATGTACCTGCTCGCAGGGCGGTAGCTACCACCTTCTCCTCCCCAATGGTCCCCTCCATTAGTGTATGGCTGACCCCCATAGCTTCCTTCGTTCCGCCTGTTGCGGTAAGTACTATTGTACTCCCCACCACGACTTTGCTGGTTGCCTGCATATTGAAAATAAGTATTAATTCTAGTGGTGAACCAAAAAACAAGATAACAGATCTATGTGCCTATAAAAGTTAAAGTTTTTGTTCTTGTTTTAGTAATTACATGTATGACCAGAAGATGGCAGTAATAAACTTCAGTTAAGAGGAACTTACGCTTAGTATTATAATGTCTGCCTCTGCCCAGAAAGTTCCAATATCAATAGCATTTATGCTGTATGATATAATTTAATGTTATGCTATATGAATGGAAGGATTACACATGGGAACTAAATATCGCTAGAGATGGAAACTGTTTTATTTTAAAACCTTGTCTAAATTGCTGGAGACAAGGCTGTACAGTAAGCACTCCATAGTTGGAAAGTTTCATCCATTTGCTGCACTTGAGCTAGTTCAAAAGAAGGTGTGTCTGATATTACAGTACTATGGAAGTGTATGAAAGGCACATACTGAACAATACTGTGTATAATTCAAACATCCAAGAAACAGCTAAGTAGTGAAAGGGTCTACCAGAAGTTTTCCAAGGATGATGAAACAATAATTATCTCATACTCATCAAATCAATTATCAACCTTCACTAATCCATTCACAATTTATTTTCAAACAAATGTTCACATACAGTTTTATCCTGGTCCTACATTACTGCTGGACTGCAATACAGGCTTATTTCACTGTTTACTTAGCAGTCTCCTGCATATGGTTAAGTAAACACTGGAATTACCCTCAGGTGACACAGAAACACAGATGCAATAACTAGTAACAAACAAGCAAACATTATCACCTTTCATTCACAACACTTAAAGTCCCAAGCTCCACAAGGAATTCCTTCAAATGCTTTAAAATTAAGAAGTGGATAAATGGTTATGCTTATGTGAAATATGAGTTCAGGTGTTATGACTGTGTAATGGGAGAAGTGTGATCATAAGAGGAATGTCTGACAATAACAAAGATTGTTACATTTTAACTGGCACTTGCAAGGGTCATGATGTGTTTATCCCATGCAGAGATCTTGCTCCAAGTGATTAAAATTTACCTTCTATTTTGGGTAGGTGAGTTCCCAATTATTCTTGTTTTCTGTGCAAGCATTAATCTTTATCATCTGGCCTTTAAATTACACTGTTGCCACTAATAACTGAGTTATTTTCATTTTTAATCACCATGCCCACACCTGCACTGGACAGTGTTGCTTTTTTACCATTAAAAGTTATATTTAGGGGAACATTGGCATCTGTTCAGCAAGTGAAGGTTACTAAATTACAAAGACTAACATTTGATAAGGTACGAATCTTTATCCCACAACCTGCAGTGTTGACTGGAGATAATGGCTGTGTAAAACATTGCAGCATAATACAGATAATAACCAGGAACATCACATTTACAGACTTTCTATTGCTTGAGGTTTGAAACTGCTCCAGATTATTTCTATGACTAAATGTAAAACTTACATACATACATACATACATATTGAATACCATACAAAATTCGTGCATTTGGTGTAAAGTGGTTTACAACCTGCTTTACTGAACTTTCAGGTACTTTTGACGAGCTTTCTTTTACACGCAAAAATGTTATCAATGACATTTTTTCAATGTATTCTAAGTCCCAAATTGATGATGATGATTATAAATGCAACAGCATCTCAATAAAGTTTCAATATGCTCTAAGTTTTACAAAAGAATTAAGATGTGTCGTGACTTAAAGTGTGTAAGAAACAAGGTTAGGTTTCAAAAGTACACCTGTTTCCTTTTACTGCGGTCTTCCACCATGAGTGCATTTAGTTCTTTGATCAAGACATTTTACCTTGCAAGCAACTGCATTCAGTTTCTTCCACATACAGAATGGGCTTACATAATGTAGCTCTGTCAGTAGTGGATAATTGTGAAATCAAATTCACCATCTTGGAAGTGATTTAGCAGTCTGATCAGCCTTGAGCTGTGGTGATGGTTGTTTTCATTGTGACAGAACCAAATGAAAACATCCCACTCCTCCACAACTATCAGTGTCAGCTGCCACCAACAGAAGACACCAACTTTTTCTCATCTGTACCAGCAATGAAACCGTAACCACACACACAAACAAACAACGACAAAGTGCTATAAACTTCAACCAGATACACACTAGCTGGCTGATACCAAGATATAATGGAATTCCAGACAACACAGGCATACTTTAGTTACATTCAAATTGAATGAAGCATCAAAGACTACAAACAGAATAAAGGAAAAATGTTACTGTGCTAACCAGACCAATTAGCTTAATGCTGAAAATAATGTTTCGAATCAACACACTCCCATGTATTTAATAGTGACTGTAATGATTATTAAGCAGTCGAACACTTAATAGTAAGGTGGGGAAAAAGTTTTATCTTTCTGGTACAGGCAAAATGGTTTCACTGAAAAGTCTTGTAAGTCTGTTGTACATCAACCATATACAGATGGAAGACAATAGGGGCTTGATTCCTGGCAGGGACAAAAGTATGTCCAGCCTCCACTTTTTAGACTGATCTGCACCCCAACTGGTTTCCTACCCAGTAAGTAATGGTCTCCGTTTTCTGACCCATAAAGTGTGGTTACAATGCGCTCAGCTCAGCTCTATTATGTGATAAGGCTCAGAATGCATGGACTTACACCTCCAACTCTCTGGACATTTCCACATCACAATACATAATTAAGAACATGGATAACTTTATCTGTCACCATTTAAAATTATGTTTTGTAAGCTGTATCACTAAACCACCTGGTTAAATAACATTCAGCTACATAATCAGTCTATATAAATTAAACAGAACTCTTTACCTCTGGAGTAATTCCCTCTCCCCTGGCTGCGGTATTCCCGACTATCCCGAGTGTCGTAGTAATGTTGCTCACTTGCTTGATAGTCTGCTATTAATGAAGAGAAAACCAAAATTGAAACTAATGCTGACACAAATAAATTCAACATGAACACCTGTTGTGTGTTTTCACATTTTCTAAGATGGAACATGTACCCCTCCACCACAAAAATATGAAAATGAACACTAGACACACACCAAATTTAATGAAACCAAGGAAGATAAAACCTTTTATTCAAAATGTGATTCAGTCACAGTAAGTAGAAGTTAACAATTACATAGAATCCCAGCAGTAAATACATTCTTGTGATATACAAACCTGAAAAATACTTTTATAATGTAAAATTATGCCTCAAAATAACATGGAAGACCTTCAGAATACAGTGAAAAGGGCAGTGGAGAGGTTCTTGCTCTGAAACATGGCATGAATTTTCATGTTACAAATCCAGCACATTATCCACTTCACTGAGACAGGCACTGAATAATATCCACCACTGTATACTGGGTCCTTACACCAGTGTAACTTGAAGAGGTAAATTCTGTTGTACAATATCAAAATTTAAGTTAAACTAATGTCACTACAGCTCTACCCAAACCATCCTAAAATTGTGGAATGTATACCGCCCAACAGCATTTTCAGTTATTAGGCACACTGGAACTTGCACAGAATTGGCCAATTCATTTCCTTGTTATGCAGAACTGTTTACTAGTGTTCATGCAAGACTCTCAAATGACTGTTTTTTTTGTTAGAAACATTTACATAAACACTTGAATATAATCATTCTAGAGATCACTCATTTTTTGGCAAAGCAGCTGAAATGCAAGGAGCAGACATTTACAAACACATCTGCCAACAACAGTAACCATAAAGTGCCTAACAGCTGTAAAGAAATGTAACCACAATTTCCAAGAGGATTAGGACATGTTTTAGATATAGTTAAGTTTAGGAATAAAAGGGATTCTGAACCTAAACACCTTTAGTAACTAAAATAAAGCTCAACGCATAGCCTTCACGTAAATAGCCTATCTGTGGTACTAAAAAAATTTTTAAAGTTCAGTTTTTCAATGAAATGAAACCTAAAAGCCCAGAGCTTGTCAATAACTGTAAACCTTCAAAACTACAGATGTTTGTTGGCAAACCCTGACATCAGACACGCATTCAAGACACCAAAAAATTTTATATTATACTTACATAACCCACTTCTCAAAAATCTACTGGTTTCGAAGACCAGTAACAATATTTTAAGGTGTAAGTTAATAAACATTTGTAGTTCCTTACATTTGACAAGTGCAGGGCCAATCCTTGGTTGGGCTACACACTTTTAACTACCATACCTGTGCTAACAGAAAAAGTGGTATGAACAATGCAACCATATTCTGAAGGTCTGCCAAAGCAATTAACCCTTACCCTGCTAACGTGGAGAATACAGTGAGCTCCTAATAACGCCAGCAAATGGCAGATGGGATTTAACTAGGCATTTAAAGGGTTAAGTAAACAGACACCCATCAAGTACAAGGAGGAAATTTATACTTACTTGCTACTTTGTTACGAAGATGTGGGGCCACGTAGCGGCCACCTGATTGCTGGCGGCCGCCCTGCAAGTCCAGACCAGCAAACTGAAAGGAAATCAACAGGCGTTTACTTCCTTGCATTTTATACACAATTAACATAATTTTAAACAGCTAACATGGCAATGTAAATCGCCCTACCTGCCGTACAAAAACACGTCTGCAACACAATTTCTATACCAAACGTTTTGTAGGAATTCAGCATTGTATCTACAGTAAGATAAAAGTATTTTAATGGAATAAAATATTCATACACTCGTTTCTGTTCCATCAGGTTACAAGCCGCCATTACAGGACACGTAGAAACAAATCCTGTAAGAATTCCTGGTCCTGTTGCGATGCAACACTAAAATTTTTGGTGAAATGAATACAATACTGGTGCCTTAAACAATAAATCGTTCTGCCCTAATCTTCACCCACCAAAAACTTGTCATTTCAGAGATTTTAAAATGTTATAAATCGATAACAGGTCTTCTGTTGGCCTACAACCCGCAACTTCACTTTGACGTTTATTTATGTAGTGTTTTCCGACCCCATCGCAACAAGAATGCTGACAGTATGTACTTACTTGCTGCTCTAGACCTGATCCATTTTGGTTGGGTACATTACTCATATTACTATGAAGCAAGACGTTTGTTTAGCGAGCTCTTCTTTCAAGCGTCGTCTTTACAAGAAGATCTCAGTGGACAAAGGACATTTACATTGATTAGACATTCCTTAGATCCTCCATCCATGACCTCACAACGATCAGATATGTGTTACAGCCGAATACTCAGTTTACTACAAATCTGACGAGATGACAGCACAAGGCATCAATAGTGCTGTAACAAAATGGTACTACTTTAAAAACTTCAATATTATTCTTAAACCGTGCAATCGTATAAGCGTATAATAAATGGTACTACTTTAAATTCACTTGGATGTTCGGAAAGCTAAGTTTGAAGATATTTCTGCGAGAAACATTTAGATAACTTTAATATTATCTAGAAACGTCACAATTTCTTTCAGGAATACGTCAACAGCATTAGGGCTGTATTTATGCTATATATTCGATAATGCTAACCCCGAATCTCTCATTGTGGCGACGTCGTCTTAATTGTCACGTATGATGTACTCCAAATTTTTCAATCAATGGTTGGAGTCTATGTTGTGAATAATCTGTGAATAGCTGTATTGTGCTCAGATCCACGGTTGGCTATATATCTCTCCGTGGGGTATAGGTTCAAATGACAAACGTGCGAAAATCAGAAATTGTTTGTTGTATCGAAGCTGCTTTGGGTTTCTTTCGATCTCATTCTTCGTTTTGTTCTTTAAATCATATATGGATGACTTCCTCATGAATGATGGTTTACTATAAACGAAAAAGTCTGGTTTACTAAAGATGTTAATATGGGTACTACCACAGAGAGTACTACAGATAATGCGGCGTTATGCGATACATCGAGATATATCGAATCATCCTTAATCGAAAGATTCCTTACCCCTGTCGTGTTACGTCCATAGCAAATACGTGCGTTGAGTGTGGTTGTATGAATTGGCGGAATAATCTGCCATTATCTACACATATATCCGGCCATCCGTTTAGACACAGTTGCACGTAAAGGCATCTTAGTTTGTTTGTATGTATTTTGTATAATATACTTATTTGAATTTATATACCTATAGAAACGCCGTCTGTTTTGTTAGCATGATAGTTAGTTTTCTAGTATTTGCCTTGTCGTTATGTTTTATTGTTTAGAACCGAAATGGGACGTGTTATTCGAGCACAGAGGAAGGGTAGAGGAAGTGTGTTCCGATCACATACAAAGCATCGGAAAGGGGCCCCCCGTCTCCGTGCCCTTGACTTCGCAGAAAGACATGGTTATATCAAAGGAGTAGTGAAAGTAAGTAAAATCGTGATGTTTGATTTCTATCGGGATTCCATGCTTGGTCGAGTGGTAAGGAGATACCAGCGTTTCGAAGGATGGTAGTACGCCCATCGTCCGGGTCAAGCAGTCCAACTTGTAGTGGCACTACCTTCCGCGGAACGTCGGTGACTTCTTACAAGTCGACACAGAAGAAAATCCCAGGCCATCAGCTGTACTGTGGGAACCTCAAATGTCAGTCGCATCGATTTAGTACGAGAATTGCTTACTGATAGTAATGTGTGGACCATATTCATTATTCTCAAACGTTAGATTTTATGTATCTTCATTCAGTTAATTGTTATTCAAAGAAATGTTCTACTATGAAAATAGTAATCAATGTGTTACTCACAGTCCTTTATAGTTCATGTACCTTGTGTGTTCTAGACTGTCTTATATTCAGATTGCCAGCAGGATACTGTTGCTGAAAGTCAAGGCATGGTATACAAGATATGTGACAAAACCATGTGTTTAATTCATGAATCTTATGATAAAAGAAGGGAGAAGGCGTATATTTTGCAGAGGTTATGCCATGCATTTTCATTTGTACTTTGTCAGTGAGCTGTTTGCACCAATTTTGGTTACAAAAATTTTATTTTTTGGGACAAAAGTTAAGGTTTTTAGATTTTGTTTTATTGATGCGTATTCAGGGAAGTCAGTCCATGGATTTTCATTTTATTGATTCAGGCTCAGCTCCAGCAAAATTAATTATGGTAGCATGGTTGGACGTCCTGGTTTTATTTTATTGACGCATGGACATGGAAGTCCTCAGATTTGTTAGTTTTGCAGAATGTGTACTTTCGGGTTGCTGGTTTCAAGTAACATGCCTAAGCCCCATGGATGTCTCACGTATGTTCTCAACCATTATAATTATTGGTATATCTGTTAGGAAATGGATTAATCTTCATTCCACATGTCTCCTTACTCATAGTTGATTTATCTACAATTAGTTCACCAAAAAGTAGAGCAGGGACAGACTACATAGAAAAGGACAAAATAATTAGAAGGTGGAAGGAATGCACAAAAGGCCTCTACAAAAAGGACCAAAACACTTCTCTAGATATCCAGGAAAAAGCATATACACAGGAACCATTAGTGATGAAAAGCGAAGTGACTGAAGCTCTGTGAGGAATAACTGGAAATAAAGGTGAACTAGATGAACTTCCAGTAGAACAAATAAAAGCAGCAGGCGAAACAGCAATAACATCTCTAGCAGCACTATGTGAACAGATTTGGAAAAGCAATTTGTGGCCCCAAGAGTGGAGAAGACCTCTATTTTTACCTCAACCGAAAAAAGGAGACCTCAGATTGCAATCCAATAACAGAACCATTACATTGATCCCTCATGCAAGTAAAGTCATACTGAGAATAATTCAAGGCAGACTAGCAACATACACTGAAAGGGAAATGTCAGAAGAACAAGCTGGATTCAGAAAAGGCAGAGGAATAAGAGACTAGATTGCAAATATAAGATGGATCCTGGAAAGAGCGATGGGCTATGGCAAAACAATGTGTGTTTGTTAGACTACACCAAAGCTTTCGACTGCATAGATCATAGTCGACTGTGGAACACATTAAGAAGCATGGGAGTGCTGGAACACCTTTTATTCCTCGTAAAGAGCCTGTACACGAAAAAAGAAGCCACATTACGAATGGAATGTGGTAACAGTGGTTTGAAGTGAGAAAAGGTGTTAGACAAGGGTGCATCTTGTCCCTTTATTGTTTCAACCTCTACAGTGAATATATATTGAAAAGGGTGGGATTTGAAGACAACATAGGAATAAAAGTGGGAGGGAGAACTATGAACAATTTACGATATGCGGTTGGCACCACGATACTAGGTGAAGATAAGGAAGACATGAGAAAACTACTACAAAAGCTAAAAGAGAGTGAGAAAGCTGGACTGATGCTGAATCTAAAGAAGACCAAGGTAATGACAACAGGAACTCTAAATGAATTTGTATTAGAACAGAAATTACACTTTTTTAGGCTTTATAATTACCAGAGATGTTTATGAGTACAAAGAAATCAATAGAAGACTTTCAGTTGGAAGAATGGCAATGACAAAACTAGAAAAAATTATGAAGGATCAGGACATTAACAAAGGTACCAAAATTAAAATTGCTGAAACCATAATATTCCCAACAGTGACCTACTAAAGTGAGAGCTGGACAGTGAGAAAAAAGGAAAGGAAAAAAAATTGATGCCTTTGAGCTATGGAC
>Ga0209755_10009883_pt1 | contig 10047 bp, 5 predicted proteins | sample TergutCo191P1_FD_187301 | JGI IMG/M metagenome (GOLD analysis project Ga0209755, IMG submission 187301) | Cornitermes sp. P1 segment gut microbial communities from Petit-Saut dam, French Guiana - Co191P1 (SPAdes) (version 2) | ecosystem: Host-associated > Arthropoda: Insects > Digestive system >...
TGACGGAAAGCAATTATGGTTTGAAGGCGGATTTGGCCCATGGATGCCCGAATTAAATTGGAATAACGGCGCACTCATGAAAGAATTTGAAGAGATCATGAGATTCTGGCTAATTGATAAAAAAGTTGATGGATTTCGTCTTGACGCGACAAAACATATTTTTGAAAACGGCAGTTTCGGATCAGGCGATACAAATAAAAACGTAGACTATTGGAAATGGTTCGCCGATACTGCAAGAAGCATCAAACCGACAGTCTTTATGGTAGGCGAAACAATTGACGGCGAAGGTACAATTCTGGAATATCACCGCCCGGGGATGTCGTCTTTTGCCTTCCCGTTCAGCGAGAGGGAAGGACGTATCGCGCAGGCAACGCTCCATGGAAGAGGCAAGTTTTTCGCGGACGGCGTAGTCTGGTGGGACAGAGAAATTAAAAGCCGCAGCATCTACGCTACAACAACTCCGCTCCTTACAAATCACGACCATGACCGCAGCTCGCAATGGTTTACCGCCGACGATCATCGTAAATTCGCGGCGTCTTTACTGCTTCTAATGCCGGGTCAGCCGTTTATTTACTACGGCGATGAGATCGGCTTGAAAGGCTGGAAACAGTCAAATGGTAATGCCGGGCATGATGACAAATGGGTGCGCGGCCCGATGATTTTCTGGTGGTTTAATCATGCAGATAATAATAATAATCCGGCTCTTGGAAGACCAATGGGACCGCCGAATGAAAACGGTCATAGATGGACCGTTTCGACATCTGCCGGTTCTGGATGGGGTGGGACTGTAGCCAATCCAAGCAAACATGGCTATCCTATCTGGGAAGAACGCGGCGGTGTAGGGGAACAGCTTAAAAATGATGACTCTCTTTTACGCCATTATATAAAAATTCAAAATATGAAAAACAGGTATCCGTGGATTGCCTGGGGTAAAATTGACACTGCCGGCATTGATGTTGACGGCAACGGGCAGGTCGGCGCTTACCGCGTTACCGATAACCGCCCTACGATTGACGGAAAGCCGAATCCTAATTTCAACAGAAGTGTTGTAATTGCGCATAACGCCGACAGGCGCACGGATCGTGAAGGGTATATTAAAATAAATAATCAGTCAATATCATCTGGGAATTCAATCGGAAGGCCGGATTTGGGCGAGAAGCCTCTGACAAAGAAGGTTGTCGGATTTGAAGCGACTTTGGCAAAAACAGAAAACGAATTTAATTTCAAAGAGCCTGTCCGCGCGAGTTCAAGCCTTGGAGAGGGAGTTTTTTGGTTAAAAGCGTATACTACCGCTATTTTTGTTGAAGATTACGTAACCGTAACAGAGTAAGGAGCAGCGCAATGAACAATGAACAGTTAGTAATTAAAAATAAAAAATCAGAAGCGGGAAATCGTATAAGCGTTATTTTTCTCTTTTCTCTTTTCTCTTTTCTCTTATTTTCCTGTGAAATGACGCCGCGATCCGAACCTGCGCTTTCTCCTCTTGCCAATAAGCCGAACGCCGGTACATGGTATCAGATTTTTGTCGGCTCTTTTTTTGACAGTAACGGAGACGGTATCGGCGACCTTAGAGGCATTTCCATAAAGCTCGATTATTTAAACGATTCTCATACATTGAGCCATGCTAAAAACATGGAAGAAAAAGGAGAATGTAACGACAGCCTCCATGTAAACGGGATATGGCTTACGCCGATTCACCCGTCTCCCAGTTATCATAAATACGATGTAATTGATTATAAGGCAATTGATCCTCAATTCGGCACAATGGAAGATTTCAAGGAACTTCTCAATGAGTGTCATAAAAGAGGAGTTAAGCTCGCCATCGACATGGTTATGAACCACACTTCGGACAGACATGAATGGTTTCAAAAAGCTCTTGCGGAAATACGCTCCGGAAAACCCGGGCGTTACGCGAGTTATTACCATTTTTATTACGGCGCCATCCCTCCTCAGCGGGAATCGGTTGAATACGCCGAATGGAACTGGCAATGGGACGGCTACTGGCAGGACGGCAAATGGATACCGGATATGGGTATCAGAAACCGCTTTTACAGATGCTGGGGAAGGGTCATGGACGGAGTATGGTGGGAAGGCAGTTTCTGGACAGGAATGCCTGACTTAAACTGGGACAGCCATCATCTGCGTGAAGAATTTAAGGATATAGTAAGGTTCTGGCTTGCCGAAGGGCTGGACGGCTATCGTCTTGACGCGGTGCATTATTTCTATGATTGGGTTGATATCGGTCAATATGAATACGGCACTGTTCCTCATTATACCCATGAAAAAAATATTGAAGTTTTAAAATGGTTTACCAATCTCTGTCAAAAGATTAACCCCAATGTATATCTGATCGGTGAATGCTGGAGAGATAATAATATCATAGAAACTTATTTCCGGTCGGGAATGAATTTCTTCCAATTTGGCGCGATTAACGAAATTGTTAATGTCCTTAGCGGAAACATGGGAGCCAGGGATTTTTCTTACTACCTTTCCTATTATGATTTAAGAATCAGAGGAAAAAGCAAAAACGCCCTTCTGGCTTCTTTCCTTTCCAATCATGACAAGGACAGACCCTTTTACTGGGTTGGCGGTGAAAGCGGAAGATGGGAAGACCTTCCAAATCCAAGTATGAGAGGAGACGACCGCCGTCGTTTCGCGGCTTCCCTTAACCTGCTTACTCCGGGTACGCCTTATATTTACTACGGAGAGGAAATCGGTTTAATGCACAACGTATCGGATTATTGGGCGGGATCTGGACAAAACGATTACCATGAATTTACCAACGCTACCGATAAAAGAGCGCGTGATGACACCGACAGGAGAGGCCCCATGTGGTGGTCAAACAGAGTCAATTTTGTCGGAAACTGTATCGCGCCTGAAAACAGAAACTGGTCATTAAAAGCAAAACAGTCGCGCTACGGAAACGGCGTTGAAGAACAATTCGGCATTGAATATTCATTGTTGAATCATTATATCAGGGTAGGAAACCTTAAGAGCAAATATCCGTTCATCGCCTGGGGCAGAATGGAGCTTGTCAATACGGGTGATAAAGATATCGGCGCGTGGCGCATAACAGACACATGGAAGGAAAGCCCCACTTACGGAAAAAGCGTTATAGTCGCGCATAACGGAAATTATGATTCCGCGAAGGATTTTAAGCTTCCCCGAACCGTGTACTGGATAGACGGCGTATCGTCAAGAGGGCTTGACTGGAAGCCAAATATAAAAAATGAAAGTGACAACACACAGACTATCCATTTGCCGAACTATTACAGCGCGATAATCGGCGAATATGAAGAATGGTGGTTAGGCCGATGAAAAAAATAATGATTGCGAAGAGCCGGCCGATTGGTATCTGCTTTTTATTGCTGATTTTTCACTTCTCTTTTCTTACTTGCCAATTGCCTGAATCAGGCGTTAAGTCTCCGTCTTATGATCCCGATCTTTTTGGGTGGAAACCGGCTTCTATGTCGCCTTTTTCCGTGAATGAAAGTATCAGCGACTTTGCTTACGGCAAAGTAAATGGAAATGACCGTTATGTGGCGGTGTCGTCTTTCGGCACTATCGCATGGTCGAATGACGGCGATATATGGTATCGCGCCGACAGAATGATAGAATGCGAAGCCACTATCGGATTTGATAGATGCGGCGAAACAATTTATGCCGGGCTTCATGATATCAAATATATTTGCACGTTTACCGATGAAGAAAAAGATCTTGTCCCTCCGGGGCCTATGAACGCAGTAGCGTTCGGAAACGGTATTTTTATTGCCGCGGGAAACAGAGGCAATATTGCCGTCTCGGAAAACGGAAAAAGCTGGAGTGTAGATCAAAAAACCATACTTGCAGGCAATAACAGTGTGATTCGCGGTATCGCCTTTGGTGACGGTATTTTTGTCGCGGTAGGAAACAACAACAATAACAGAGGTCTGATAAGCTATACTGCTGATGGTGATTACTGGCAGGCAGGCGCTCCAATTACAGTAGAATATTCAAAATTAAACGATATTGCTTATGAACCGGTCAGTCAGACGTTTTACGCGGTTGGAAATTACGGATACTGGGGGACGATCCCGCTTGGTGATCTTGGAGGATTCACCTCTCCGATAGGCTCGATATTCGGTACGAGCGGGATTCCTGAAATGAGAAAAGTGGTAATAGGCAACAGTGGAACCACGGTTATCGGCATGATTATGGATCGAAATATCGGAAACGATCGATGGTTCAGAAGACCTGTTGTTTTACATACGCTCGAAGCCAGCGCGTCCTGGAACAGAACTTGCGGCGACCCGGATTGTCAGGAAGAGTATTGTCAGTCCCGTGTTTTATGGAAACCGGAGCTTTTTAAGAATCCCAGAGGCAACAGTGATATAAACATAAATGATATTGCTTTTGGAGGCGGATATTTTGTCGCGGTTGCCGATGCCGCCATGATTGGACATTTGTCAGGAAGCGCGGCCTACGGTTTTTCCGGTCACAAGGACGCTCTTTTCGGCGGCGGGGATCGTTTCTGGAACGCGCTGCATATTCCTGAGTTTATGGAAACGAATTTTACGGCTGTTGAAGCGTTAAACGGGCGTTTCTTTATCGGGAATAACACAGGGAAAATAGGGTACAGCAAATGAAAAAAATGTTTTTTAGAATAATCATTATTTGTGTTTTTTCCGCCGTATGCGCGGCTCTTTCAGCCTGTTATTTTATTAATGTGCCGACATTTCTCAGCCCGGACGCTTTTCATGAGGCAAAAACTCAGCCGCTTAACGGTAATCCGGTATCCGGGATTGCCACCGACGGGATAATGACGGTAGCCGTAACTTTCGCGGGAGAAATCGCGTGGTCTGATGATCACGGGGTGACATGGGAGCTTGCGACATTTAAAACTAAAAATATCATAGACGGCCGTTCTTTTAACTCGGTTACCTGGGGCGAAGGTTATTTCTTTGCCGGGGGAAAAGACGCGAAAGCAGCATGGTCTGCCGACGGCAAGGTGTGGAGCGACGGCATTATCGGCCCGATGAATCCTGAAGATATTCTCGATGTAGCGGCAGGAAATATGAGACAGCAGGCGGTCTTTGTCACCGTCGGCACAAAGGGCAGAATGGCTTTTGCCTTGGGATCTCCCGAAGGCCCATGGCATCAGATTGCGTTATCTCCTTTTGGGGATAAGTTGTATAATGACAGCAATTTGCCGGTTGACATCGTTTATTCTGTTACTTACGGCAGAGTTCAGGGTGTAGGCGTCTTTGTCGCGGTTGGCACAAACGGAAAAATCGCCATAATGAATAGTTTTTCCGGTAACTTCTACGGGCCGATCGCTACAAGTACGCGCAACACATTCAGGGCGGTAACCTTCGGAAATGAACGCTTTATCGCTGTAGGAGACGGCGCTACTTTAATGATCAGCCCCGATCCGGCGTCTTACGCGTGGAATAAAATTCAGGAGAGAAGTTTTCTGATGCAGCCGTTTGTCAATGTTATTTACGCGCCCGGTTTTAACTATTTTATTTTGCAGGATCAGGAGTCGATACTTAGATTCTCGGAAACAGGTGAAAGCTGGTCGGCGTCAAAGTTCCCGTTTGGGATTAGCGCCATGGCAGGCACAAACAAGAAAGTTATTCTGGCGGATACGGACGGTCGTATCTATTATTCCAATTAGGAGCGGAAATGAAAAAGTATTTATTAATTATTTTAATTCCACTAATTCTGCTTTCGTGCCTGCAGCCGCCGGCGGAATCTTCGCTTGAAAAGATTGTTTCTATGCCTAGTCTGGGATGGAATACGGTGCCTGCTTTGGGAAGTTCGATAATCCGATCTATTGCGTATGATGGCACGAGGCATGTCGCTGTTGGGGAGAAAAGTTATATCGCAACCTCCCGCACCGGAACAAGCGGCTGGTCAACGGTAACTGTCGCTCCTAACATAAACTTTCGCAGCGTAGTTTGGAACGGCAAACAGGGAGATGAAAACCGGTTTGTGGCTGTTGGCTATTCGACCATCACCGATAGAGGAATAATCGCGGTTTCCAATAACAACGGAACAAGCTGGGATACGGGAATTGATGTGCCTGAGCTTAAAGTTCAGATTGACGGCTTTGGAACAATGACAATTAATCCAAAGTTATTCGGCATTGCTTACGGAAACGGCAGGTTTGTTGTTGTAGGAGAGCAGGGTTATTCGGCATGGTCAAATGACGGTGAAAACTGGACTGCTGTCTGGATCGCTCCTTTCAGCCAATACGGGTTTCAGATCAACAACCAGAACGCGAATACTGTTGTCTTTGGCGGCGGTATGTTTGTTACAGGCGGAACAATGGGGGTGCTGGCTTATTCCACAAGCAGGGGTGAAAACTGGGAGTGGGCGGCAAACGGGCTTCTCGGCGGAAATTACGATCACATTCTTACAATTACGTACGGATCGGGTATATTTATCGCGGCCGGCAGTCAAGGGAAAATGAAAACCCTCAATATAAATCAAAGTTCTATTATCCCTGCGTCCAACTGGGTTAGCCCAAACAGCGGGTTTAGCAATTACACAAATATTAATGCCGTTTCTTACGGGAATGGGGTATTTGTTGCTGCCGGAGACGCCGGAAGAATCTGTATGTCAGTTGATGCCTCAAGCTGGAATGCTGTGACCTTTAACGGATGGGACAGTAATGATAATATTTACAGCGCGGCCTACGGCGCGTGTTTTGTAACCGGAAGTAACGGTTTATTTATATATGGTAGTTTTAGATAGATTAGGTTTGAGAATTTAGAACCGGAAGGAGTTTTTCATGAAAAAGATACTATTAGGTTTATTAACGGTATTTATGTTGTTCCCGGCTTTTGCTCAGGAAATAGAGACAATTTACGCGGATCCGCAAATGGCTGCCGACGCGCGGCGAATGCAGCAAGCAGCGGCGCAGCCGGAAGCCCAGCCGGCTGAATCAAAGGATTCCGGCAGCGGTTTCTTTGTTTCAGGCGGAGTTAACACAGGTCTTCTTGTAAGGCACAGTGATTTTGGAGGAGAGCTTGGAACGCTTGCGGGGCCCGAAAACAGCTATCCGATGACTCTGCATTACGCGTCGTATAATAATTACGCGCGCAGCGGAGTGGGTTGGCTTAACGTCGGCGGTAACTGGTCGGTAAAAGATGTCGGTAGTTTCGGAGCGCAGGTTGGTATGTGGGCTCACGGTGACATAAAAAATATGGATAATTCCATTCGTATGGGCGATTACTTTGTATATGCCAAATTTTTTGACGATCATTTTCAATTTATCGGCGGGCAGGGCGGAGGTTCGCCCATTTCTTCAGGCGGCTGGCTCGGAGCTAACTGGCTAAGTTACACAGGCTTAAGGTTTTTTCTGAATGATATGATGGGTATTTCCGCAGGTATTAAACTGCCTGATCCGGGGTCGGAGGGAATAAAACCGGTAGAATACCTCACCATGCTTGGAGCCGGCGTTAAATATCAACATTCCAACTGGTTCCTCTCATTACAGTTTGATAACAGCCCTATTTACGACGATTCAGAAACCAGCTATTACGGCGGTCTTCGCCGCCCGGCGGAGCAACAGGCTGTCGGTGTAGCAGGCAACATTGCCTTCGGAGCGGGAGTTCAGAATCTTTACAAGGGAAAAGGCGATCTTGTTTTCGAAGCATTGGTCACCAATCTTGGTGAAGAAAATATTGAAGGAAGGGGAAGAACTGAAGCGTACACTTATTCGCCGATTCACGCGACATTAGCTTTAAAAACCGGTTTTCCGCTCGGCGATCAATTTTATGCCGAGATAAAAGGAAAGTATACGATGAATCAGGGAGACAGCGCAGATCTTGATCGCGCAGTTTTATGGGGAAAAGCGGAAATTGAGCCATATATCAGTTTTAAGCCTTTTAACCATTTTACCGTTGATTTAGCGGTCTATTATGCGCTTTATGTTAACAGTTACTATCTGGCTATTGATACAAAGGGGTACAGCGCGGGACAAGTTCCGGCTCATAACCTGGATCAGGATCCCAATCAAATTGGGGATTATCTTTCCCCGTATCAAATTTCTATTAAACCAAAGATCAACTTTAACCTGACAGGCGTAAATGTTGATTTTGGCTACAACGGTACATTCTCAAGGGATCATGTTAATAATACGATTTTCCTTGATTTCCGCTGGAGTTTTTAAAGAAAGGAATTAAAACTAAAAACGATACCCGATTTATACAACTTTACACAAACGAAGGCTTTTTATATGGTCTTCGTTTGTGTAATATTGATGACTATTTAATAAAAAATTAACAATAATTAATAAAAAAAAATCTGACGACAGGTAGTTTTTTTATTATATTTGTGAGATAATACTATAATATTTCCATAACAGAAAAATATTTGGAGATATAGGAGGCTTTTATGAAAAAGATGATGTTGCGGCTCGGCACCCTTGCAATGGTGATGATATTTGCTGTTTTTATGGTATCTTGCGGTGAAGATGAGGGGCCGGCTTCAAAACCGGCGGCAAAGTCAAGTGACGCGACTTTAAAAACCCTTACTGTCGGAGGTACCCCAATAACTACGTTTGGGACTCCTTCAGCTAATGCTAATAATATACAATCGGCTCCGACTGTGAATATAAATGGGGCTAATGCCTCTGGTGTGACTGTTTCATTTACTGTTCACTCGAAAGCAACCGCACTCTTTGCGATTGGCGGGCAGGGTCAAAATCCTGATGATCTTGACTGGAAAGCTTCCGGTTCCAATACCGGAGCGCTTGAAAACGGTAAATTCATTGTTATTAAAATAACAGCCGAAAACGGTTCAATACTGTTCTATGCGTTTGCTATTAATCTTTCCGACAGCCCGATTGAACCGGGTGAATCACTCGCAGGAAAACTGTTAATTTTACAGGCTTATGGATCGGCAGATGACGCGGAAGGCGCTACGCACTCTTTTGTGGAATTGTATAACGTAACAGATACGGCGATTAACCTTAGCGGAGTTAAATTATATTACGCCGATGGAGTAAGAGGTGCCGGCGTAACAGCTGACGGAGCATGGAAATCAATTGCCTTAACAGGAACAATACCTGCTAAAGGTTCATTCCTTATTTTAGGAGCAAATCAAGGTTCAACTCTGGCGCGTTATAAAATTGAAATTAAACACGGCATGGATTACGGTGATATGAACGTACCTGCTTTTACATTAGGTAACAGATCATTTAAAGTAGCCATCATTGAAGGAGACGCGGTATTGAATGTTCCGAATCCGTTTAACATTGACGGTAACGGAACCAAAATCGCCGGTTATATTGATATGGTTGGATCCGCGAATAATCCAACTCATGCAACAAACCCTGATAATATATTCGGTTATGAAGCCGCTCCCGCGCGAAATTCCGGATCAGAAGCTGTCCGCCGTAAAAACTTGGATGACACTAATAACAACTCTGTTGATTTTGAATCAATTAGGTACGCAATAAGCAACAACGGTATTTCCGATGAAATGCTGGAAGTCCGTCATCCCAGAAACGCTAAAGATAATCAAAGCGGATGGAATCCCTTTGCAGAACCGGCACCTCCTCCTCCTCCGTCTGCGAAGCTAATGATTCTGCAGGCTAACTCTGTCGGTAACGCAAACGGCGGCTTTGGAAGATCAGTGGTAGAACTTTATAACGATACCGATACAGCTATTGATTTGAGCAATTACTATCTGCATGTCACTGACGCCTCAGGATGGATCGCTCCAATTCAATTGAGTAAAACTATTCCTCCTAAAAGTTCATTCTTAATTGTAGGAGATGTTGAGTCTGGAGCAACACCCCGCGCGCCGCTTCCCGAAGAAGATTTACATCTTAATTTTAAATTTGCCACCGGGAATTTTTCTGTAGCCGTTTTTAACAATCATAGTGGAACTCTAACCGGCAACCCGTTTGGTGATACGGCTTTAGCGGGAAAATATATTGACATGCTCGGTATTGGAAACGGCCCCGGTTATGAAACTGCTGTCGCTCCCGGATCAAGACCGCAGCCGCCGCGCCGAAAAAACCTCACCGATACTGATGATAACAGCAGAGACTTT
>Ga0209755_10009884_pt1 | contig 10046 bp, 6 predicted proteins | sample TergutCo191P1_FD_187301 | JGI IMG/M metagenome (GOLD analysis project Ga0209755, IMG submission 187301) | Cornitermes sp. P1 segment gut microbial communities from Petit-Saut dam, French Guiana - Co191P1 (SPAdes) (version 2) | ecosystem: Host-associated > Arthropoda: Insects > Digestive system >...
CTGCCACTGCATGCATGGCCTTTCCGCGCTGGTTTACCAGGGAGAGGCAGTCCTCTGTGGAGATGACCCCCGCAATGGCGAGAGCGGCGTATTCGCCCAGACTGAAACCGGCGCATCCGGCAGGGTTGATCCCCTTTTCCGCCAGGTATGCCGCAGCGGCAAGGTTCGTCAAAGTTATCGCGGGCTGGGAAACTTCCGTCCGTTTCAGGGCATCAGCCTCTGACGCCAGAAGGGCCTCCGCGTCTTTCCCAAAGATTTCGGAAGCGCTTTTGAAAAGCGACTTAACTGCCGCGCTGCCCGATGATAGAAAATCCAGCGCCATGCCCGAATACTGGGCACCCTGGCCGGGGAATAAAAAAAACACTTTACCTGTCATGAATTCCTCGCTGTTCTTATGACAAAATGTTAGGTTTTGTCATGGCATTATAATAACAAATTATAGCACTTTGTCAAGGAGCCTTCCCCATGACAGTTTTGAAAGATGCCCTGGGGCGCATTCTTACCAAACGATAAGGTTCGCGCCGTAGGTCAAGCCGCCGCCAAAACCCATCGTTATGATCAGGTCTCCCCGGGCAAGTTTTCCGCCCCGATTAAGCTCATCGAGGGCTATGGGGATAGAGGCCGCAGAAGTGTTTGCGTATTCTTCCATATTAAGGAAGAACTTTTCTTCCGGAACTTTCAGCCGCTTTGCCGCCGCCTGGATAATCCTGACATTTGCCTGGTGCGGTATGATCCGCGTCACGTCATCCAGGGTGATGCCCTCACGGGCAACAATCTCGGTGACGGTTTCCGTTATTGCCTTAACGGCGAAGTTGTACACCGCCTGGCCGTTCATGGCTATGTAGGGTGCTTTATCGACAACCTCTCCGGCCTTGTAGGGGTTCCGCCCCGCGCCCCGGCGGCAAACCAGATGCTCCGCGCCTGAACCGTCGGCTTTCAGGACAGTCCTGAGTATCCCCCGTTTTTCCGGCCCTTGCCGGGGGGCGCTGGTCTTGTCAAGCACTACCGCTCCGGCGCCGTCGCCAAAAAGGACGCAGCTTCCCCGGTCGCTCCAGTCGGTAAATCTGGTAAGAACCTCAGCGCCTATTACCAGCGCGCGCTTGCGGTCATCGCTCATTGCAAGGAGCCCTGCGGCGGTTTCCAGCCCATAGGCAAAACCCGTGCATCCTGCCGTAATATCCATGGCGCAGGCCCGTTTTGCCCCCAGCTTATCCTGAACGATGCAGGCCGTGGAAGGAGTAGCCATAAAATCCGGCGTGGCTGTTGCCAAAACGATCACATCTATGGAAAGGGCCGCTTCTGCCAGAGCTTTTTCCGCATCGGGAGCGGACATGTCCAATCCCGCCGCCATGGCAAGGGCTTCCCGGGCCGCTCCCAGTCCCAGATCGCTGGAGGCAATTTCGTCCGAGGCTATGTGCCGCGCGCCGATGCCCGTGTGGGACCGTATCCATTCATCGCTGGTTTCGATTTCTTTTGCCAGATCGTCGTTGGTGACCCTCCGGGGAGGTACAGCCCGGCCTGTTCCGATTATTTCAAACGCCATAAAAATCCTTATGTTGACATAAACTGATATTTTGTCATAATAACACAAAATCTGCTTATGTCAATACGATAATAGACCTGTTTGCGCTGGAGAAGGTTGCAAATATATGATATATTTTGGACATGAAAAAGGTTTTTTTCGCCGGAAGCTTTCTTCGGATCCTCCTTGCCGCGCTGGTTTTGGGCATTGCCGCCTTTCCCGTGGAAGCCGAGGGGTTTTTAAGCAGACTTTCCTGGTTCGGAGAAGGCTCTATCATGTTCTTCCCTGAAGCCAACGAGGTTGATGAGTCTGATCCTATGCCGATACTCCCCTCTATTGGGGCAGGGGCTTCTTATCCTGTTACAAACATGTTCAGCCTGGAACTTACCCTGGATGTTTACAGTACTCATTACGGCTTTAACCATAATCTTAACCGGCCCGTCCCGCTTGCCATAGAAAACCGCACTGCCAGGGTAACCGGCATTCTTCTGGGATTTCAGGCCGCAGGGCATTTTGACGTTTCGCGTACGGTAACGGTCAGGGCATACGGCGGCCTTGCGGCAGACCTCCGCATTGTCGTTGTTGCGGCGGGCCTCACCGAGGGTCTGGATGACATGGACGCCATACGCAGGGACACAGAGCTGGTGCGGAGTTACTTTTGGTCTCAGGGGCGCTGGCTGCTGCCGTTTGCCGGAGTGGGCGCAGACTATACGCTCAACTCAGGGCTGAGGATTGGCTTAAGCTTTCGGGTGTGGATGCCCGCCTACCGGCTTTGGACGGGGGAGGATCTTCCGGCAATTGAGGGGTGGCGTTTCGGGCCGGGGATACGTTTGACTTTTCGCTGAAAATGTGTAAAATAGGTACCGGTTAAAGTAACTACAGAAGGATCTTCCCCCGGAAAAACTGATGGATTCAAAAATGAAGCAGCACCTTGATGAAATTCTTAAGGATAATATAACAAAATTTACTACACTGGAAACCCAAAGAGATCTGGAAGAAAAAGTAAATCGTGAGAAAGCATTAAAAAATGACTATCACGGGAGAGAACTGCTTGAATTGCTTCAGAATGTTGATGATGCCTATCAGGAATTGTGCGAAAAGGACAGCTTGCTGAAAGGCAGGAAAGTTACCGCTTTTATTGAATATAAAGACAATGTTCTGACTATCGCAAATACCGGGACAGAATTTACAAAAGATACCATTGAAAGATTGTGCCAGGGGAGCGTTAGTTCCAAAAAAATCAATTATATAGGATCAAAAGGCATCGGTTTTAGATCCGTATTGAATTGGGCAAAAGAGATTTATATTTATTCCGGGAGATATGCGCTAAGATTTTCCGAGCAATATGCCGGACGGCAGCTTGAATCAATAAAAGATAACAAAATAGTAAAGAGGCAGTTAACTGATGCGAAAAACAACGGGGAAGAGCTTTACTTTCCAATGTTATGTGCCCCTGAGGCAGTTGAACCTATTGAAAAAGACTGCGATACAGTTATAAAAATCATTGTTAATCCGGAAAACATCAACGATGATTACAATGTAACTAATCAAATTAACGAACTGGATTATTATATCCTTCTGTTTTTGCCAAATATTACGGATATAGAAATTAAAACTGACAATGACAGCAAGCATTATTCAAAAGAATCGTCTTATAAAGACGGAATAAAAATTATCGGCATTACCAGTCTGGTCAATGGCGGGATGGTTTCTCAAAAAGAGGAGTTTTATTTTTTTGACAATAACGGCAATGCGCCCAAAATAAAACGGGGAACAAATGTTCCGGAAGAAATTAAACTTGCCGCAGCAATACCAAAAGACATAACCAATAAGAGTTTTAATGTTTATTCGTTCTTTCCCATAATCGGAGTTCAAAGTCCCTTCCGTTCTTTGTTGCACGCTACTTTTTTGCTGAATCAAAACAGAAATGCACTGGTTACCGATAAAGAGCAAATCAATGAAAGAGTACTTAAAGAGCTGCTGTGTTTTTATGTAAATACTGTTTGCAATAATTTTAAAAATATGGAATGCACTTTTGATGCTGTCAGCCTTTTGCTTCCGTTGAATTTTTCAGATGATTCAAACTGGAGGTTTACAGCAGGGTTTAGAGAGTTCAGCCTGGAGGAATATTATTTAAACATCCTTATTGACAAAAAAATTCTTCCTACTGTCAATGGCGATTATATTTCCGTCAAAGACGAGCCCAAATTATTACTTTTTGAATATCCGTCTGTTTTTTGCGGAGAAGGCTTTGGGTCATTAATAAAACCGCTTGCTCCGGAAGAAAATTGTTTTATTAAAAAACTTTCCAAAATTAATGACGATAGCTATAACCTGGAATATACTGCTGAAGAATTGTGTTCTTTAATTAACAGGATCTCCGCGGGCTGGAAACTGGAACAGCAGATTGAGGTTTTTGTGTGGTGGAATGATATGTTTCACCATAGTGACTTTTTGCCCGATTTAATAAAGAACAATAAAAACGAATTTCTGAAGAAAGGACAAACATGCTTTCTTTCCGGGAATGTTGCTGTTTTGCCCGATTGGACATGGGCAAAGATAACGATAATCAGTAAAAGGTATCAGGATGCGCTGATCAATTATTATGAGCAGAAAAGACCGGAAGAAATAGAACGCCTGAATTTAGATAAGGCAGAAAAGAAAATTTCAAAATCCCGCGCATTAACCAATCTTGTAAAAAGCAGCCTGGTTACCCTGAGGGAACAATCTACTGATGATCTAATATCACCTGTAAATGAATCAATCGAAGACGATTATGAGCGGGCTGTAGCATTTGTAAAATGGTTATGGAAGGAGCACCGGGCAACAGTATTTAAACAGGAAGCTTTAAGTATCAATTATAAGTTTCCTGACGCAAACAAGCAGGTTAAACCATCTAAATTTCTTTATTTCGATAAAAAGTATGGGAATGATTTGGGTGAAACGCTCATGAGTCATACTGATATGAGTATTTTTGAGGCTCCTGATGCTTTTGAAATAGCTTTGGACGATAGCGATGAATTTAGGCGCTTTATCAACAAGCTTGGAGTTTTGGAACTGCCAAAAATTGAAAAAACACCTGCGCCGGACGAAAGCTACAAAAATATGTTAAAATGCAATCTGGAAGGTTTTCGCTATTTTGTCCGTTTTTCTGTCGATTACATAAAAAATATTGACGAAATACTAAAAAACATAACCATGGAAACCATTATTGCATGGATAACCAGGGATCAAAATATTTATAACGCTGTACTGTCGGGAGTAGAATCTGCCGGTTCTTTTATTGAGTACAAAAAATCGGGCAAACGATACAATGATTATTTGGGAGCAAATATATCAAGTTACTTATTGTTTATATTTTCCACTTCAAAATGGATAAAAATATCAGGAGATGTTTTTGCGCCAAATGAGTGCCTTTTTACTGATGACAAGAAATTGTTGAATGTTTTTCCCTGCGTTACAACAAACATGGTTAAAGAATTATCAAGAAACACCAAAACTACCAATAATGACAGCGTAAAGAGGATATTAAGAAATTTAGGCGTAAAGGAAAAAATATATGAATTTGATTCAGATATGTTTTATTCCTGTCTTTTAAGATTATCTGATCCGTCAGTCGACAAAGACGGGTATATAAGCAGGATGATATACCGCCAATGTATAGATGCTGACACGGACTTTAATTTTGCCGAAAGTCCCAACAAAGCAAAATTTTTCAGCGAAGGTAAAGTTTTTGCCAAAAACAAAAACGAACAGGGATTTTATCCCGTCAACGAAGTGTTTTTTTCAAGTTCAGCAGTGTTGAATATGGCAAATAGAATGATGATTTTTACTCCCCAAAAAAGCGGTTCTGTAAAAAAAATGAAAGACTTATTTAATGTAGACGCATTAAACGAAAAGTATTCGTTAATAAACGAAAGCATTGTTACTCACCGGCTTGATGCTGAATTCCAGGTTAAGTTTAACGAATTTTTGCGATACGCATTTTGCTACAGGGTTGAGAATGAAAGCGGTGATGATATAAGGCGTTTTAAGGATATAAAGGTAACGTTGGTATCAGCTGTTAAAATACTGATAGATGACGGGCAAATGGAAATTTTTGAAAGTTATTCCGCAATCAGAAAAAGCAACTATCAGTGGTATATTTATGTGTCAAAAGACATTTTTAAACCGGATGATTTTAAAATATCTGTTTCCATAGAAGATATTTTCAATGTTATGCTAAATTATCCCGGCAAACTGCTCTTGGATAAATTCAGCGAGCTTTACCGATCCGGCGAAAACTACAAAAAAATGCTTTTGAAGAAAGATTTTGGAACATTGGATATTCTGGATAAAGCAGACAGGATATTACATAATTCAGAAACCATAAAAGAAAATTTTATCAGGGCGATACTCAAAAATCAGAATTACAATGATGAGTCAAAAAAAATTATTGACAACAATCTTGATTTTTCGGACTTTGATTCCATCAAGAACAAAAAATATCTGGTGTTGTTATTACGGTCTTTAAAATGGGAGGTTTCAGATTTAATTGACCATGGTTATGACAGGGATATTGCTATTGTTGATTACAATGAAAAGACAATGGGTGATTGCGTCAAAAAGTATAAAAAAAAATACAGATCTTCATTATATTTGAAACTAAAAGACTCTGATATTTCCGCGAAAAAATCGTTTCTTGACAAGTATTATCGATTTGTAAATTTTAATTTTGACTCACCTGAATTACAATCTGTAAACTTTGACCCATTGGCAGCAGTTAAAAACCATTTTGCGGAGTTAAATACAGAAGTTGAAGTCATAAATTTGGATGAAATTTACAGTAATAACCGGCGTGCTTTTTTGAATGCCAAAGAATCTGGTTTTATCGATATACTTGACAGGCATGAACATGACAGCCTGCTTTATTTTGGCGAGTTTGACTATTTAAATACGGTTTATGAAAAATATATAAACGATAAATCTGACTCCGGCAAACCACCTCTCATTGATACCAGTAAAAATGTCAAAGATCTTGTAATTCCGAGAGTATTGGATGCTCCTGTTCCCAAAAAATCAATTGATGATGCAGAAAGAAGAAAAGTATCAGGAAAAACGTACTCCATCGGCAAAGAACAAATCAGCAATGAGAAAAAGCAAATGCAGGGCGACGAAGCCGAACATATTGTTGTTACAGCATTGCGCGGCAGAAAAATAGGGAAAGTTTGCGATTATTTTAATTCAGCCGAGTATAGTACAAAATGGGTGTCGGGGGCGGCAAAGAGGATAGAGCATCTGCCGGGTGATGATACTCTGAGATACGACATAGAACTATCGGCCGATAACCAGCCGACTCTTTACATTGAGGTAAAAAGTTCGGAGAAGGGCGAATGTGTATTTCAATTATCCGACGGCGAATATTCGTTTGCTTGCGATAATGCTGATAACTACATGGTAATATTTGTCGGAAGCATGAATTCGGAAAGCCAGATATATATTGCGCCCCTTGAGCCTGGATTTTGGGAAAGTGAACATTATGAAGTTACGCCAAATAATTATACTGTCACCTGTATAAGGTCTGATGTAACCTGTTTGCGTTAATCCGGCAGAATAAAAGCCTTACCGCTCATGATTCCGTGTAGGACTGTGCTTGCATCCCATGCCGGAGTCCAGAGAACCGCACCAGATGCATTTCATCCCCCCGGCGCCGTGGCGGTGTACTCTGGTAGGCGTTTTCAGACAGCCATGACCATAGGATCTTGAGCCGCAGTAGGTGCAGTGGCTTTCGCCGGTGTTGTGTACATGAAGCCCATTGGTACTTTTTGGGCATCCCGGGCCAAAGGCGGTAGAACCACAATAGCTGCATTTTGTTTTTAAAATCATTCTTAACCCCTGTAATATTTTTGATATATATTATTATTATCGGGATTTTATGGTTATTTTGCAATGCTGAGGCCAAGGCAGGCCGCCACGGCGCGTTCCCTGCCGGGGATGCCCCGGTGTATAGGGGTATTTACTGTCCTGACTCTCCCGTCGGGGAAGCGCATGGCCAGGGCAGTAGAGCCGCCGCCGTCAAAGTTCAGCCCGGAAGCTGCGCCCAGCTTTCTTAGGATCAGGGCGATTTCGGCTTCGGTTGCGCCTATGCTTCCCGGCCTTCTTCCGTCTATGACCAGCAGGTACAGGGTCGTGCCGTCGGCGGAAAGCCCGGCTGCGCTTCGGGGATGCCGGGGCAGATCCTGCCGGGGCGTTCCCGAATCAGAAAGAAGGCGCCGGGAAAGCTTGCCTTCGTGCAGAACAATCCGAAAGCCCCCGACGGCGGTTTCGATCGCGTCAAGGTCTTCTATTGCTTCCTGGGCGATGATAGCGGCCCGGCCGTCACGGTAAACGACCAGAGCATCATAGCCGGGAAGGGGCAGGGACAGGAGAAGTCCGGCAGAGACCACTATGCCTATGCAGGTTCGCTTTTCCCCTTCTGTTGCCGTGACCGGGTAAAAGGGAACCGTATTGATTCCCACCAGACAGCCGTAATCGCGGACAAAGGAGCTTACCCGGATGCTCGGTATCGTGTTGTCGGCAAGCCGGTGTTCCTGGTTCCGGCCGTTTACGACGAGTCGTAGTGAAGGTTCCGTCAGATCCGCCCTGACAGCCCAAAACTCAAGGCGCGGTTCTGCGGTTCTGGCGGCGGTATAAAAAAGCCCCGGAACGGTCTCCGGGGCGAAGGGCTGCCAAAAGGGTGAAAAATCTTCAAAGTCCACCCGATCTACAGCGGCTTCCCGCTGCATGGAAACGGGCGAAAGCGTTCCGCAGCCAGCAAGGAAAGGCGCGCAGATCAGGAGTAAGATTAATAATCGTTTTTGCCCTTTCGGGACTTTTTCATAAGTTTTCGTGCTATTGCCTTCTTTTTCCTGTTAAGGATTGTGGAGGGCTTTTCGAAGTATTCACGCTTCTTAAATTCACGGATAATGCCTTCTTTTTCCACAAGACGCTTGAAACGCTTAATAGCCTTTTCCAGCATCTCGTTATCATCTACGATGATATGAGCCAATTGAATTCACCTCCTTCTTTTTTGGGTGTACGATTCTCATTCACTCAGTTTACGCAAAATCTCGTTTTTGTCAAGGATAGGCCTGTTCAAAAAGGCGTCGGGGTCTGCGCTTTCGCCTGATACCCGGACTTCCCAGTGGAGATGGGGCCCGGTGGCAAGGCCGGTAACGCCGGACAGCCCCAACAGCGTCCCGGCTTCCACAATGGAGCCTTCGCTGACGGCGATTGAGTCCAGATGGTAGTAAATGGAGAAAAGGCCGGGCAGATGCTCTATGACAACGCTGTTCCCGGTAACAATGCGGTAGCGTGCTACCACGACCCGTCCCCGCGCCGAGGCCATGACATCGGTTCCTATCGGAATCCCATAGTCTATCCCATTATGAAGGGTGGTATCACTTTCGCCGGTCACATATTGGAAAATGCGGCGCGCGCCGAAAGGGCTGGTTCTTCTGGTAGATACTACCGGCCGCACAAAAGCGTCCACGGTATAAATTTCCCTTCCCGGAGTATTAAAAACCGCCCAGATATGCTGAGACTCCGCGACCCTTTGCGGGTTCGGCGCGATACGGATATCCGTGTTTCTCTGATCCAGGAAAATGGTCTCCGAGAAAAATTCCCGGCTTTCGATATGAAAGGGAAGGTACCGGATTGTGGTGTCAGCGGATTCGATGCGGATAGTAACATCTCCAAAAGCCGCAGTGGACGGAATAGCGAGCATGGCCACCTTGACGGCCTGATCGCTGTCATCCAGAGGCAGATCGAAAAAGGCCGCCCTTGTCAGGCGTCTGCCGGCGGCGTTCAGAAGCTCTGCCCTGAGGTTTTGCGCGCCGGCTCCCAGGCTTTCAAAATCATAGCTGAATGCTACGGTTATCGGATAGCCGGGCCGGGCGCTGTGGGGAATCAGGGCGAAGCGTTGTACCGGAATTGCCGGCTCAGCGTACTGCGTATAAGCGAGCAAGGCATATTCTTCGGCATGCAGAGCTTCTATATCTTCGGCAATTGCCGAGTATCGGGAGGTGCAGGCCGGCAAAAGCAAAACAGCAAGGGCTGAAATGCATACGGCTTTGAAAAGCCGTTGCGCCGGGCTGCCCGGTTTTAACGCGCGAGAGAAAAAATAATGAATCATGTTTTGCTCCTTTTCAGATCGTTAATCACCAATTGCGGTGTTTCATTGCCTTTAAACCAGTTCCGGTTAACCTTAAAGACCAGATCGACCTGGTCGCCAAGATCAAAATCCTGCTTTACCTTTTCCGCCGCCTGCCAGTAGACCGCAGGCCATTTGTGCTTTCCTGTGTCCATTGTGAGTTTAACGTGCTTGGCTTCGGGTTTTCCCATGAAGCTGATGTCGGTAATCTTCATACTTTTGGACATAAAGGTAAGCGACTCGTTTCCTTCCCCGTAAGGTTCAAAACGGTTTATCAGGGTAAAAATCTCCGGGGTCAGGTAAGAGAGGGGAAGCTCGGCGTCAACGGTCAGGGTTTCCCCGCCTGCTTCGTCA
>Ga0209755_10009885_pt1 | contig 10046 bp, 8 predicted proteins | sample TergutCo191P1_FD_187301 | JGI IMG/M metagenome (GOLD analysis project Ga0209755, IMG submission 187301) | Cornitermes sp. P1 segment gut microbial communities from Petit-Saut dam, French Guiana - Co191P1 (SPAdes) (version 2) | ecosystem: Host-associated > Arthropoda: Insects > Digestive system >...
ATAAGATTTTGCCCAAAAAGTCGATTTGGTCGAAAAACTGTATTTCAAAAACTGCGATTTCGCCGTTGTTTATTTTGGCTTTTAAGTCCAAACGGTTTGTTTTATTATTGGCGGCGCTTTTATTGCCTTCGCTTTCGAGTATTTCTTGAACGACAACTTGCTTATTGAGTAATTCCGTCAAAAAACCGCTCAAGACATCAAAATTAGCCTTGTCGCGCAATATGTTTTTTATTGCATAATCGAATGAAATTATTGTTCTTTCCATAGTTTTCTCCTTTAGTTATCTTATTTAGGCTATAAAAATACTATATTTGTACGAACAGAAAACGGTTTTTTGGTTTTTTTTTAATTTTGTGGTTTTTTGTGGCGGATTTGTGGATTTTGAAGGGGAATTTTAGGATTTCGCAAATCCCCATACAAGAGAGAGTACCTGAGGGTGAGGAATGCGCTATAATAGCGAATTCGATGCGCTCACGGCGGCTTCGGTAGTTAAAGCCTGTCGAAACCGTCGGATTTTACAGCATTGATTTACGCAAACGCGAATTTCTTTTTCGCTTCTTCCAAAGAATGCCCGTTGCTTAAAAAAGCGAATATTTGTTGCATTCCTTCTTGCCTTCCTCGTAGCATACCCTCTTGTTCCCATTCCTGTGCTCTACCGGACTTTACCGCCCAAGAGTCAAGGAATTTCATCGCCGCTTTTTCGCCGTTTTCCGCATTTTTTATAGTCCCTTATTTCTATTATTTCAGGTTTACGGTTTAAGTTTCGAGGTGAAAATACTACTTGCTTATAGCAAAAAAACAATTAAAATACTTTTTTACGAAATAAACAAGAAAACACCGCCTTTTAAGCGGTGTTTTGGAAGATAATACGAAAGCGATTCACAACTTATTTCGGCTTACGTAAGAAAGTATATGCTAACCTTATTTGGAAAACAGAAAGAGTGCTAGAGTTATAAGCTTTCGGAGAAATTTGCTCAAGGTATCCGCCAGGAACGTCGGTGCCGGTGTATTTGATCCCCCACAGATGTCGAAATGAAAGTTCTCCCCAGTTTTTATCTTTTCCAAAAAGCACTTTAACGGAAGGAAAAAGACTAAAAACAGGCCCGACTGGTATGTGAACAATCTTACCTTCTTCCCATCTTGTTACATTTCTATTTCCATACCAATAACTGTACTCTCTGCGAGTTATATAAAGTCCGTAATCTTCATAAAACAAGCCGTAACCCAAAGAACCGCCGGGGATAATTTGAAGCCACTCTAAAGGCTGTATCCGTCCACCCCAAGAAAAGAAAGTATTGAAAGCATTCTTGCCGACACCCAGATCCCAGCCAAATATTTGTTGCCTCTGATTCTTCCGACTTCAACAAAGCCGCCTATTCCCGAAAAAGAAGCCGACGCTTGATAACCTGCCGAAAAGTATCTCTCCTTCGGCGACGTTAATTCCCTTGTCGCTTGCCTATAGCCTTCAATAAAGGCCTGCTCTACAATTTGGGACAATGTCACACTGTCCACGTTAAAATTCGTCTCAGCCGATACAGCCGAAACAAACAGAAATACTGCCAAAGCAAATAATTTCTTCATTTTTAATAACCCCTCTAATAAAAGTTTTTGATTTTAGCATGCACAGATGTCGTAATGTATGCTAAATATAATAAATTTTTCAACACGTTGTACGTTTTTTTGTTTTTTCTGAAAAAATTATTTATACAGCCGTTTCATTACCGCTATATCAAAATTGCGCAAATCGACAAAAAAACGCTTTTTTCAAATTTTCGCAAATCATGGTGTATAAATATTTACTCAAAATCATCAGGAAAAATCCTTTGGTTTTATCATAATTCCATTTTTAATATGCTACCGCACGGCAACATATAGTACTTTATGGAAAACGGGCGTAGATATCGTGTGTTTTTTGAATAAATTCTATGCTTAACTTATAAATAGTATTTCATTTCTTTTTCCGCTTGACAAAAACTTCCATTCTTCCGAAATCGTTTTGTCGCCGTACGAGTCCATATTTTTATCCTTTACGTTTTATTAATTTTATAACTCTAATTCCGACCGAATATACGTTTAATTCGAGTGGATTTTCGGAAGTATTTTGTATTTGATGATTTTTTGTTTGCCTGTCTCCAGTTTTTTATTCTGTATGTTTTTCTTAAGATGTCTTATTTTACTTCGACAATTTTCCGTTTCCAACTTCACTCAACACAGACATCTGCTGAATTGCAATTTTATTTAATCTCAGCAATATTCCATCGTTTTGGATGTGTGGCAAATGGTATTTTTATTACAATAAAATAACCGATTACTGAAAATGGGAGCGCAAAACTAATGCAGAAACAAAAACTAACAATAGAGTCTTTAATCTCTCTCGCCAAAGAATTTTGCGAGCAGGAATCCCGAACGCCGAATAAAGAACTTTTCGGCGTAACGGACGGTAAAGCGGTCGGAACATATATAGAACATAAATTCAAGGATTTTCTGCTTACAAAATACGATTTGAAAATAGGCAGTTCAGCAAGCGGAATTGATTTGCCTTCCGCTGAAATAAATACGGATATAAAGGTTACCTCAATCAAGCAACCGCAATCTTCTTGTCCGTTCAAAAATGCACAGCAGAAAATATTTGGCTTAGGATATAATCTGTTGGTATTTGTTTACGATAAACGAGATAACCCGAAAACCAAAACTGCTTTATTGAATTTTGTAAGTTGCACATTAGTCGAAAAGGAACGTACTGCCGATTACCAAACAACAACTGCGTTGCTTCAAATGATAGAAAACAATGCTAATTCGGAAGATGTTTTTGCTTATCTAAATGACCGCAATATTCCTGCCGATGAAGTTACTTTAATGCAAATTGCAGAAAATATCTTAAAAAATCCGCCTAAAATCGGCTATCTTACAATTTCTAATGCTTTACAATGGCGGTTGCAGTATGGCAGAATTGTAACGCTTAAAGATACTGTTCCCGGAATCTATAAAATTATAGACAGGTCTTAAATTATGAATTTCGAGCATATAGATATTAGTTTTGAAGTAATTTCTTTTTTTGAAAGAGAAAACTTTTTTACAGCTGAAACAGCAAACGCTGTTCTGGAAAAAAAAACAGGTATCGTTGATTTTTTTAAGGAAAAAGACGATTTTATTCAGTTTCAACAATCACTAAAAGACAATAAAAACACCGTAGCGGAAACTCGCGTTGAATACGGCGATTTTCAAACAAACAAAAAACTTGCGGAATCAGTTTGTATTTATCTTAAAAGTAAGGACTTAGCGCCAAAAATATTGATAGAACCGACTTGCGGCAAAGGAAATTTTATTATTTCTGCAATACAAACATTTGATTCGCTGAAACACATTTTTGGAATTGAAGTTCAGGAAAAATATATTTGGCAACTAAAATTTGAATTGTTGGAATACTTTTTGAACAATCCGACAGGCAATAAACCTAAGATAAATTTATACAAGCATAATATATTTGACTTTGATTTTCGGGAGATTAAAAAGCAAATCGGCGAGCGGGAATTATTAATTCTCGGAAATCCGCCTTGGGTAACAAATGCGACTTTATCGACGCTTAACTCAACGAATTTACCGCAAAAAAACAATTTCAAAAACACAAAAGGTATTGACGCAATTACCGGTAAAGGAAATTTTGATATAGGAGAAGCCATTTCACTTAAAATATTGGATTTGTTTTCCGGCAACAACGGCAACTTTGCTTTTTTAATAAAGAATTCAGTTGTCAAAAATTTAATTTATGAACAAAAACGCAATAATTATTCTATTTCTAATATCGAAAAACACATTATTAACGCTCAAAAAGAATTTGGAGCGGCTGTCGATGCGAGTTTGTTTACCTGCAAATTCAACTCCGCGCCTGAATTTACAGCGAAAGAATTTGATTTTTACACATCAAAACCTCGTGTAATTTTGGGTTGGGTAAATAATAAATTTGCCTCCGATACGGAAAAATACAAAAAACATCAACATTTAGACGGCATTTGTCCGTTCGTGTGGCGGCAGGGAATAAAACACGATTGCGCTAAGATTATGGAATTGGAGCGTATTAACGGCGGTTTTCGCAATTCTTTAGGGGAAGAATTTGAGCTGGAAGAAGATTTGGTTTACGGAATTTTGAAAAGTTCCGATTTAAAACAAAACGTTATAGACGTTTCGCGAAAATATACAATTGTTACGCAAAAGAAAACAGGTCAAGATACACAAAAAATTTTAGATAATTTACCTAAGACAAAAGCATATTTGGAACGTCATAAAAAATATTTTTTAAATAGAAAGTCAAGTATTTATAAAGGAAAGCCTATGTATTCGATTTTTGGCGTCGGCGATTATTCATTTAAGCCTTACAAAGTCGCTATCTCAGGACTTTACAAACAAACAAAGTTTACTCTCGTAAAACCTAACGGAACAGTTTTATTGCTTGACGACACCTGTTATTTTATTGGTTTTGACACTCTTGACGAGGCGATAAATATTCAAAGGCTATTGAATAAACCTGAAATCCAAGAGTTTATCGAATCATTTATGTTCACCGATGCGAAGCGAGTAATTACGAAAGATTTGCTAATGCGAATCGGTTTGAAAGATTGTTCGTTAAGTCGAACGAATGAGCAGTTGAAATTATTTTGAGGAGACTAAAGTGTCAATAGTAACATGGACTGATTTTGAAAAAAATAACTCAAATATCAAAAAAGATTTTGAGGATATGTGCAGAGTATTTTTTAACATTAAATTTTTTAATGGTGATGCGATTTTCACTAAATCTCCTAATCATCCCGGCGTTGAAATCGAGCCAATAAAATGCGGAGATAAATTTATAAGTTTTCAATCTAAACATTTTGGCAGTACAACATCTTATTCTGAAATTGAGGATTCTATATCTAAAGCAACGAAACACTATGGCAAGAATCAATTAATATAATATATCTGTTTTGCAATAAAGATTTATATCAAACTTGTGATAGTTTTTTAAGAATCAAGAAAACAGTAGCAGAGGCAGGAATGACTTTAGAGCTTATATGCAACGATGCTATTTTGGATGAAATATCAACAATAGACAAATTTGAGATCATTAAGCATAATTTCTTTGGTGAGTTAAGGTTAACTAAAGAATGGTTTTATGGCAAACTAAAACTTTCTCTTGAAAATTTAGGTGGAAGATACGATAAAGATTTTAATGTGGATATTCCTCTTCAAAATCATTTCGAGTTTATTGTTGAATCAAAGAAAACGATAGAGATAGCAAATGAGTTCATAGATTCATTAAAGCAAGATTTTAATGAGCTGGACGATTTAGACGAGAAAATTAAAGATAAAATTACATTTTTAGTTAATTCTTTAAATATAAAGTCAAAATATGATGTAAAGGGTATGTTTGATTGGAAGATAAAATTTCAAGAAGTAGAAAAAACAATCAAAGAAGAAATAGAAAAAATGAAAGATTGTTTAGATGGTCCCAAAGATAGAAGAAAATACACTGAGTATCGCAAAGCCTACCAAATTATTGAGACTTTAAATTTTGAAAAATATATTTCTGAAAAATTTCCATTTTATGCAATAAAAAATAAAATTATATTTCTAAAAGGAGATGCCGGTAGTGGTAAATCTCATCTTATGGGATTTGAAACTGATATTCATAAAGAAGAGCATAGAATTGTTTTGCTTTTAGGGCAAAAGCTAATTAATGATAGCAAACCTTGGATTCAGATAAAAGAACAGCTGGATATAAATTGCGAACAACAAATATTTTTAAATGCTTTAGAATGTAAAGGAGCAGTCGATAACTCTATTACGACAATTATGATTGACGCTATTAACGAATCAGCATATCATAAAATTTGGAAAGAGTATCTAAATGATTTAGTGTCAAGTGTTAGCAAGTGCAAGCATATAAAATTAGTTTGTTCTGTTCGCACTACTTATATTAATGCGGTTTTTAATGATGCTATTAAAGAAAAGATTGATAACGGAGAAATATTAGTTTTAAAACACCACGGATTTGAAGATAATTCAATTAATGCTATGAATAATTTTTTTATTCGGCACGATATTCCTACGCACATTGCAAGCCATTTGCCATACGAATTTTCAAACCCGTTATTGCTTAAATTGTTTTGTGAAACCTATGACAACGATACAGATATTGATGATTTGAACTACCTAAGTATGTTTCAAAAACTTGTCGAAAAAGAAAATGCTTGGATTAAAGATAAATTAGAGATAACGGATTGCAATAATTATGTTCAAGATATAATTGGTTTATTCATTAAGATAATAATGATTAATTGTAATACAAGTGTTTCTCGAAAGCAACTTGAACTCAAGCTTGTTGGAAATCAAGCAAGCACTTTAAGCAAAATGATAAATGGTCAAATATTATTTTCTTTTTATGATAAAGACAGCAATGAGGAGTTTTTATATTTCAGATATGAAAAGATGAGCGATTATTTTATTGCACAAAACATTATTCAGAAACATAAAGGGCTGTTACGGAGGGTGCTATTACGGAGATTTGTTAAAGCAAAACTATTTATTTGTTATGATTATCGTAAAATAAAAGAGCATAAACTGTTTTTACCAATAAATAAAAAGGCATTTATTACCACAGGAATAGCAAGTGCCATTTTTAGCATAGTAAACGAGGAGGAAAAAGGAAAGTTCGCAGATTTCTTCTTAAAATTAGACGAAAAAAAATATCTCAATGCAGAAGAAATAATTATAGAGATTATTAAAAGTTATTCTTTTATGAAAACAGCGTTTATAAAAGAAAATCTGTATCGGAAAATTCTTAATGCGGCTTTTAGAAAATATAATGATAGATATAGTAGCAATAGAATTATCAAAGAGCATTTTAATGTTTTAATTACCAATGCAGGTAAAATGAACAATGAACTTAATTCTAATGCGCTAACTAATTATCTTATGCAAATGACTTTAACTCAAAGAGATTATTTATGGACAAATTATATCAATCATCAATATTATGAGGGACACAGAATTCGCTATACCGTTGAAAACATTATTAAGAACGATATAGTTTCGTTAAGTCAAGATGAGAAGTTTTTACTTAGCCAAGAACTTTGTTGGTTTTTGACAGCGTCTAATCGTAAATTGCGCGACAAATCTTCAAGGGCTCTTGTAAAATTATTAACAAATGAAATCGCAATAATTGACAAACTCTATGATATATTTTTAGATGATAATAATCCTTATATAATACAAAGATTAGTTGGATGTATTTACGGAGCAATATTAAAGTCTGAAATAAATTCAACAAATACGCAATACTACATTTGCTTTGTTAATAAAATTTATGAAACAATTTTTAATAAAGAAGAGGTATATCCCGATGTTTTGTTAAGAGATTATACTCGAAATATTATTGAATACGCTTTACATATAGGCGTTAGTTTGCAATTTGACGTAAACAAATGCAGACCGCCGTATAGAAGTGCCCCTATTCCAACGGTTGATAGCGAAAAAGTAAAAAAGGAATACGAAACAAATGATGAAAATAGCAAAAGGTATAATTCTGCACTTCGCAAAGTTAAATTTTCTATGCAACCCGACACTAAGACGGAAGATGGGATGTCTTCGGGTTATGGCAATTTTGGAAGATATACTTTTCAAAGTGCATTAAATTATTTTAAAGGCGTTGACATTCGCAATGCGTATTATTATTCGTTGGATTATATTAAAAACATTTTAGGATATTCAAATGATTTTTCTGAAATAGACAATTCATACCTTTCGCATTACAGACAAGTAAATGACAATTCATACCTTTCGTATTACAGACAAGTAAATGACATTGAGCGCATCGGAAAGAAATATCAGTGGATTACAGCTTACAGAATATGGGCTTTGGTGTGTGATAATTATGAATATGATACGCATTATGGCGATGGCGCAGAAAATTATTCAGGTCCTTGGGAGCCCTATATGAGAGATTTTGACCCTACGCTAACTCTTGTGAACAATGAAAGAATATATGATATTGACGATATAGAAGGCAGAAGATTTAATGTTCCGAATAAATTTTCTGAATGGGAATTAGATAACAAAAATTGGATAAAACGAAATGATAATATTTTTGATTACGAAAAATACATAAAAGTCGATGACGATAAAGACGAAGAATGGATTTGCTTATTTTTTACTCAAAGTTCGAGAAGCGATGAAGAATATGAAAATGACTATAGAAGTTTATGGCGAGAAGCCGGTGCTTTTTTTGTAGAACAGAAAAATTATCAAAACTACATAAATCTTCTAAAAGATAAAAATTTCTATGGTCGATGGTTTTACCACGTAGGCGGCGCATATACAATTTTTGCGGATGAATACGTTTGGTCACCAGCGTTTAATGAGCAATTTTCAGGTGATTTTGAATTGCACGAGGTTAAAACAGAGGAAACAGTTGTTAAAAAAGTAAGAAAGCCCAAAATATCTCGTACCGACATATCGTTAAAACTAATGGATATGGAGATAATTGCGAGCAAAGATGAAGCTTCGTTGAAAGATGAGTTCTACAAGGAATTAGAAGAGTTATTGCTGATGCAAAAAATGTTAGACAACGACGACGAAAACGCATACGAATATGTGGACGAAGAGCAAATCGTAAAAGCCGATGTTTATGCTAAAAAAGCTTGGATAAATTATAATTGGGAAGCGGAATATGATTATTCTAAAAACGAGACAATAAGATATGCTATGCCTTGTGCCGATATTATTAAGCATTTTGGTTTGAAACAAAAAGAAAATGGTATTTGGTATTTGGATAACGAAGCCGTGTGTATTGATTTTTCTTTATTAAAAAATACAGATTCTGAAAGTTTATATATAAAGAAAAATTTGTTAAATACATTTTTGAAAGAAAAGGGATATGATATATTTTGGGTGGGCTTAGGTGAAAAGAATGATGTTAAAGCGCCTATTATGGCAAACAATAACGGTAGTATCAGTAGTAATATTAGTATTTTTATGTACAGAGATAACGATTGGAATATTATTAAGGATGGAATGTTAATAAGCAACGACTATGGCAAAGGAAACCCGATAAAATATACAGACGTAAATTAATCTATAGACAAATATTAAAGAAAGGAACAAAAATGTTCAACGACAAACAATACTTTGAAGTTAATCGCGAAGAAAGGCATTTCGGCTTTTTGCTTATGGCGTCGGTTATTTACGATTATAATTTCAGAAAGAAATTTTTTGAACTCATTAATAACCGCATCGGGCAAAAGGCGTTTCTTGATTGCGATAATTTTGACGACATATACGGCGAAGTCGCTGTTCTCAGAGATTATTGGGATGATTTGGGCAATTTTAACGGAGCGAATAACAGCAAAGAAACTAACGAGAAACGCAGAATAATTATAGAAACATTCTTGGAACATTTCAACATAAATAAGGCGATTGTCGATAAAAACAAGATGTTTTGGACAGGGGAAATCAATAAATCAAAATTATGGTCTCCGGGCAAATGGAATTTTGAAAACATCGAAAACGTACAAAAAGAAGAGAACCTCAAAAGCAGAGAACTTTTAAGGTTACGCTGGGCTTTCAACGCAAAACCGGATGTTATGATTATTTCAAAAAAATCATGCTTAATAATAGAATTGAAAGTAGAAAGCGGAGTCGGTACAAGCAATTACGGATATAATCAGGAAGAAACACAAGACGATATCATAAAATTTGCAAAATTGACCATGCCGTATTTTAAGGATATGAATTTTAAGCGAATAATGCTGACAAACGACAAAGACGGTCATATAAATTGGAGCCAAATAAAAAATATGTTGGCAAATGAATTAGTAATAAAACATTTTGACAATATGCCGAAATCTGTTTGTCAAGAAAGAAAAAGTGAAAGAAATTAACGGCATGCACGAAATTTTCTACGAAATCGTCAAAGAAATTCCTCGCGGCAAAGTCGCCTCATACGGAACTGTCGCCGAAATGGCGGGCTATCCAAAACACGCTCGCGCAGTTGGGCGGGCAATGCATCAAAATCC
>Ga0209755_10009886_pt1 | contig 10045 bp, 4 predicted proteins | sample TergutCo191P1_FD_187301 | JGI IMG/M metagenome (GOLD analysis project Ga0209755, IMG submission 187301) | Cornitermes sp. P1 segment gut microbial communities from Petit-Saut dam, French Guiana - Co191P1 (SPAdes) (version 2) | ecosystem: Host-associated > Arthropoda: Insects > Digestive system >...
GATTGTCGATTGCCCAAGTAATAGATTCGCTTTTGCTTTGAGATTCCCATTGTGCAAGCATTCCAAAACTTGCTAAAATCATTTCGCCTGTTTTTTCGATGGTTGATATTCTTTCCGATTCGAAGCGCACTTCAACTTGCGGATTCAATGAATTCAGCAGGTTTACATAAGACAGCAAGTCGCCGATATTTCTTGCAAACCTTGTAACGCTTTTTGTAAGAATGAGGTCGATTTTTCCTGCTTCGCAATCCTCAATCATTTTCAAAAAACCTTTTCTTCGTTCAACGCTTGTTGCAGAAACTCCGTCGTCTTCATAGATTCCAACAAACTCATATTCGGGATTGCTTTTGATATAATTTTCGTAATATTCTTTTTGCAGATCAAGTGAACTTTCTTGTTGAGCAGAATCGGTGGATACACGCACATAAGCAGCCACCTTGGTTTTTCCAATACGTGCAATTCTCAGTTGTTCCGCAGGAACGGCAGGATAAATGGTTACGTTGCCTTTTTGTTCGGGAGTTCCGAATAGTGTTTTTTGGGTGTTCATGAATTGATTTCTTATTGATTTTTTCGCATAAAAAAAGCGTGAAACTTAACTGTTTCCCGCTGTTAATGGTATCTGGCGTAACCGTAGTGTCTAAGAAACCAAGTTAAGTTCACGCTATACACATGAATATATAACTTATTCTTTAACACTGTTTTTAATCGCCAGATTTCTTAACAGTCAAGAATAAAAATGCTTTTTAGTATGGTTGTTTTTCTATTGTTTTACATAGGTTTATTTTTTTGTTTTTTTTATGGTAATCTTCTTTTGAAAACAATATACTGAATATGACGAGGCGGGTTATAGAACATAAAACCTCCAGCATATTTCCAACCATCTCTACCTAGTACATTAAATTCTGCATGAGCATTACTAATCCAATCACCATGATCTGACCATACACCGTGAGGTCTAACCACTTTATATTCCCACCGTTCTATTACGTTGGTGTTTCCGCGCTGTTGTTGTGCATTTCCACATGCTGCTAGTCCGATTGCTAAAGAAACAACTATGATAACTCCCAATAGCATAAAAAATGTTTTTTTCATTTTAAGATCACTAAATACGTGTCGTGAGCAACTGTTTTAACTTAAAGCACAAAGGCGAGTCCAATACGACTATGATGTTGCGTACCATTGCCGTGGAGTCTGGCACTTGCTTCGATATTTAAAATTACTCTTTCTGAAAGGAGAATATCCATACCAAGCCCTGCATTAAAGCCTACAAACGTATTATTGGCTTCGGCACTCATTCCAAATGCACTAACTTCTCCCATAAGACCTACAACTCCAACTCCTATCAGTGGATACCACGCAAAGTTCCCTGTACCAGGTCTAAAAACATAATGTATATTTGTATTAAACTGCCACATACTTATAGAAGTTTCAATAGTTCCGAACCATGTATGGGTTGTTTCTGTTCTTGGAAGAAAATACGAGAATGATGGATCAATTCGTATGTGATCTGTTATGTTGTGTTGGAAGTTTACGCCAATGCCAAACAATGAAGTTTGCCCCCCGCCAACTAAAAGATTACCACCGATAGCGCTTTCTCCTCGCTGGGCGTTAGCTACAAGATTTGTAAATAATGCGATTGCTAAGATCGCCATTTTTAACATTGTTTTTGCTGTTTTCATAGTTTTTCAGCGATTAACCTATACATCGGCGAGGTTTTTAGTTTGTTTTTTATTGAATGGTTATTTGTTTATCGTTGCGAAGGACAAGGCACACTCCTAAATGGCGGAGCCGGTGGACGTGCAAAAGCTAATCGTAACTGAACGCCTATCGTTGTGAAGTTTATTTGATCGGAAAAGTTTAATAGCGAAAAATTTGTTAAATGTTCAGGAGCTGTAAATTCGCCAAGGGGCATTCGATGGTTTTGGGCAAAATCCCTCAGGTTATGATTGATAAACATGCCCGTATAAACAAACCTATTCTCTCTTATTCTCCATTTTATACCTGCTTCAAATACTAATCTTGTAAACAGATCGAGGTTGAAATTTCCGGACGTGCTATTACCGTCAAAATCGCCCAAATTTGCAAATGTTTGCGTCGCCGACCAGTTTCCTAATTCTGGATAATAAGCTAAATTCGTAAGTGTCTCTATTCTTGAACTGTAAGATGTTTGATGCAAAAACTGAATTTTTGCACCGCCTTTGGCATAAAAACCAAATCTTCTTTCTTGCAATCCAGTCTGAAATTGCAACATTAGCGGAATTTCAAAAAAGAAGTTTTGTTTGGTTTCAATGTAGCCAGACAAAGTTGTATGCTTATCAAACAAAAAACCATTAGCATCAATTAGCCCAAAGGTAGATGTTTCTAAATAGTCCACATGCGTTCTAACATTTTTAAACCCAAATCCTACACCGAAATGAAATCCCAATCGTTGGCTTACAAATGTGGTAAATCCGGCTCCTACAGCTCCTTCAAAACCCGTAGAAGACGCATCTTTTTGCAACAGTAGCGGTATTCCCGCTCTACCATAAATAGAAAACTCATTAAACGGTCTTTGTGTTGGAGCACTAAACGATATTTGTGCCAAGATCTGCGTCCCCCACATTGTAAACAATACCGTCAGCAACTTCATCGAGACGCTTATTGTTTTTCTTTTATTTTTAAAGAACAATGCCATTTGAGACCTTTATTGTGTTACTAAAATTTGGATTGCTTTATTATCCGTACGTATCAAATACACTCCAAGCGGAAGGCTAAGTGTAAGTGTAGTTGTGTTATCTGTCGCAACAATTGTTTTCTTAAGCAACCCAGAACGGTTGAATATTTGTATTTGACTGCCTGCCGTAGTACCAACCAGTGTTAATGGACTGCCCGACAACACTGGATTCGGGTATGCAATAAGTTCGATGTCAGCATGTCTTTCATTTACAAGATAACGAACTGTCATCATCTTTCTTGTGGAAGATAGAATACCACAGTTTTGAGTTATTATTTGAAACCTATAGTAAGTCGGTGCAAGTTCTAACAAATCATTCCTGTTGGGACCTGCTGAAAAACTAAATTCGTCAATGGTGCGCGTATTCATTTGTTCTCGACCGTTTTTGAACCATCGATTGCCAATTACTTCCAAGCCACTTTCTCTTAATCTATTTAAATTAAGCTTGAATGTGTTGTTCCAAAGGGTAACTGCGTAGGTGTCAAAATCGAGTAGGTGTTCGTCAAAAACAGCAACGATGCTTAGGTTTTCTGTGGCTTCAAAAATAAACGGATTATCTGTTGAAACAATCGTTCCATCTATAGCCCAGCCTATAAATTGATGTTGATGACAATCACTGCCAAATGGACTTGCCAATAACACTACATCGTCTCCATGATAAAAAGTTCCACCACCTGAAACTGTACCCAGTTCTGATCCCGACACAAAAATATCGTATGTTCTTCGTTCGAAATTGGCAATGTAAATAGCATCTTCCGTTACAAAAAATGTCTTGCTTGTTTCGGTTGAGAAAGTTGTACCTAAGATTGTAGTTATTCTCCAATTTATGAAGTTGTAGCCGTCATTTGGACTTGCAGATATTGTTGTTGTTTCACCGCGAACGATGAGCCCACCGCCCGAAACTGTACCTCCTGTTGGTGGGTTTGCCGATACACTAATGTTATGGGATGCTGGTCTGAAGCTAACCGTAATGGTGCGATTGGCGGTTACATTGTTGAACGTAAATGATACAGTTGTGGTTACAACTTCTCCATCAACAACTATTTCAGAAATTTCCCAACCGTAGTCGGGCGTTATGCCAAACGTCTGATGTCCGCCGTATTGAACGGTTATAGCAGCATTTGGAGTAATCGTGCCCATTCCTGTAGCAATAGAAGGCGTAATCGTAAAAAACTGCCTTTCAAAGTTTGCAACCAAATTCCTTCCACTTTCGGCTATAAATTGGTATGCTGTTTTTGAGGATATGACATTTCCACTTTCCGTCCAATTTATAAAGTCAAAACCTGCGTTAGGTGTTGCAATTGCTGTTATTTCTGTAAAGTGTGTAATGCCTGTTCCGCCACCTGTAACAATTCCTGCATTTGGCGGATTTGCGGACAAGATAATATCATAAGTAAGAAATTCGAAATTGGCGACAAAAGCAACATCTTCCGTTGCCGGAAATGTTTTCGTAGCATTCTGTGATGTTGTGGTTTCGGTTGCTGTTGTTATAGTCCAATTTACAAAACGGAATCCAGCATTTGGAATTGCCGTTACTGTTACGAGTGTTCCATGTGCAATGTTTGTTTTTCCGCCTGAAACTGTTCCTCCTTCGGTTGGATTTGCAGAAACAGAAATATCGTAAGTTCTTATTGTGAAGTTGGCAACAAAAATAATGGATTCCGTTACTTCAAACAAGTGGACAGCATTTGTAGAAACTGGCACGTCGTTTACCGTCCAATTTACAAAGTCAAAACCTGCGTTTGGAACTGCTTCCACGATTACTTGTGTCCCATGTACGACATCATTTCCTCCACCTGACACCATCCCTCCTTCAGCTGGATTTGCAAGCGTAACAATATCGTACGTTTTGGCTTGAAAATTGGCAACAAAAGAAATATCTTCAATAGCGATAAATGATACAGTGATATCTGTTGAAGTCGTGGTATTTTCTGCTGTTGTTATGGCCCAATTTATAAAGTTGTAGCCCGTATTTGGTGTTGCTTGTACTGTTACATTTGCGCCATGAGCGTGAACACCACCTCCTGAAGCCGCACCTCCTGTTGGCGGATTTGCAGAAACAGTAATGTTATGTGCTCTTGTTGAAAAATTGGCAACTAATGTTCGAGAGTCAGTTGCAATAAACGAGTAAATCATACTTGGTGAAACTTGCACACCATTCTCTGTCCAGTTTACAAAATAAAAACCGGTATTGACTATTGCTTGCACGGTTACGCTTGTCCCATGTGGGAGGTTAGTTCTGCCTCCTGAAACTGTTCCATACGCAGTCGGATTTGCCAATACAACTATATCGTAAGTATTAAGTTCAAAATTTGCAATGTAAGTAATATTTTCGGTTGCAAAAAATGTTTCAATTCTATTCGTTGAAGTCGTTGTGCCACTTATATTTGTTATTGTCCAGTTTACAAAACTCCATCCAGTATTTGCAGTCGCCTCAACGACTACTTGTGTGCCATGCACGATGTTTTGTCCACCGCCTGTAGTTGATCCACCCTCTTGTGGATCTGCCGAAACAATAATATCGTAAGTTTTAGGTTCGAAATTGGCAACAAAACTAATAACTTCGGTTGCAAAAAATGATTGCGTTATCTCTGTTGAAGTTGTCGTGCCGTTTGCCGTTGTTATTGTCCAATCTACAAAACTATATCCTGTGTTTGTTGTTGCAGATATAACTACTGGGGTGCCATAGAGGTAATCCCCGCCACCGGAGACCGTTCCACCACTTGGTGGATTTGCTGATACCGTAATACTAAACTTAAAGTTTGCAACTAAGTCACGTGGAACAGTTGCCAAAAACGTGTAGTAGGCATCATCAGAAACTCCCAAGCCATTTTCTGTCCAATGCGAGAAACTATAACCTGCGTGAGGAATAGCCCGGACTGTTACATTGTCGTTGTAAGAATGAGCACCGCCACCAAAAACCGAGCCTCCAGCTGTTGGATTTGCTGATACCGTGATGTTCATCGTAAAGTTTGCAACTAAATCATAATAATCGGTTGCCAAAAATAGATAAGAAGCATCCGTAGAGAACTCCACACCATCTTTTGTCCAATTATAGAAGTTCCAATTATCATTAGGCGTTGCCACTATACTCACTTCTGTAAAATTGGCGATGACGCGTCCACCTCCAACAGCTATGCCTCCATGTGGTGGATTTGCTGATACTTCAACATACACAATGCCATCGCACAACACTTCTAATGTGCCATAAATATGGTGGAATACATAGTTGGTAGCCACACCACCACTTACCCAAACAGCACCAGAATACACACCTGTTATAGAACTATTAATGCTTGGATCGATGGTTACTACCGGTCGTTCTGTAAATACCCGCTCAATATATTCATTATCATTAAAAACAAAGCCACTGTGGGTAAATCCATCCAATATTGGTAAGGATAGGTCTGTGTAGCACGCTACAGTACGATCGTGAGCGACAACCGTAAGAGTTCTCGGAAGAACAATCAAAGTACCTACAAAAAGATCGCATCCTGCTGAAATTTCAACTCTGATATTATACATTCCCGCATCTATTGGCCGTCGTAATTCCATTGATACAGGATTATCTCCAACGACAACACTATCAAAAAAGACAGGGAAAAGTCCTGTTCCATCTGGTCTTGGTATATTGACAGTTTTCTCTGTGCCATCATACGTTACTTCGATTTGCAATAGGTAGTCGGCACTTCTTCTTTCTCTGACAATCCTCAAAACATAATCACTAAACGAAATACGATCCTGTATTGAAATAATTCTGATGTTAAATATATTTGTTCCCCAGTCAAGATCAATAGTTCGAGGAATATCTACATACTGTGGATGTGCTTCTCCTTCGGAAAGAATAATTGATATTTCCGTATCGTCCGGATATACAGCAAAGGCTCTAATAGTTGCTTCATAGATGTTACATTCGAAATCTACGAAAATAAAACTAAATTCATTCACGCTATCGTGTGTTGCTATAGATGTAACACCTCCAATTGTTACTTCTATGCGTGCAATATCCGTGATATTTCTTACTTCCAAAACTCCTGTTTCAAACGTAAGCGTGTAGTTGGGATTGGGTATTACTCCCGACCTCCATCTCACTCCAACTCGTCCTGGATAAGTACCAGTAGGTAGAGTGGAAGCATCCTGACCTGCATTATTTATGTACACCTCAAGAAGGTCTCTCAGTAAATCTGCATCGCTGTTACAAATGGTAATAAAATCGTCGCCTTCACGAAATCGGTATCTAACCGATTGTGGTGACGGAGGGTTGAGTTCTGTCCAAGTGGGCGTAGTGCCTTGCAACATATTTATGGTATCTGCAACAATCGTCAATACCCTTGGTGTGATTGTGAAAGTTCCAGTTAGTGGGATATTGTTTGCGGGGCAGTAGGTGCTGTTATTCGAAACACGCAAGACATCAATTGAAATGTTATAAATTCCTGCGTTTATTGGTCGTGTAGTATCGCCGTTGTAGCGAACCCAGTGCCAAATGGCAGGATTTATCGGGCTAAGCGGAGAATGGTTAGTCGGAATTAGTGGTGTTATGGTAATATGTTGTTGCTGGCAATTGTACACTACACTATCAGGAGAGAAAGTGAAATTTGCTGCTATTGGGCGTGTTGTTGTAAGTCGTACTAACGGTATTAAATTAGTAACCGTATCTATAAACCCTGTATTTGTCCCGTTTGTAAAGCGAATCCCCGGATCTACTGTAGAAGTAACTCCCGTACGACCGCTCCATACTGCAGTTGCAGCAGGCGGTTCTGTTATCAAATCAATGTCTGTATTGGGGCAATATACCCGATTGATCGGGTTCCAAGCAATAACCATACCTGTTCCGCTGATGTTGATATTGTCTCTATTGTTAGCGACGATTACTCGAGCTCTTGATGTAGTGGTACCACCCCATTGTCCTGAGCCCATGATACTATCTCCGTGTGCAAATACAACACCCCTATTGCTAACTTCAACCCGTCTTGCTCCAGTGGCAATTGCTGCTCCGGTGGTTGCTCTGACTATGCCACCAGTAACGGTAATGGCTACGGGATTTACTGTTCCTGTGCCTGTAGCATTAATTGTTGCTCCGGTTCCGTTTGCTCTAACTGTACCACCACTGACGGTAATAGTACTATTCGGGGCATTGGCAGAAATTGCATTCACGACGTTAGCATTCGTATTGGTTTGGCTTATTGTGCCGCCACTAACAGCAACCAATACCGGAGGCGAGATAATAATCGTTGATGAACCAGTAGCATTTGACACAATCGTTCCACCGGTAATAAAAACGGAGTCAATAATAACTGTAGCACCGGTCGAACCGCCTATGGTAACCGCATTACTGCCTGTTGACCGTATTGTGCCACCACTAACATTAAGTCTCCTATTTCCGAACGTCGTGCCCCAAGGCATACTGATTGCTGCGGCAGTTGTTGTACTAACCATGCCGTTTTCAACATTGATGGTAGTGTGTGTGCCATCAACAAGAATTGCATTTCCACTGGCGGTACGAACAATACCACCATTAATTGTGATTGTTCGTCTACCAGTTGTTCCTATACTTGAAATACCCCTACCCGATCCACTTGTTGGACTATGTATCCCTACAATACCACTGCGAACAGTAACCGTACTATTTTGACCTCTAACGATAATTGCTGTTCGAGTATCAGCGGCAAGAGTAGAGGTCGTATTTACCGTCACGCTATCAGTAGTGTTGATATGAACATTTCCAACGGTGTTAATCCCTATCCCTGTTGTTGCTTGCACTCTACCGCCAGTTGGTGTATTTGTACCTGTGGCACCAACGGTAACATTACCAGTAGCATTGATTGCGACACCCGTAGTTGCACTGACTATTGCATTCGCACCACTAACTGTGACATTGCTGGCACTATCAATCGCAATACCTGCGTTCCCTGTTGCCTCCACTCTACCGCCACTGTTGACATTAACATTTCCACGAGTACGAATTGCTCGCCCTGTTGTTGCACTAACAACTGTGTTGGCTCCTCCAACAGTAACAGCTCCAGTTGTGTTGATTGCTATTCCATCTGTTGCTCTCACGATTGCCGCACTTCCTGTGACAGTAACAGCATTTGCAGTAATATTTGTAGAGTTAATTGCTATACCTCCTTCTCCGGTTGCACTGACTGTACCTCCTTCAACTCTAACTATTCCGGAAGTATTAATACCAATACCAGCACCAGCTCTAACTTCTGTGGTGCTACCTCTCACAGTAACATTGCCACTTGTGCTAATAGCGGTGCCACCTTCTCCAGTTGCACTTACTACTCCACCATTAATATTAATAGCACTATTTGCTGGAACTGCAATAGCGGTACCTCCTTCTCCATTTGCTGAGACTGCTCCACCTATGACAGTAATAGTATTGGTGGTATGGATTGCTGTTCCGCCAGGCGAAGAACCACCTACTGTTGTACCTCCATTGATAGTAACAGCATTATTATTGGCCGAAATAGCAATGCCATTAGTCGTTCCTACAGAACCACTATTCACAACAACTATTCTGCCCACACCTTCAGAAATAATTCCTCCCTGAAAACCCGATACCTCTCCTCCAATAGTAATATTCCCAGAAGTTTGAATAGCAACACTTAATCCTGCCTCTACAAATCCGCCGTTAATTTCAATTACACTTGTTGCACCGGTAGTCCTTATAGCACGGCTATTCGGACCTCCTGCGAATACGATTCCAGAAGCGGAAATAATAACTTGACTATTAACACCTGTAGCCAAAATAGCATTAGCACCACCTCCATTTTCCGCAGTTTCAACCCTCCCTCCATTTATTTCTATATTGCCATTGCTTCTTATCGCGTTTATATTTCGTCCAGTTCCTTCTATCAAACCCGTACGCACAATAAACCTACTACCTACGCCAACAACATCTACCAATGTCACATTATTTAGGTCGTTTCCTGCAAATCCTTCAACTCCGATAATAGTTGCATCCCACGTTATCGTTACACCAGGAGTGGTAACATTAAATGTTATACCATCAGTAGCGTTAGAGATTGCTCCTGTTACAGTAGTATTAGTCGAAATGTTAAATGTTTGACCACCTGAACCAGACAGGACAATTTGTGCTCTCACAATTAGAGGCATTAACGACAAGGAAATAAGCACTAATAGCTGATAGATATTTTTCATTAATTTTGTATTTTGTCTGCTGACATTTGTGATTCTAAAATATAAAAAAAACGCGGACTTAATTTCTTATATCCGCATCTGAGGTCTTCGCGCACCTTGCTGTCAAATATCAGAGAAAAGCCCACGTATTACTACGTGAGCGTCTCGCTTTTCTCTTGACAGCATAGA
>Ga0209755_10009887_pt1 | contig 10045 bp, 12 predicted proteins | sample TergutCo191P1_FD_187301 | JGI IMG/M metagenome (GOLD analysis project Ga0209755, IMG submission 187301) | Cornitermes sp. P1 segment gut microbial communities from Petit-Saut dam, French Guiana - Co191P1 (SPAdes) (version 2) | ecosystem: Host-associated > Arthropoda: Insects > Digestive system...
AAGTAGAAGCAATGACGAAAATAAGCAAGTCAACCCTACAACGGGCAAAGAGAAAAGCAGGGGACGCGGATGGGGACAGCACGGTTTAATAAGGCGTTCAAGGAAGCAAACGGAAGCCGCCACCGATACAGGGTTATGCTGGGAAGCGCGGGAAGCGGAAAAAGCGTAAACGTCGCGCAAGATTTAATTATAAAATTGTCAAGTCCCGAATACGCAGGGTGTAGCCTGCTGTGTGTTCGTGGGGTTGAAGTAAGTCATTTACATAGCACATTTTCGGAATTGAACGGAGCAATTGACCGTTTGGGATTAAAGGAAGTTTGGGAAAGCCGTTTACAACCGTTAAGCCTAAGAAACAAAAATACAGGCAATAGCATTATTTTTCGCGGGTGTAACGACCAACGAGCAATTGAACGCTTGAAGTCCGTAACCGTTCCCAGCGGTAAAATTGCATGGGTTTGGATTGAAGAAGCCACAGAGTTAAGGGACAGCGATTTTAATATTATCGACGACCGTTTGCGCGGACAGCTTCCCGACGGGCATTATTATCAAATTACATTAACCTTTAATCCCGTAAATTCAAGCCATTGGATTAAGGCTCAATTATGGGATTATCAAAGCGACGATATATTTTGCCACAAGTCTACATACCTTGACAATAAATTTATTGACGACGAATTTAAGACACGGCTTGAACGGCGGCGCGAACTCGACCCCGACGGCTATAGGATTTATGGGTTAGGGGAATGGGGCGAGGTAGGGGGAATCATTTTCCCTAACGTCAAATACGGCGATTACAGCGACATGGATTTTGAACAATATACAATGGGTACAGATTTTGGATTTAATCACGCACACGCGACATTGCTTATTGGATGGAAAGACGGCAACCCATATATTTTGAAAGAAGTTGTTGTAACAGGCAAAACAACGGGCGAAATAATAGAGTTGTGCAACCACGCCGAACTTCCTAAAAATATTTTGATGTGTTGCGATAGTGCCGAACCCGACAGCATAAAAGAATTTAAGCAAGCAGGGTACAAGGCATTTCCAGCCCGAAAGGAAAAGAACAGCGTACAAAATCAAATATCATGGTTGAAAAACCGCTGGATATATGTTGACGGAAGATGTACCCACTTCCAAAAAGAAGTACAAGGGTACAAATGGCGTAAAGACCCCACGAGCGGGGAATATACCGACCAGCCCGTTATGATTAACGACGACGCTATAGCCGCTTTGCGGTATGGTATTGAACCGCTAAGAAAAACGGTAAGGGTAAAAACCATTGGAAAGGGGGCGTTAAGTATATGATAATAAAAACAGGGCAACCCGTAACAGACTCATTTATTATTAAGGTTGTGAATGATAAGTTAGCAGATAACCCGCGCTTGCAACGATTACAGGATTATTTTGAAGGGAAGCACGATATTTTATTGCGGCGGTATGCGGACGCAACGAAACCAAACAATAGAATAATCGTAAATTTCTGCAAAAAGATATGTGATTTTTTAACGGGTTATGTCGTTGGCGTTCCTATCCGATACACAGCCCCACAGCCGATACTTGATACCCTTAATTATAACGACGAATCACACGCAACACAAGACACGGTACGCAACATGAACATTATGGGTATAGGCGCGGAATTGTTGTATACGGACACGGATGGCATACCGCGTTTCGCAACCATCGACCCGCGAGAAAGCATATTTATTACCGACGACAGCATAGAAGCAAATATGACTGCTTATATTCGACTATACCCAAACGCAGACGAACCCGAATTATTTAACGTGGTTGTGTATACAGCCACGGAATACACAGAATACAGGCTATCCCGCGCCGTGGGAGAATTGCGGGTACATACAGCGTCTATACCGCATTTTTGGGGCGACGTTCCCGCAATTATGTACCCAAACAACCCCGAAAATGAAGGGGCATTTGAGCAAATTATCAGTTTGCAAAATGCCTTGAATACTGTTATGTCGGACGAAGTAAACGACTTTGAAAGTTTTGTTGACGCTTATTTAGTCTTGAAGGGCTTACAGGGAACACAACCCGAGGACATAGCCAAAATGAAGCAAGACCGTGTTTTATTACTTGAACCCGAAAGCGGCGCGGAATGGCTTATTAAAAACGTCAATAACGCGCATATCAAAGAATTAAAAGAAAGCATTATCAAAAAGATACACGAATTAGGGTGTATTCCCGACGTTGAGAATTTAGGCAGTTTCGGTAGTAGTGGCGTGGCTTTAAGGTTTAAGCTATTACATACTGAACTACACGCGGCAAAACAAGAGCGCAATATACACCGTGGCGTACAGCGGCGACTTGAACTGCTTTATAATATTTTAAGGTTGACAGACTCCAGCATAGGGGAGTTTACCGACGTAGGTATTTCTTTTGAACGCAATTTTATTATGTTAAGCGACGACGCGCTGAACCAAAAGCGGCTTGATTTAAGCCTTGTAGACCACAAAATACTAAGCCGCGAAACCTTCCTACAGCTTCACAAGGGAATGACCCCAGACGAAGCCAACGAAGAACTAAAACGGGTTGAAGTTGAAACCCATCCTTACGGCGGCGGACTTGATTCATTCCCCGCTTATGACGATTATATGAACTTAAACGCAAATCTAAAAAGGAGTGAAACAAATGTCAGTTGATGAAATGAACCCCGCGCCGATGGGGGACGTAGACGAAGAAATTATTAACCCACTTGAACCCACAGAACAAGAGCCGCCTGCCGCCGACTTCTTAAATAACCCAGAAATATTAGAGTTTATTCAAAAGCAAGTACAGGACGGCATAAAAAAAGCCTTGAAGGGCAAGCCGCCAAAGGCGAACACCATACCAGCAAGTACGACAGAAAAAGCGGAATTTGATAAAATGTCATACCGCGAACGCTTGAAGCTGTACCAAAGCAACCCGCAAGCCTACTACAAATTAGCGAAAGGTGGAATTTAATATGGCAGTAAACAACGTAACCTTGATTGAGGATTTAATCAATCCGCAAGTTATGGCTGATATGATTAGCGCGGAACTTGAAGCAAAGTTAAGAGCGACTATGTTTTACAGAGTAGACAGAACATTGACGGGACGCGCAGGGGACACTATCACCGTTCCGACTTGGCTTTATATCGGCGCGGCGCAAGACCTGCCCGAAAACGAGCAAGGGGAAATTACTCAAATGAGTACAGAGGATATTTCCTACACCGTTAAAAAAGCCGTTAAAAACGTAGCGTTGACTGACGAAGCTGTCTTATCAGGTTTTGGCGACCCCGTAGGGGAAGCGACCCGCCAACTTAGAATGAGCATACAAGACAAAATGGACAATGACGGCGTTACCTTGTTACAAAGTATTACCGCCAGCAATGGACACGTTCACACCGTCACAGGCGGCGCGATAACATATGAGGACGTTATAGACGCGCTTTACATGATGGAAAAATATCAAGAAGAACAGGGCATAAATGCTACCCTTCTTGTTAGCCCTGCCACAGCAAAGGACGTAAGAAAAAGCCCGCAGTTTGTGGAATTACCTTCACTTTTGCGCGACCGCGTAATTACCACGGGCGTTGTTGGAAGTATTGCAGGGTGTAATATCGTCATAAGCAAAAAACTAACCGATAACGAAGCCTATATTTTAACCCCGCAAAGTCTAACCGCTTTTATGAAGCGTGATGTTTTCGTAGAGCGCGAACGGCAAATGCTTTTCAAAAGAACTATTGTAGGAAGCGACGCACATTTTGTCATAGCAATAGAGGATTATGACAGGCTTGTAGCGTTGCGCTGGGCGGCATAATGGAATCCTACTATGAGCAGTTTTTTGTACAGGGGGAAGTTATAGTACAACGTCCCAACCCCTTCCCCCCATTTTTGCCCCCGTTTTTTAATGACGTATCTTTTGGGGACAAAGACGAAATACAAGGCGTATACGTTCTTGACACTACAACGGAAGGGGCATTATCCGAAACCAATTTAGGGCGGTTTGCGTGTTCGCCTAATATACCCCTATCCAAAATGGACGTAATACGACGCGTGAGTGATAACACCTTATATAGAATCAATGGCGCGGCAAAAATCAGCCCCAGCAAAGCACGGGTACAAGTGGCAATGTACGACGCAAGACTTATAGATAGGGGGGAAGCATAATGACTATAGAATTGACCATACAAGACATTGAGCGGCATTGTAATAATTATTTTAACCCACAGAACACCCCCAGCGACCCCATCCGCAACCATCCCGCCGAATTTTTAGAACTTGCTAACCGTATTTACGAATACAGAAAGAAAATCCCTAATAACGACTTCATAGCCGAAACCGTTGTAGGACTTCACAGCTATAAACGAAGCACCACGATAACGGGCGCACCGTCAACGTGGCAAGCTATATTTGCTACTGATTTATCAATTTACAAACGGGTAAAATTTATTTAGGAGTTGATACCGTGGACGTCAATAGTATTCAAGTAGACTATGTAAAATCCGTAAGGCAAAAAGTGAATCGAATAACCCACAAAAGGGAAGCACATGAAGTCGATATGCTTTTGCGTAGTGTCGCCACCGTAACCAAAGAAGCCCAAAAGGAATTGAAGCGCGAACGGCGGCGCGTTTATTGGCGTGAGTTTTGGGAACGGCAAGAACCTAATAAATGGCGTTTGTTTTGGTAATAACTTTCTTTATATATCCAGTTGACAATTATTTCAATATTATATATAATAATGTCGTATAATATTATGTATAATAATGTCGTATAATTTTCATGTCATTTTTTGCGATTTATTTACATTGTTCTTCATCGAATATTTTCATATAATATTGGTGAGAATTAAAAAAGGTGGGCGCGTGAACGCCCACCCATGAAACATTGTAACCGTTCGGCGGTAAGCTGGACACCTTAGTTTACTGCTTTTGTTTCAAAGTGTCTAAAAAAATAAGCCTTTTCCTACCACGGGCGGCTTATTTTTTTTCGTTCTTTTCTGCTTTAATCATTACTATTATTGTAACGGCGATAGACACCACCGTAACAGCAATCGAGATAATCTCCAGCATAGGCTATTCCCCTTTCCTAATGGAGTGGAGTCCAGCCAGAACCGCCCACGGTTACATTATCTATTATAACATAACTAATCCCACCTGAAAAGCCTTTTTAGAAATGATTTTTTTTCCGTCTTTTCTTCAATTTGCTGTGTTTGCATTGTCCCCGCATGAAGGGCTTGCGCGGCTTGCGCCGTTTGTTGTGCGGCAACCAGCGCAACAGATAAATCTTCAATTTGCTTATTTTTCACTTCCAATTCATTTTGAAGCATTGAAATAAGCGTGTCTATAGTCTTGTCTGTACCCTGTCCTATATCCAAACGCATATGTACATCACTATCCGTACCTATCACCGCGTCTGTATACTTGTACACATCTTTAATGATTTTTTCCCCTTCATCATCAATATAATTTGTGCCATCCACAACCGTTATATGCGCTTTCAGACTGTCTTTTAGCGGTTGGCGCGCTATGCGTTTTTGCACGGCTTGTTTTGTTACGCCAACTTCGACAGCTATTTGCTTTATTGTTTTCATTGTCTATCCCCCGTCTATATACTGTCTACTCCCTATATCTTTACTATACCACGAGGACTATTTTTGGGCAAGACCCAATCTGACCCCTTCCCAAAACGACAAAGCTGTGATACAAAAAAGATGATACTTTTTACAATAAATTTCTTAGAAAAACAGCTTGACATATCCTATTATTTATGATAATATTATTCCTAATAGTATTTATAATATTTCAAAGGAGGTGTTTGAAATAGCACTTAAAACTGGCAGTATACAACTTAAAGACGTTGTTTGGGATTTTGTTGGTGTTCTTGCAAACATTAATAACTCCAATGTATCAGCCTATATTAGAAGTCTTGTAACAGAAGCGACACGAAAACATTTCAAAGAAATATATCTGCCCCGACTCAGAAGCCTTCATCCCAGCGAACTAAAATTTAATGCCGACGAACTAAACAAAGAATTGCGTGTATTTCTTGATGTAGAAGGTATCGACCCTAAAGATGAGCCGTTAAACAAAACATTTTCATCCAACCCACTCATATTTCAAAAAGCATTAAACTACATCGAAAAGAGGTGTAATCACGTAGATGCAGACACTATTGTTGCATGGATGGGAAATCCCTCCGTCGAAATTAGGGGTATAGACGTTGGAGGACCCGGCTCAAGTCCGCCTCCCAAACCTACAAAATTTATTGACAGCTCACGCGGCATAAAGCTAACGGAGGTGAATGAGTAAATGATTGATGAAAAACAACTTCCCATATGGGTATGTTGGAATGAAAAGCGAAATAATAAAGCCCCCATTAACCCACACACAGGGGGCGGCGCAATGAGCAACAACCCTTCAACTTGGGGAACATACGAACAAGCAATGTCAGCCGCACAAAAGTACGGCGACGGTGTGGGGTTTATGTTTGCCGACGGATTGTGTGGAATTGACCTTGATAAAATAGACAGCGACCCTCAAAGAAAAGCAATAGCCGACGACATTATAAATACAATGAACACCTACACAGAACTTTCACCCAGCGGCAACGGCTATCACCTAATTTTTCGTTGTGATATATCTAAGCTAAAGGACTTTGAAAAAAGCTACCACAATAAAAACACAGCATTAGGAATTGAATTTTACTTTAAGGAACGATACTTTACCTACACAGCCGAAAAGATTAACGATTGGGAAGTAGAGGAACGAACGCCGCAACTGCTTGAATTTCTCAATAAGTACATGAAAAAGAAACTCCCCCAAACGGGCGGCAACCCATCGGGGGAAAGTGGAAACAACGTCGGGCAAGACGTAATATCCGATAACGATATTTTGAGTATAGCACGGAAAGCGCGAAACAGCAAGAAATTTATTGCCCTTTTCGACAATGGGGACATTTCCCAGTACAACGGGGATGAGTCCAGCGCGGATTTAGCCCTTGCTAATATTCTATCCTTTTACAGTCAAGGCAATGCCTTAATGATTGAAAATCTTTTTAATCAATCGGCTTTAGGGCAACGCGACAAATGGAAAAAACGCGCTGATTATCGAGCGCGTACTATTGACGAAGCCATAAGAAAATGCAATGGCAGTTTTTATAAACCGTCAAAACCTAAAGTCAAAAAATCTACCCTTTCACAAATTAACGTCAATACATACGCTGGAGCGGATTATTTTAATCCCTTTGACACCGAAGAAAACCGCCAACGCTACCGATGGGACGACGCAGGGTTAGGTTATTTGTTTGCAGACACCTTTAAGAACATAAGCCGATACGTCCCCGAAGCTAAATCTTGGTATGTTTATGATGGGCGAGTTTGGCGACTTGACTTAGGCAATATGCGTGTAGCACAACAAGCGCGTGATTTAATGGATTATCTATTAGATTGCCGTAAATACATTACTGATGAAGAAAGACAAGACGCATGGATTAAATTTATAGCGACCCGCAGACAAAAACGACACCGCGATACTATGTTGGCAGACGCGCAATCCGTTTACCCTGTCAGCATTTTAGAATTTGACAAAGACCCATTTTTATTTAATTGCCAAAATGCTACTCTTAACCTTAAAGACTTCACCCAGCACAAGCACCGCGCAACCGACTTTATTTCCAAAATATCGAATGTGATTTTTGACCCCAAAGCAAACTGTAACCGTTGGGAAGTTTTTATCCGTGAAATTATGCGCGACGATATGGAAACAGCCGCATTTTTACAAAAGGCATTAGGATACTCTTTAACTGGTGATACTTCGCACGAATGTTTTTTCCTTCTTTACGGCGCAACTACAAGGAATGGAAAAGGCGTAACTTGCGAAACAACTGTACACATGATGGGAGATTATGCGCGAACGTCGCAACCCGAAACTGTAGCACAAAAACAAAACACCAACAGCGGCAACCCCAGCGAAGATATTGCACGTTTGCGCGGAGCGCGGTTTGTCAATATGTCCGAGCCTGATAAGGGCTTGCGATTAAATGCGGCGTTGGTAAAACAATTAACGGGCGGCGACACCGTTACAGCGCGTTTTCTCCATCAAAACAGCTTTGAATACCGCCCCGAATACAAATTATTTATCAACACTAATCACCGACCTCTTGTTACAGACGACAGCATTTTTGCAAGTGGACGTATCAAACAAATACCTTTCGAGCGACATTTTGAGCCTCACGAACAAGACAAAGGGTTAAAATCATTTTTCAAACAACCCGAAAATCTTAGCGGCATATTGAATTGGTTTATTGTGGGCTTAAAAGCATTACAAGCCGAGGGCTTATCTGAACCAAAAGCCGTAAAAGACGCAACCAACGAATACCGCGAGGAAAGCGACACCGTAGGCTTATTTGTCCGTGAATGTTTGGTTGAACTTAAAGGACAAAGGACACCTACCAAAGTCATACACGCAGACTATATTAAGTGGTGTGATGGGTACGGGTACAGTCCGTTAAACAATCGTAACCTTATATCTGATTTAAGACGAAAGAATTTACAAGTGTTTCGTGGTACAGGAAATCAATTATTTTTAGCCGACTATGGATTATCAAGTACCGACGATATACCGCTTGACTTTCAAGAAAACACCTAACCCAAAGGGCGAAAGCCCTTTTTTTATTGCTATTTTCAAATAGTTACTAAGTTACTGAAAGTTACTCATATATGAGGTTTTCATTCAACATTCCCCATATAGCCATTTCCATATTATTTAGTAACTAATAGTAACTTAGTAACTTTTTCCAAACAATTCATATCATATAGTCATATCAACTTTTTATATCTTGACAACGCCCCCTTACTGTGGTATAATATCTATAACCATATCTATATCCGCAAATAATAGTTATATCTATGTTCATAACGAAGAATAATTATGAAATTGAAGGGGGCGATTGCGTGAAGCGCGGTACGACTTTGCAAATGAATATCGTTGAATTGTTTGTGCAAGGCAAGAAGCGTAAGGAAATTGCCGACGAGTTGAATTGTAGCTTGAAAACGGTTGACGATGTGAAAGCGGATAAGGACTTAAGACAAGTTTACTATCAAAAATGCAATGAGCAGATAGAGCAACTTCTACCGCTTGCGTTACGGGAACTTGGCGAGATATTAAACAACCCTAAGACGCAAGGAAGCGTCAAAATTGCCGCAATAAAAGAGGTGTTAGACCGTTCGCACTTGAAGGAATTGACTAACGCAGGGGATAACAAAATCAATCTTGTTATTTCATATGAATAATATTTGAGTAGTCATTACTCAAGAGATATGAATATTTATGAATAAAGTATTGACACTTGCATAAAACTGTGCTATTATCAACCTAAACGCCTATTCAAAACATATATTCAAAAGCGAAAAGGCGAAAACAAGGGGAAGGGTTGATAATATGGCAACTTATGGTTACGCACGGGTAAGTACAGCAGGGCAAGCCGCAAATGGGTACAGCCTTGAAGCACAGGAAGCACGATTGAAGAAAGCAGGGGCAAAGGTAATATACACCGACACCATGAGCGGCGCGAAAGACAGCCGCCCCAAGCTGGACGAACTATTAGGAACGCTGGAGAAGGGCGACACGTTGATTGTGGTTAAACTTGACAGGCTTATGCGAAGCCTGTCAAAAGGCATTGAATTGATTAACATTCTTATTGAAAAGGGCGTAACCTTGAAAGCCCTTGACGATAATTTGAACTTTGACAACAGCCCTATGAATAAGGCAATGCGTCAAATAATCCTTGTGTTTGCGGAACTGGAGCGGGAATTGATACGCCAGCGCACAGGGGAAGGCAAAGCCATATCAGGGCGTTGGGGAGGCAGACCGACCGAGTACACATCGGAACAAATACGCCATGCGGTAGAACTGCTGAAAACACACAGCTACAAGGAAGTAGAAGCAATGACGAAAATAAGCAAGTCAACCCTACAACGGGCAAAGAGAAAAGCAGGGGACGCGGATGGGGACAGCACGGTTTAATAAGGCGTTCAAGGAAGCAAACGGAAGCCGCCACCGAT
>Ga0209755_10009889_pt1 | contig 10044 bp, 8 predicted proteins | sample TergutCo191P1_FD_187301 | JGI IMG/M metagenome (GOLD analysis project Ga0209755, IMG submission 187301) | Cornitermes sp. P1 segment gut microbial communities from Petit-Saut dam, French Guiana - Co191P1 (SPAdes) (version 2) | ecosystem: Host-associated > Arthropoda: Insects > Digestive system >...
CCGTCCAGCGTTCCGTCGAGCTTAAGCACCGGTTCCGATTCCCCGGTCAGCAGCCCCTCGTCCACCTTGAGCGAGTTGCAGACCGTAATCCTGCCGTCCGCCGGAACGAAGTCCCCGGCCTCCAGCAACACCACGTCGCCCGGGGCAAGCTCCCGCGCCGGCAGCGCAAAGGTCTCGCCGTCGCGCCGAACCTTTGCCACCGGGGCGCTTATTTTTCGCAGCGCCTCCAGCGAGCCTTCCGCCTTGCGGGTCTGGATTACCGAGATCAGAGAGTTCGCGATTATAACCGCCAGTATGACGGCGGACTCAATAAATTCGCCCAGAACTGCCTGCACCACCACGACGATGGCCAGGATTATGATCATGGGATCCTTCCAAGCGTCCAGAAACAGCCGCCACAGCGGAACCCGCTCCTTTTGCCTAAGCTCGTTGTAGCCGCCCTCGTCCAGACGCTTTCGCGCCTCGTCCCCGGACAGCCCCTGCCCGGACGAGCCGAGTTCCGCGTAAAGTTCCGCGGGTGTTTTGCGATAGATTGCCATAGTTTACCTCTCCTTGTCCTTACCGGCAGACGAAAAAGACCCCTGCCATGATTTTGGCAAAGGTCTTGTTAAGCATGTGTCATGCCGGTAAAGCCGATGGGTAAACCATGTGATGACGACTTTACCTTGGGCCAGGAGCGGCCCAACAACTACTCCCCTTTGTGTTGGACTAAAATATACCGAATACTGGGGCGCGTGTCAACAAAAAAACGCCTTTCCGCACGGAGGAAATCAATTTTGGCCTACGCATCGCTCATCTTGATAACAAAAACACGTAATTTTATAGTAAATCAGCTTAAGTAAATGGAAACGATCGGCCGATAAGAAACTATGGCGTACAGTATGGACATGCGGCGCAAGGCCGTGGAATACAAAGAAAGGGACACACCTTCAGGGAATTGAAAGAGGCGTTCGGCATCCCGCGGAAATGTACTACAAGTGGGAGGCAAGGCTGGAGAGTGGGTATTACGAAACGAAGCCCAAGCAGGTGCGGCGGCGCAAGATAGACAAGGACAAGCTCAGACAGGCCATAGAGGAAAAGCCGGATATGTTCCTGCACGAGCTGGCGCAGATGTTCGATTGCGCGACGCAATCGGTCCACAACATGCTCAAAAAGCTTGGGATAACCCGAAAAAAAGGGGTATGGGGTTCTCGTTGCATCTTTCATGGCGGTGGGGTTATTTTACACGACCTTGGCGGGATTTGAAAGATGTTAAACAGGCTCTTCCTTTGCCAAGGGTTCGATATGATAAATGCGGCGAGCCTGTCTTTGCTAACATCCCGCCCGGGGGGTGGTCGGCTGTTTCGCGAAATACGGCCCGCGCGCGCTTGAAATCCGGGGTAATAAATCGTATCATTAGCCCATGTCCCTTTTAACGGTTTCCAACCTGCACAAGAGCTTCAACCTTGAGGCGGGCTTTTTCGCGCGTTTCGGGCGTTTAGTCACCGCGGTCAACGGCATCTCGTTTTCCATCGGCAGAAACGAGTCCTACGGACTGGTCGGCGAGTCCGGATGCGGCAAAACCACCACGGCCCGGCTACTGGTTCGCATGTACGAACCGGACGGCGGGGAAATTCTGTTCCACCGGGACGGAGATCGCACCAACATAGGCACCCTGCGCGGAAAGCGGCTTAGGCGGTACCGGCAAAGGGTGAAGTACGTTTTCCAGGATCCGGCCCGTTCGCTGAACCCCAGGATGAGCGTCCACGACGTTCTTGTGTCCGGCTATCTCTGGTCCGGCGGCACGGAGGAAGGCGGCGGCCGCATTCGCAAGGGAAAGGCGGAGCTTAGGGAAATGGCCGCCGCCGCGCTGGAGGAAGTGGGCCTTTCCGCGACGGACCTGGACAAACGGCCGGCGGAATTTTCCGGCGGCCAGCGGCAGCGCATTTCCATCGCCAGAAGCCTTCTGCCGCAGCCGGAACTTCTGATATGCGACGAAGTGGTTTCCGCGCTGGACGTTTCCGTTCAGTCCAGGATACTGAACCTGCTGCACGACGTTCGCGAAAAACGCATCTGGGAAAACCGCGCCATGTCCTTTCTGTTCATCGCCCACGATCTGAAAGTGGCCTGCTATTTCTGCGACCGCATCGGCGTGATGTACTCCGGGGACCTGGTGGAGGAGGCGCCGGCCGCAAGCCTGTGGCGCGACTGCAAGCACCCGTACACCAGAATTCTGTTCGCATCGGCCACCGGCCTGAAGCCCGACGGGGCGGAACCGGCACCGGCCGGCAAACGCGTCGCGCCCGCGTCGGAGGCGGCTCCGGAAACCCCGTGTTGCGCCTTTGCCCGGCGCTGTCCGCAGGCCGCCGAAATATGTTTCGGGAAGGAGCCGGAGATGAAGGAGGTCGCGCCGGGGCACAGGGTCAGGTGCCATTTTTAGGGCCGGATTTCCGGCTAACGTATTGATCGATTCCCCGGTTTCGGGGTAAGATAGTTCCGGGGTGCGTAGCTCAGCTGGTTAGAGCGCCACGTTTACACCGTGGATGTCCGGAGTTCGAATCTCTGCGCGCCCAGTTCAGGTTTTGATGCAGGTTTTTATAGTTTACGCCCATCCAAGCGACGATTCCTTCACCCGCGAGGTTCTGGACGCGTTTGTCGCAGGGCTTGAAAGCGCGGGACACCGGTACGTTCTGTCCGACCTCTACAAAATGAACTTCGTTGCCGACATGAGCGAGGCCGAGTATCTGCGGGAGGCGTACTACCGCAGGGAGCTTCCGGTTCCGACGGACGTTCGCGCCGAGCAGGAAAAAGTCAACTGCGCGGACGCTATAGCCTTCGTCTTCCCGCTGTTCTGGTCGGACGCGCCAGCGAAACTGGTGGGCTGGTTTGACCGGGTTTGGACCTACGGTTTCGCCTACGGGGAAAACCGCGAGATGAAGCGGCTGGAAAAGGGCCTGGTGCTTTGCTCGGCCGGAAACACCATGGAGTACTTCCGCGAAACCGGCATCCTGACCGCGCTGGAAAAAGTAATGCTGGAAGACCGGCTTTTCGACCGGGTAAAATCCCGGGAGCTTGTCGTCCTGGACGGAACCAGCCGCGAAACCCCATTGCGCGGGGAAAACCGGGAACGGCACCTCCTGCGGGCGTTTCAGGCCGGGGCGGATTTGGCCCGATAGTTCCGGTTCAGCACACCGTCAATCTCGCCGACGCAGTACAGCTTAACCGCTTCCAGCAGTTCCGACGGCGGCATTTCCGGTTCGCGGCGTTTAAAGGCCGCCATAAGGGGCAGCAGCGTGGTAAAAACCGGGTTCCGCAGGTACGCGCCGGAATCCCTAGGGTTTCCCGCCGGCGGCAGGGCCGCGACGTCGCGCCGGTACGTTTCCAGAAATTCCGCGGCCCCGGCCGCCGGCTTTTCGGCGGTGCCGGTTTTCCAGGCGTTTGCCGGCGGGCGGGGCCGGCCGCGCTTAAAGACGGACGGCGGAATTCCAAGCCCCGGCATTACGGACACCTCCGCTTCCATTCCGGATATTTTTTCCTCGAAACTCCGGCGGTAGGAACGCATCGTGGCGGTCTCGTATTTTCGGGCTCCGGAAGCGGAATCCGTTTCGGCGGGGAGGAAGGGGGCGCGGTAAAGAAACGCGGAGGCCTGGGCTTCCAGCGCGGAAAACCGGTTTTGCCGTTTTTCGAAATACGGGAAAACGTAGGTTCCCCGCGCGTAGATTTTGCCCCTAGGGTAGGAAAAATCCGCGCCGCAGACGGTAATCCGCCGCGCTCCAAGACTTTCCGCAAGGGACAGACAGGCAAAGGCGACGTTGCCGCCGGAAGTGTCCAGAACCGGAAGCGGCCTCCATTTCTGACGGAGGTACAGCGCCAGGGGGTGTCCGCCTGAAAAAAAAACAGCGGAGTCGGAAAGGGACGAAAGCATGGGCGGCCCGGCTATGTCCATGAAAAGCGGAATTCCGGCGCAAACGGAATCCATGAAATGGTGGTAGCTTACGTGCTGGCAGTCTATCGAGACGACCGCGTCCGGTTTTAACCCGCGGCGCACCAGCGCCGGAAGCGCGGTGTCGGTGCTGACAACGAAGAGCCCCCCCCCCTCCCCCGCCCTTTTGCGTTCAAGCAGCAGTGGTATCTGCGCGTCCAGCGAAGGGCCGGCGGCGCAGATTGCGGCCTCGCAAACCGGCGGCATTTTTGCGACAAAGTCGCCGTTGCCGTTTTGGACGGACGCGATATTGCGAACGATGTTGGCAAACCAGCGTCTGCCGAAATGCGCCTGCACCGAATAATCCGCCGACACTTTTTCCACGCCCCGGCGCACCGCGTCCCCCGCCGCGCCAAAGTCCGCACGGTCGCGTTCAACCCTGGCCCTGAGCGGCAGCACGCGGATTCCCCCGGAAAGGGCCGGGCGGTAAAGTTCCGCAACGGCGTTTTCGACTAACTCCGGCGCGGGATCCGCCAGCAGGGTAAAGCGCGGATCGGCGAAGAGCGCGGAGTAGTCGCGCGCGCGCAAAAGCTCGGCAACGCCGGCAAGGCCGTATTCGATTGCCAGCACGCCGGAAACGCCGGGCAGCTCCAGCGCCGCCGCCGGGGCAAAGCCGCCGCCAAGTCCCAGAAACACGACAAAACCGGTCGCGCCCGCGCCGCCGTCGTTAATCGCCGAAACCAGACGTTCGGCCTCCCTTTTCGGGTTCACGGTGGAATGCAAGGGACGGGCGACGCCGGAACCGTCAACCGGCGCCGGTATCGTCTCGCCGGAAGCGGCCCGCAAGAATACGTACCTGCCGGCTCCCGGAGCGGCGGATTTCAGCCGGAGGCAAAGCTCAGGGTTTTGCCGCGAAAGCGCCGAAAGGTTCCGCTCCCAAAAAAAAACGCTATCCACGGCCCGCTCCCAAATACCGCCCGGCGGTTTCACGCAGGGCGGCGGCCAACTCGCCGGGGGACACATCCGAACGCGCCGGAAACAGAAGCGGGGCAAGCTCCCCGATAAGACGCTCCGCGAGGCGGGGTTCCCCCAGCGCGTCCCCAAGGGCCGCGACGGCGCGGCGGCATCTTTGCGCGGCCTCCCCCTTCGCCGGAATTACCGCGAAGCGATCCCGCCGCGCGTTTTTAGCCCCCGCGAACGGCGCGAGCGAAACCCCGTTCCCGAAAACCCCGCGTTTTTTGCCCAGCGAAAAAACCCGCCCCCCCCAGGAAGCTAGCCGGCTTTTAAACCAGGCGGCGTACACGTCGTGGCTGCCCCCCGCCCGGATTGCGCCGGAACGGACGAACGCCTGCGAGTACACCGGATTCAGCCTGGAGGCCGCGCCAAAAAACAGGTGGTCGAAACCGTAGGGCCGCGCGTGAGTCCTGACGTCCGGCACCGAAAGATCCGTGCCGGCCATAAAAACCGAACCGGCGCTCAGCGAAAGCGCCAGTTCCAGGGCGGTGGCCGTTACGGTTCCCCGCTGCGGCAAAGCCGCCGCCGGAACGCCGGCGGCCTTAAGCGCGATCCCCTGCCAAAGACTGCCGTCGCCAATGGGAAAAACCGGAAGCCGCGAACACTGGGACGGAAGCGCGGCGGTAAGGGCGCACGCCAGTCTGGGCGGCGGCGTACCCGGACGAAAACAGGCGTAAAGGTGCATAAGCGCCCAGCCGCCGCCGTCCGTGCCAATCACCATATCCGGCGTTACCCCCCCCGCCGCCAGCGCCGCCAGCGACGACGACGAGGCCAGAACGAAAACCCCGGAAGCCGCCGCGCGAATTTCGGGAAGCGTCTCCTCCAGGCCCGGCCCGGAACCGGTTACCACGACCGGCAAACCTATGGGCGGCGCGCTCCCGGTCTCATACGCCAGCAGCGGACGCAAAACGGAAAGGTTCCGGAAAAAGTTGCGCACCCATCTGCCGCCGAACGCCGCCGCCGTTCTGCGTCCGGCCTCCGCGCGTTTTAGGAAGTCCGCGCTTTCCCGCACAAGTTCGAGACACCGCTTTCCGTACAGCGCCAGACTGGGCCGCCATTCGACTATACGCGCGCGGGCCCCCTCCGGGATTTCGCTTTCCAGAAATTCCTGCACGGTTTTTCCGCAGTCCGGATACCACGCGGGAACCCCGGAAAGGAGATTCCCCGGCCCGCGAAAAACGGCGTCGGCGTGCAGCACCACTACCCCGCACCCCGGACGTTTCCGGCGAAGGGCCTCGACAAGGTACCCCATGCCGGGTTCCACCAGAATAAACCAGTCCGTGTCGTTTCCGGGATTTAACGCGTCGATATAACGTTCCGCCTCAACCTCCGGGCGGTATCTGGAATGGAGTCGTTCAGCAGGCGATACTCCGGGCGAACCGGTGCCGCTCATGACAAATAGGGACGCAAAGTGTTGAAAGCCGTGGCGGGCGAGTCCGTGCTGAACTGCAAAACAACGGCGGAACCGGTGCTTTTGGAAATCCGGTGGGAAAACAGTTCCATGTCGAGCCCGCCCGGGAGCAGAACCGCGCAGTTTTTGTCCGACAGGTCGGCGCATACGGCCCCGTGACAAACCGTCATGTCGGCAACCGCCCCGGAAAAAACCCGAGGCCCCCCGTTGTGTTTCAGAACGACGCAGTGGAACAAAGGGTTTTCCCGGTGGAATTCGGCGACAAGGGATCGTACATGCTCGGAAGCGGATTTTCCGTCCGGGCCGCCCCGGCCGTCCAGCTTTTCCAACAGCCCCATTCTACACCAGCCCCAGTTCCTTGAAAAGTTTCTTGTAGGTGTCGAAATGCTCGGACTTCGCGAACTCCTCTATCTTGTCCTCCGGCAGGGACTCAAGAAGCTGGTCCATGTAGGCGAGCACGTTTTTCAGATCGCCCTTCAAATCCGGCGAAATGTCGGCATCCCCGCCCTTTCCGGCACCCGTTTTTCCCGCGCCGGTTTTGGTCTTGGCGGCGTCCCTGCCGTTGCCGTTGCTCTTGGGCGGGGGCGCTTCCTCGTCTTCGTCGGCAATCGCCTCCAGATCGTCGTCGAAGGAAACCAGCGGTTCCTCGTCGCCAACATTAAAGCCCTCCGGAATTACCCGAACGATGTTCGAATCCTCCGTATCCAGGTCGTCGATTTCAAAATCGTCCATTTCCAGCGAAATGTTTTCCAGCGACGATTCGTCGAAAGTCCCGTCCGGTGCCGGTTCGCCGTCCTCCGGGGACGCGGCGTCGAAAATCTCCGCGGTTTCCGATTCGGAAATCAGCCAGGGCGGTAAATTTATGTCGTCTTCCGGGGTAATACCGTTGTCATCCAACGTAATTCCGTCGTCACCCAGCGTAATACCGTCGTCGTCCAAAGCAATCCCGTCGTCGCCAAAGATCGGGCCGCCGTCTTCCGGAAGCGTTTCGTCGTCCAGCGCAATCCCGTCGTCGTCAAGGGACAGTTCGTCGTCGTCCTCCAGGACAAGCCCGCCGTCTTCCGGCGTCATTTCATCGTCGTCAAAGGTCAAACCGCCGCCGCCAAGAAGCATGTCGCCCTCTTCCAGGGACATCTCGCCGTCAACGGAGAATTCGTCGTCGTCCGAAGGGATTGCGCCGAACGGCGACAAATAGTCCTCGTCCAGGGACAGCCCGCCGTCGTCAAGGGACAAGTCGTCGTCATCGTCCATGGAGGGGATACCGCCGATGGACGGCAGATCGCCGTCTTCCGGGGCCGCCACGTCGTCGTCTTCCGGGGCAAGTTCGTCGTCTTCCGGAGAGGGGATGCCGCCGATGGACGGCAAATCGCCGTCGTCCATGGCCGGCTCGCCGTCTTCCGTGGGCAGGTCGTCGTCCGGAGAACGGATTCCGTCGATAAACGACAAGTCGCCGTCGTCCACGGTCAGTTCGCCGTCTTCCGGGTACGGCCCGTCGTCGTCCGACACGTCGTCCGTGTAGGGCACTTCGTTTAAAAGCGAAACACCGTCGTCGGACGCGTCGTCCAGGTTTTCCTGGTTTCCCGAACCAAAAGCGCCAAATTCAAAACCGTCGCGGTCAACGTCGCCAAAGACATCCCCGTCGTCGGACAGGCCTTCCTCTTCCGCGTTCGTCATATGGAAAGGCTCTTCCTCCAGATAGCTGGTGTCTTCCGGAGGGGGCGTAAGGGGATCCGCGCCGTGCATGCGAAGCTCGCGAAGCTCGTCCACGTCCTCAAGCGTGTCGGCCGACGGAAGCTCGTCGGCGAACGCCCGGAAAATGTCGTTTCCGCTGAGGTCCATACCGTCCGCTTCCGCCCCGCCGGTAAGGAATTCCAGGTCCGTGTCAAAAACGTCGTCCGGTTCCCGAAAACGGTCTCGCATGTCCGCTTCCTCGGCACCCGACGAAAGCCCGTCGTCAAACGGCGACCCGTCCGGCTCCGTGCCGAAACCGAACCCGTCATCGTCCCCGTAGGCAGGACCGCCGGCTTCCGCCGCCTCGTTTTGCAGCGAAAGTTCCCTCAACGCCGCTTCGTCCGCGTCCCTAAACGAATCGAAAGCGTCCCGCTCCGGCGTCAAACCGGAGGACGCGAGAATATTGTCCATTTCGTTGTCGGTAAGGGCGATTTTTCCGTCGTCGTCCCCGGAGAAGAAACCCTTGCCGTCCCGGGCTTCGTCGCTCCCGCCGGAGCGCATTCCGGCGAACTCCTTTTTCAGGGTGTCGATGTCGGCCCTAATCGACGACAGTTCGTCGGCTATTTTCAGCAAAAGCCGGGACGATACGTCGTCCCGGGGCGCAGCGTCGGAGTCCGCGGCAAAATCGCCGTTCCCGAAACCGTCGTTTTCGGCCGGGCCGGAAGGCGCGGCGGCGCGGGGGAAGTCGCCCTGCGCGAAACCGCCGGAGGGGAAGCCCCCGCCGGCGAAGTTGGCGTCCGAAAAACCGCCGGCGACAAAACTGCCGTCGGCAAAGGATTCAAAGGCCGCGTCCCGGACGTTTCCGCCGCCGTTCGGCCCCATCCCGGAAAATCCCATATCGAAGTCCGCGTCAAAAGGCACCGCGTCCTCGTCGTAGTTCACGGCACCCGCAATATCCGAAGCTATATCCTGCGGCCCGCTTTTTACCCATACGCCGTAGGTTTCAAGTTCCTCCGCCGAACGGACCCTGCCGCGATCGGGGTTCGAAGACGGTTTTTTTTCAAATGCCATGAACTGCTCCCAACTTAAGTTACGCCCTTGATAACGCGCACCACTTTTTCGATTATCGGTAAAAACGGGCATTTACAATAGCTCATCTAGGGAGATTGTAGTCGCCGGGTTTTGATTTGTCAAGATGATGTTTCAGTCGTGCCGGAGTCAAAAACGGCGCCGTTGCCGCAAATTAAACCCCACAGCACAAATAAAGCCGGCCAACGCACTGTACCTTTTCGTCGGCTTCCGGTATAATTTGGCGATATGAATGAAAAACACGTTCTGTCCATAATCGAGACGTTCAACAATTCCGCCATTGCGGAAATCGAGATTACCGAAGGAAACTTCCGCATGGTTTTGCGCAAGGAAGCCGCCTTCAACCGGTCTGTACAGGTTCATCCTGTGCAGGGTAGCCAATACGATCCCGCGCTTTCGGCCGCCGTGGGCGCCGCGGCGGCGCATCACGCCGCACCGCCGGTCGCAGTGCCGCAGGCCGCCCCCCAGGTGCACCTTGGCGTGCCCGCGGCCCCGAGCGGGAACGAGACCATCGACAGCCCCTTGGTGGGCACCTTCTACAGCGCGCCCAGCCCGGACGCGCCGCCCTTCGTCAAGTCCGGTTCCAAGGTCAAGGCCGGGGACAAGCTGTGCATACTCGAGGCGATGAAGATGATGAACAATCTGGAGGCGGAATTCGACTGCGAAATCGTTTCCGTGCTGGCTTCAAACGGGCAATTGGTGGAGTACGGCCAGGCCCTCTTTGAAATCAAACGGGCCTAGGGGAAAGGCGAGCTGTGGCTGCGGCAAACACCCCGGGCAAAGGCCCCGTAAAACGCATACTTATCGCCAACCGGGGGGAGATAGCCGTTCGGGTTATCCGCACCTGCCGTGAGATGGGTATTGAAACGGTGGCGGTCTATTCCGACGCCGACAAGGAAAACCTTCACGTGAAGCTGGCGGACAAGGCCGTCTGCATAGGGCCGCCGCCTTCGTCCAA
>Ga0209755_10009890_pt1 | contig 10044 bp, 5 predicted proteins | sample TergutCo191P1_FD_187301 | JGI IMG/M metagenome (GOLD analysis project Ga0209755, IMG submission 187301) | Cornitermes sp. P1 segment gut microbial communities from Petit-Saut dam, French Guiana - Co191P1 (SPAdes) (version 2) | ecosystem: Host-associated > Arthropoda: Insects > Digestive system >...
CTTTATAATTGGTAAATATTAATCAGTATAATTTGCAAATAACATACTTTCCAAGAATAGATTTTTCACATAAGAAACTTTACCTCGTCGCCCGCCTTCACTGCGTCACCAACCACAGGTAAATGCGCAATCGCACAGCAACAACTCGTGTCGTGTTTTCGGTGACTTGCGTAACATTCAGGAACGATCACAGCGCCACACTCGGCAGACTGCGACATCGTTGCACTCTCTTCTCAAATAGTTATCTGTAATCCGTGTTACGTCCCATTGATCACGGAGCTCGATGTTCTCTGAGGTCCCGCAACTAGCGGCACCTGCAATCAGTATTCTGTACTTACGGAAACAACCGAAGGACGCACAGGCGTATACTGTGTCATGGTAGGGATGGGAAAATGAAATGTACGGTAAGTTTTTGACATTGCATGTTTTTCTGTGTAAAAACCTAATTACACAAGATGATTTTTCATTCATGGAATTTAATGCTCAAAGTGTCTACTTTCTTTAAGGTTTCGCTGTGTTTCATGTAATCAGATACGACAGGAAGGCGTATTAACGCGGCATTGCCGGTAAGTAGTAATTTGGTTGTCTTGTCACGGAAATTTCGTTGTTTAGATACTTATATATGAAAAGTTTTACAAACATGTAAACGTCAGGTACTTTGTACTGGAAAGAGGAGTGAATTAAAGCCTTTATTAGTAATACACAGTCACACTCATAAGAATGGAAGGCATTTACGTGGGCCTCCTAATTTCATTTCAGAAATGGTGACATTGGAGTGATTGAGCGTTCGTCAGCAGTCTAGGTTGACACTGGAAAATGAACAGTCACAGTTTTACCTTAGCCGAGCGACTTATCCCAGCAACGTATCTGCAACAGGCAGCAGCAGCAAAGAAAACTCGGGAGAGTCTCATACGACAGCTTATAGAACAGGTGTGTGTGATGCTATAGGCCATAATGATACAGTATATTGTTTTTAGATAACCGTGATGTGTGACGCAGCATAGCGTTCGTTTTTTTTATGAAGGCTGGAGGTTTTGTATATTTGTTAAGTGGTTGGATAGTGCTGCAGTAGTATGGTAGGGTTGAACAGTCCAAGAAGAAATTTCTTGTTGGAGTGCTTGAACTTTGAAGATGGAACGTATAGGTTGTTCAGAAATGTTGGTAGCTACCTACCAGTCTGTACTGCATAATATCCAAGAGGAGCAAAGATCTCTTTTACACTGCAGCAAAAGCCTGAAATCATCCACACTAGCAGAGCTTGTTCCCTGCAAGGTTCCCATAATCCTTTGTGACTTTGTTGTGTATTTCTTTCATGTGCACTTAGATTTTCAAGAAGGAGCATAGATCATGCTTCCTGAACAGTTTTAGGGCATCTTTGAGTGACACATAATGATCGAGATTACTAAATGACACTTCAAACATATTGCAGATTCACACATACAGACTGACATATGTAACAAGAGTCATTATTTCCAACCAGCATGTACTTATTCACAATACTTCCGGGAGTGCCGCACAGCCTTACTGTTGCCATGAATTTTGAAACTTGAATTGTAGGCTATGTGGATGGTTGCACTATTTTCTGGAGGAACCTCTCTTTTTCTCATCATTTAAATTTTCAGTAAGTGGTGTGAGAATTTGTCTGCTGTATGTTTCTGAATTTATTATACTCAAAAAGAAACTTTTTCCAATTATTGCCTCACTGATAGCACACCATACTCCATCTTTCATATCATGTAGTGGCACATGGTGTGTTAGCCTGGGACTATCTGCCAACCAGTATATGTTATTTTGAGTCCTTACATGTCTGTTTAAGTACAGGCAGCCCGTGTATTTAACCTAATTGGTTCCTGGGATTCTGTCATAAGTGAGGCTTTTTTTTTTCCAATAAGTACTTTTATAAATGGCATATCCATTCTTCCGTCTCCGAAAAAAGGGACCCAAGATTTCTGATTAGTGTTGTTTGCAATGACCTACCGCTGTTCATTTCCATTAAATTTGATTCTTCTCCTTTCAAAATTATGCCTACAGTTCAGTGTGACAAATGGAATTTATTAGCAAGCTTGTACACCTTCATAACCGAGTTGTGTAACTTCAAAATCTCATGTTTGAGTACAATAGTAAGTGATGTTTGTGGATGTTTTAATCTGTTCCATTTCTCAGAGAGTGAGACAGGCAGCAATGAAAACAAACTTGAATGATAAAACAAAAATTAAAAACAGTTTTAAAATCTTTTTGTACTTCAGAAGTAAATAGAGACAGGTGTCACCAGCAGATATTGTATGTTTCTTGTCTTTACATTCGTCAAGAGCTTTGCACACCTAGCATGCATCAAGCTGCACTGTTTGAGAAGACAGTGTTTTAAATTGGAGAGGTCAGCTCTACGGCAATAGTAGTTAAGTCAGTTGTTGCCTCTTGAGTGAAATGACTAGTAATGGATCCACTTTGCTGTTTTGCTGTGCTTAGTAAAAACCATTACAAAACTTTACTTCTCAGTGTACTGCATTATAATCTAATGTTTCTTTGGGAAGAACACATTGTATTTGCTCTTGCTTCTTCTCTAAGGAAGAGCCGACTGAAATCTATCCATCAGTTGATGTACTGTTGATTTCCAACCACATACTGCCATGGGGTAATGCTTCTACCGGGTAACAACCCAATTGCAGTAAATAAATATTATTATTATTATTATTATTATTATAAAGCTACTTTTCTTAACAATTTATAAAGATCAGCTAACAAAGCAGTGCACAGAACACTGTTTTGGATAGTGTTTAGGCATCCTGGAACTTGATTTGAAGGCTTACATCATTGTTGTGAGTTGTGAGCGTATTGGGCTAAATTGCATGTTAACCTACCTCTGTATGTACGGCTTTTGACTACCTGTAATCTGGCTGCTTATAAGCCAGCAATCCTGATAGTTTGGCACTCAATGAAAAAGATCCCAAGACCAGAAATTTCACCATTGGTAACTTCCGGCATGCATGCTGATTCTGTGACTTTGTCTTTGGTTATCTGGACATTTTTCAGCTCTTCAGGCTGTTATAAGGGCTTCACCAGATCCAGAAATAAACAAAAATGGCACTGCTGGCCAGAGGAAACATGTAACTTTAATACTTCAAAAATTTGAAATCATTAAGGATGCTTGAAAATGACAAAAGCTGTGTTGTGGTTATGGCTTCATAAAACATGTGATTATCAACTGACTATGATATAAAGACACAGAAGGACCAACCACATTTGTTTGTGGTATCAAGTGAAAGTGTGAAGAGCTTTTAGAAGAGACAGGCACTGAAAGATCTGAAATTAATGCCATTGGACAAGGTGTTGTATAGTTGGTTAACAGCAGTGTGTTCTGAAGGAAAACCTTTGACTGGGCCCCTAATGATTGAAAATACTAAGTCTTATGATGTTTTGAAAATAACTGACAAGTGTACTTTCCCTGATTATTTGTGGAACCAAGTACAGGAGAAGTAACAAAAAGTACCTGAAGCAAGTTGAAGTAATCCATCAGTCATAGAAAAAACATTTTTATTTTTGTCACAGGTTTAGTGTACTTTATGGCATATTTTGGCCAGCTTGGCCATCTTCAGGTAGTACACACTATGCACGAAATACTTGGGAGGAAATTATCAACAATGATATTTCCTCCGAAGCATTTCACACATAGTGTGTACGTACGTATTACCTGAAGATGGCCATATTGGCTGTAATACATCATAAAGTACACTAGATCTCTGATAACAATAAAAAAGTTGGTGGTATGTCTTACAGATTACATCAATTTCTTCTTCTTCTTTCACTGGCATTACAACCCTGTATGGATTTTAGCCTTCTCAGTGATTCTGTTCCATTCTGCTCTTTCCTTACACTGCTTTCTCCACCCTTTTATTCTTATTATTTGCATATCTTCTTCAATATCTACGATCCATCTCTTCCTTGGTCTTCCTCTAATTCTTGTACCTATAGGTTTCCACTCTAAAATTTTCTTAGGTGTTCTCTTGTCATCCATCTGCATCATGTGACCTGGCCAGGTTATTCTTCTACTTTTTATAAATCTCACTATATCTGCATTTTCAATTAATTCATTCAGTTTGTAATTCATCCTGATTCTCCAGGATCCATCTTCAGTTTGCAATGGGTCAAAGATTTTTCTCAATATTCTGGGCTCAAATTTTCTGAGATGTTGTTCGTCTCGACTTGTTAATGTCCAAGCTTCACATCCGTAGGTCACTACAGGTCTTATTAAACTTTTGTATATTTTAAACTTTGAGCTTCTGTTTAAAGCTCTTGATTCCTTTTATTTCCCATATGCATAATAGCATCGATTTCCACAGAGAATCCTGGCCTCGATTTCACTACTGATGGATTCAGTTTGGTTCATTTGCATATCTATGTAAGAGAATTCTTTAACGTGCTCAAATTTATGCTTTCCACACCAGAGTTCATCATTAAGCACTGCTCTTGCTACTTGCATATATTTGGTTTTATTTTCATTGACTTGGAGACCCCTTCTTCTGGCTGCTTTTTCTATATTAAATAAGGTATCTTTAAATGCATTTTCACATCTACTCATTATTGTCACATCATCAGTGTACGCAAGTATTTGTGTACTTTTTGTTCCTATATGACCAGTCATGTTCATCTTCTGAAGTATGGCTTCCAAGACTAGATCAGATAAAATAGAGGACAATGCATGCCCTTGCCTCACACCATTGGTGATAGGAAACATGGAGGTATACTGATCATCAACTCTTACGGTTGCCTTGGAACCAGCCATAGTCACACCTATGAGTTGAACTAACTTCTTCGGTATACCCAATATCAAAAGATCATTTGACATTCTGCTTCTGTTAACACTGTCAGAGGCTTGTTTAAAATCTGTGAACAGATTATGTAGATGTATGTTGTACTCATACGCTTTTTCTTGTGTTTGTCTTATGGTAAAGATGTTGTCAATGGTTGAACGGTTTACACGGTATCCGCATTGATATTCTCCTAGTATTTCTTCTGCGTATTCTTTGAATCTGTTGTGTAAAGTACCTGATAATAGTTTGTAAGTCATGTTGAGTAGTGTTATAGCTCTATAATTGGAGCACTCTAATTTATCCCCTTTCTTGTATATGGGTTGTATAATTCCCATAGACTATTCTTCCAGCATTTTATGCTGTGTCCGTATCAGTTTAATAAGATGGTGGACTCTTCTCCATAGACTCTCTCCTCTTTTTTTTAGAAGTTCTGCTATCATTTGGTCTATTTCTAGTGCCTTATGATTTTTTAGGCATTTAATGACATATGTCACTTCATCATAGCTTGGCTGTATGTCTTCATTTTCTACAGTGTAGAATGTCATGCAGTCTGTGTCATTTAGATTACCTGCCAATACACTTTCAAAATATTCTTTCCATCTTCTCTGAATATGCTGTGTTTCTATTAATATTCTGCCACCAGCATCTCTACATGCATTTACTCTTGGTTTAAATTCCTGTGTTATTTCTTGAATTCTTTTGTAATATTTCTTGCTTTCATTCTTATGTTCTACAATTTCATGAACTTTAGTCTTTAGTAGCTCCCTTTTCTTTCTACGGCATACTCTTGCAGTTGCTATCCTTTTCCTATTATAATCTTCTTGATTGGCTCTTGTACTATGTTGGATACACTTTAATCTGGCTTCTCGCTTTACTTCTATTATTTCTCGACACTCTTGATCATACCATTCTTCATTTCTTTCATGTTGTTTTTCTCCTATTATGTCTTGCACTGACGTAATTAATGTCTCCTTTATACACATCCATTCTTCCTCTATATCACTGGTTGGTGGTTTTCTTTACAGTTTCTGTTGAATTTCTTGTTGATAACAGCATTCAACATCTGTTTCATTAAGTTTGTCTACATTCCATCTTTTACGATTTTCAATTCTGTTTCTTGTCATAAGGGCTATTTTGTGTTTAAGTCTGGCTCCAACCCAAAAGTGATCAGAATCTGAGTTATCTCCTCTGTATGTTCAAACGTTTTCAATATCTGAGGCCCACCTCTTAGACACTAGTATGTGATCAATTTGGTTAGTATCATTATTGGTACCAGGTATTTTCCAGGTTCCTTTGTGTATGTCTTTTCTTGAAAGCCACGTACTTAAAACTTTGAACCAATTAATAGTGGCATATTGCACTAATCTAAGACTATTACTGTTTGTGACTTCATGTACACTGTGTCTTCCCATAATATCTTTATGTAATTGTTCCTTACCGAGATTGGTATTGAAGTCACGTAGTGTTATGATAGCATCATGTTTTGGTATTTCGTCACATACAACTTGTAATGTTTCATAAAACTCATCAACTGTTTCATCCTTAGCGTCTTCTGTGGGCACATATACATTAATGGATGTGATGTTATGAAATTTACGTTTTATTCGTAGAGTACGTATTCTGTCACAAATGGGTGAGAAACCTAATACTGACCTGCTTGCTTTCTTGGAGACAATGAAACCTACTCCTTGATAGCCCTGTTTGACATCATCTCCAAAGTGGTACAGAGTTAATTTCGATTTCCTAATTGAGCCTTTATCTCTCTATCATATTTCTTGGAGGGCTCCTAGATCCATCTTGTATCTTTCAGCTTCCTCTGCTGTGATATTCATATTGCCATCTTGCAGAAGATTGCGCACATACCACGCTCCAAATAGCATGTCCTTTTTTCGTAGTCTAATTCGTTTCCATAAGGGCAGTACGGCTTTCATCACCGAGTTCTTCACGGCTGTTAATTTTTCCAGGACAAAGTTGTCAGCCCTGCGCCCAACCCATAACCTGGAGGAACAGGGTATCTCTCTTAGTCTGGTCTCTCAACTAGAGCCTGTCTGGCTAGTGTGACCCTACCAGAAGCTAAGCTTCCACCAGCATAGCCTCTTGGATCATTGAGACTCTCAAACTCCCTCACCTGGCTTGCGCCTTCATCAAGGTGGAGATACCTGTGGGGGGGGGAGATTACTTCAATTTACTTCATGTATTATCACAATGGGATGTTCAGAGTAAAGTTTAAAAAATTACATGTAAGAATATAGTGCAATATAGGTACTTTCTGATAATCCAGTACCTGTCCCCTCCCATGGTTGCCAGATTAAAGAAATTCTACTCTTCCTACCTACCATCCACCTACCTACCTACCTACCTACCTACCTACCTACTATCATCCACCTACCTACTACCTATCTACATACCATCCACCTACCTACCTACCTAACTGACCCACTGACTGACTGGCTGGCTGACAGACTGACCAGCTGGCCAAGTGGCTGATTGTGAGGCCAAACAGGTGCCCAATTGACTGATGGTCTTCATGGAGCAGAGTCCTACAAAAGCTAGTAGTTCCACAGCTAGTCAAATTCCTCAGATTTTATGGAATCTGAAGGTTTTTACCCATGTTAAAAGAAGCCTACCACTTGTTCCTGTTTTGATTGAGGTGAAACCAATCTTGCCTTCAGATGTGTTTCTAATTGTATCTTCCATATATGCCTGGCTCTTTGAAGTGTTCTTTTTCTTTCAGGTTTCCCAACCAAAATCCTGTAAGTATTTTTTGTCTGCCCCATGCTTGCCACATGCCCTGCCCATCTGATCATCCTTGATTTGTTCACCTAAATAATATTGAGTGAGGCATACCAATTGTGAAGCTCCTCCTTATGCAGTTTTCTCCATCCTCCTGTTAATTTACCTTAAAGAGCTTGAACAGGTGCTAATCAGCTGTGGGAATTGTCTGGAATGCTATACAGGTTTACAGAATGCAGATTATCCAAATCATGATAATGAAGGGCTGTCGGTCTGTCCTCCTGCTGTTACTGAACATGTTTGTGTCACAGCATTGGTTCGTAGCAAAAATAAAATGTACTGTGTGGGGAAATACAGAAATTTATTTGCTCCTTTCTGAAAGCAGACTTCTTTCTGGGAATGGTGGATGAATACATCACCCAAAATCATGGGCTTAAATAATAAATGAACCACATCAAATACCAGTAGAAATAATTGCATTTGACATATATTCTAATCGTACTTGCCACAGGCAAATATTGTGCTGAAGTGAGTGATTGAGCTTATCCATAAACAGTGAAAATGATTATTGGTGCTTGGTCAGATTGTGTAGCTTTAAGAAGAAATCAACTTCCTGCTAGGAAAATGATTGAGAATTTGGAAACAATAATGGTCATCTTGTTAAATGGTAATGCTGCCAGGTTTCTGGTATATCTGCCTGCCATCTTCAAATCACCAATCGTGCGCTACTGCGTATCTTTCCAGTGAACCTTCTTGCAGATTCACATTACTGGATGTTGAGTGGTTACTGTGTTGAATGTTTCTGTGCAGTTTTGACGCAAATCACTATATTTCCAAAACAAAGAATTCTGAAACAATATGAGGTAGACCAAATAACTTGTTATGTTAGACATAATCTGCATTCATAGGTTCACTGTTTGAAAGTTTGACAAGAAACATGTCAGAACATTTTCAGCCTCCTATACATCAATAACAAACCAATAAATTATTTCCTGTACCCTTTATTCCTTCATAAAATGAATTACTGTGTCACCACATCATGTAGGTATGGAAGTAAGCGATATTAAATAACTTAGTTAAGACCACGAGCCACAGTGAGTTGAAATAATTGTGAACAAAATTTGAACCAGATTGTTAACATGTCCACCAATGAGCTTCTATGCAGCAGTTGTCACAGAGTTTTTAAACTGTGTGTGTAATGTCTGGTGTCACAAACCAAGAGGAAAAGGTGTAATGGCTGATAACTAGTAACATCTGTAATCCAGTTACCAGAAATGTCCATGGGTCTGATAAGAGAAGTAGGAGCAACAACTGACTTAGCTCTGGGGATGCCATCAAAATCCATAGTTATTTTTAAGTATAGTTCACGCCCTTGGACAAACTAAAAATTCAGAATTAAGTTGCTGCAGTTTAAATATCGAAAGTGTTGCAGACTTCCCAACCTGTCAAAAGAAAATGTGTCATCTTCGGTGATGATAACTCCACTTATTCCCCTGTCCCCTAAGCCTGTACCATTTTCTCATGATTAGTTTTGTGGGATCCATGAAATCAGCAGCACTGTTGGGACTTCATAATGAATGTGTTAGCACAAAGATACAGCTGGACAGAAAAAGTAAGTGAAAGTGCAGATATAGTAACATAAGCAATGTTAACAGTCCTTCTAAATAAGAGTAATGAAACTGACTTAATAAATAAATCTTTTGACAGCAGGCAACTTTATAATGAAAATCAAAAAGACTTTCAAAAGGAAAAACCAAAAACAACAAATCTGAACTAAGTAGATCTCTCTAGAGACCCCAGCCCAACCATTTCAGCAGTACAGGTGAGAACATCTTTAAAGTATTGAATCGGAATACTGGCATAGGTCATTTCCTTTATCAGCATGGAGAGAAATAAATGGAGAAGACAAACAATGGTGATAAGAGATGCATCAGTGGAGAGGTGGGTTGCAGGTGACTTCTCCTTTTGACCTACCAGTGATTCTGTGAGCTATGGATCACAGCAGAAGAAGGTTTAATTAATTTACACCTCTTTGATTACTTTCAAGTCCTGTCTACATTACTTCTACCTAGAACTTACCCTGGATCTCTGTATGATGAAATAGTAGTAATGTGTGCTAATATATATTCTGTTACCATTCTTGCATTTTCTGGGGATTTATGGACATGCTAATTATAACATGAGAGTTGGTTATTCATGAACTGCTAGGAGTTGATAAGGAAATATTATAAATCACTCAATTGCTTGTATCCTGTGTTAATAATTGCTGTTTTCCTCTTGACTCCTTCCCCCCACCTTAATAAGAAAAAACTACTGAAAAACATGCTGTCTTGTAGCTGAAGGTTTAGTGTTAACATATTTAGGTGCTAGTTGAATAAAGATAGACCAACTTGATGTCACTTGCTTTATTATTTCACTATTTACTGCTCAACATTTTTCGAATGTTAGTACATCCATCTTCAGGAGTTTGCGACTTATTGTGGATTTATTTCATGCGATGTAT
>Ga0209755_10009891_pt1 | contig 10043 bp, 8 predicted proteins | sample TergutCo191P1_FD_187301 | JGI IMG/M metagenome (GOLD analysis project Ga0209755, IMG submission 187301) | Cornitermes sp. P1 segment gut microbial communities from Petit-Saut dam, French Guiana - Co191P1 (SPAdes) (version 2) | ecosystem: Host-associated > Arthropoda: Insects > Digestive system >...
CGATGCCTTCGCGGTTTGCGGTTGTTATGGAAATTGTCGCGGCTGCGTTGCCCCCATCGGCAAGCTGCTGGTCGAAGATGTCGCCAAAGCCAGGGATGCTTATCGTTACGGTTTGCGATATGGGCGGTGCCGGCTGCTGGCCATTGCCATTCCCGTCGCCGTTTTCATCGCCATTGCCGTTCTCGTCACCGTTTCCGTTCTCATCGCCGTTGCCGTTCCCGTCGCCATTCCCGTTTCCGTCGCCATTCCCGTCGCCGTTTCCGTTTCCGTCGCCATTTTCACCGCCGTTATCGTCGCCGTTTTCGACGGTGATGTCGATGCGCGAGACGTATGAGCTGACGTTTCTTGCCGCCAAGGCCGCGCGGATTGCGGCGACTATGCCATCGATATGGCCGCTTTGCGCCTGTGTTATGGTTTGGCCGCCCTGGCCCCTTAGGTTTATCAATATGTTGGGCTGGTCGCTCGCCCTGAAGTTTTCGGGAACCGTTACCGTCGGCACGCCCCAGTTTTCGATGCCGGCGCGGTTGGCGTTTGTTATCATGATTTCCGCGGTCGCGCTTTCGCCGTCGGCAAGCGTTTGGTTAAAGACGCTGCCGTAGCCCAGTATGTATATGGCGACGTTCTGGCGCAGGGGTTCGGTGTCCATCGGGCACGCGGCGATTGCCAGCGGGGCAAGCAGAACGGCGGCAAGGATCCTTATCTTGGCCAGGGTGCTTTTTTTCATAGCGTGCTCCTTTTGCGAATTCCTACGATTCCTGTTGGGACATTATACCATTTGTTGTTGCGCTGTCAACACGTAACGCGGTTCGTGACTGAAAGGCGCGTGGTTATCTTATGAATTACCGGGAAAACAAGGATATAGTGGGAACACGCCTTGGTTCCGAAGTCTCACACGTCAATTTCCGCACTTTCCGCCAACATGCGATACACCCCAAGGCAAGACTCCAGGTACCCACGAAAGCCCTCCCGGCTTTCATCCGGCAAGCCGGCGATTCCGTCCAGGGCTTCATCCGGCAAAAGAAACCCGGCTATTTCCTTTACCTCGCTCCCGGTAATGGCACGGTTGATCCCGTCAAGCACGGCGACGGTCTTTTTCCGCTCCGCCTCCGCCTGGCCGGGGTCGTTCAGCAGGGCTTCGGCGGCAAGCCTTTCCCCTTCCCTGCACGAGGCCCTTATTTTTTCCAGGCCGGAGCGCAAAGCGGCAAGGGCATCCTCGTAGCGCCGATGCCTCTGCCGAGTTTCCCCCTCCCCCCGAAATTCCGCCTCGATGCGTAAAAACGCCTCTTCAAGCCTGCCGTCGATTTCATGTCGGCGTTCGGGCAGGGCAAGGAGGTTTTCCATCAAGACCGTCTCAAGGCCGGGAATCGCAAGGCCGCCGGTGTCGCCGGGGCTTTCCTGCCAGGGGCGGTAATTGCGCACCCCGGGGCTGTTACGGAAGCTGCTTTCAAACCACGAGGCATAGAGCGAAAGGCGGCGGTCGGTAAGCACCTGCCCACCGGAAGCGGAAGGGGCCGGAAAAAGAACGCCGCTGCGCAGGGCGGCGTACAGCGAGGTTTCCGCCGGTTTAAGGCGGCCCGATTCGGCGATGGCCTTCTCCCCAAAAAGCGCACCCCTAAAGTGCGTCTTGTTGCCGGGAAATGCGAGATCCAGGCCGGCTATCCATATTTCCCCTGCGCCAAGGATTCGGCAGAAATCCCAGGCACTGGTGGCCACAGAACCGCCGGCGCCCAAAAGCCCCTTGGGATCCACACGCCTTTCGATAAAAGCCCCAAGCGGAAAAAGCGAACCGCAAAGGAATGTCCCCCCAAAGGGAAGCCGAAGCACCGGCGGATACACGGCGGACTCGGCAACCAGCCTGGTGTGCCTGCTGTCCGAGCATCGATCCAGGTGCCGGCTGTTCCAGAACTGCGGATCTACAACGAGGGCAAAGTCGGGTTCGACACCCTGCCTGCGAAAAAAGCGAAGGCTTGTGTCAACCGCCACCACGATGCAGCGTTTCCGTATTTCCCGAAGGAAAGGGCCCATACTGTCCAGGCTGGGGCCCGCCGCCGCGAGAAAAAACGGCAGGGGCCTGGCACCCAGATCCAGGTGTTGGGCAAGCCCGGAAATGCCAGGCAGATCCCTTATGGCGGTCATGTTGCGGACAAGGTTGCGTATCCACCGCCTGCCGAACTTTTCAAGCGTCGCCTTGTTTACGTCGCCCTGCGTTGCCCACGCACGGACACGGTTTTCGACCGCGGCATACCATTGTTCGTCAATGCCGGTAAGCGCCCGGTTGCGCAAAACAAGCGGCTGGGTTTTCTTCCCTATGTACCCTTTGCCGGTGTTTTTCTTGTTGCCCGCATTTTCAAAAAACGCAAGCGCCGTGATTGCCGCCTCGCCCTCGCCGCCAGGCGCAAAGGCAATGCCAGGCCTGGAAAGGAGTTGGCGGAAATCCCGAAGCTCAAATGCCCTGCGCAACAACCAGGGATTTTTTTCCACGATGATTAGCGGCCTGTGCGGAGCAAGACGGGCAACGGCCTCCGCCGCATAACCAAGGCCGAATCCCAGGACAAGCACCGGCGCGTTTTCCCCCTCGGCGGTGTCGGCACCGGCAAGGCAGGCCTCGGCCAGACGCTGCCCTTCCCTTGCAGGATCACGGGGGGAATGGACATAAATATCGTTTATCTTTAGGGTCGGTATTCCCGAGGCGGCGGTTTCGACTTTCAGTTCCGTACCATCGCCGTCGCCGGGCCGGCGAAGCAGTTCCTCCAGAAGTCCAGGGTAAACCTTTCGCAGGATTTCGCCGTTTGCTTCCAGGAATGACAAGCTATCCAAAACTGGCCCTGGTTTCCGTTATCGCAGTTCCAGTTCTATCACCATACCCTGCGTCAAGGCCACCCCCGGGGGGGGGAACTGATGACGAACCCAGCCTTCTCCCCATATCTCCACTGTGATATCGTTTCGCAGAAGCAGGGGCATTAGCGTCCTTTTGGAAAGGCCGTAAAAGCTGGGCACATTGGGGCCGACGGCAGGAAGCCGTTCCTCGGTAATGTTTATATGGCCGGCATGGTGAACGATTGGGTTCCTGCCACGGGGAATGCCCAGGTAATCGACAAGCAGTTCCGCCGCCTCGCGGATGGCCGGAGCGGCTATCTGCCCGCTCAAGGCCGGCACCTGCGGCCTCGTAATCACCACGTAGAGTATGAGCGACGGGCTTTCCGCAGGCAGGATGGCGATGGTGCTGGCTATATACCCCCCACCCTGGGAACCCAGGATCTGCGAGGTCCCCGTTTTCGCCGCAATGCTCAGGTCGCCCATGCCGGCCCTCCAGCCGGTGCCCTGCCCCTGTATGGCGGTGTCCCTCATGTAGCCGAGCACCCTCCAGGCGGTTTCGGGGCTTACTACCCGTCTGGGCGCATTGCCCGGGTTTTCCCTTGGCGTGACCGTCCTGCCGTCCGCGGAAGTGACGTGCGAGACTATCCTGGGGGGAACAAGTATCCCACCGTTCGCTATTACGGTCGCCGCCTGCATTATCTGCAACGCGGAGGTTGCAACCTCCTGCCCAAAGGCAATGGTCTGCCTGCTGCGGCCCGACCACTGGTGCGGCTCCGCAAGAAGCCCGGCGGTTTCCCTGGTTACCCAGGCCCCGGTGCTTCTGCCGAAACCGAAGTTCACCAGATCCCGATGAAAGAGGTGGGATGCGTACAGCTCGGCGGCGTATGCGGCGGCAACGTTGCAGGAAAGGGTTATGATTTCCCTGGCCCTTACCCAACCGTGGCCGTTCGGGTTCCAGCACGCTATGCGCACGACCTCGCCGCCAGGGAAAACCCTTTCGTAAAAGCCGCCGCAGAAAAATTCCGTTTCCGGCGATATGACCCCGGCTTCCAGAAGAGCGGCGACCGAAAAAACCTTCATTACCGATCCCGGCTCGTAATGCTCCAGGGCGGCAAGATTCCTGAACTGGTACGGGCTCGAGGCCCGGTGATCGTTGGGGTCAAAGCCGGGAAGAACCGCCGAACCTAGTATGTCGCCGCTGCGGGGATCCATCGCCAGGAACATGACGCTTTCGGCGTTCGTGTCGTACAGTACCGAGGCGGCGACCTGTTCAAGTATATGCTGGACGTTGGCATCGATGGTAAGGGTAACCTTGCTGCCCCTTCCGCCGCTTTCCCTGCCGGAAAGGGCATTGTTGAAGGCGAACTCGACCCCTTCCATGCCCTCGTGCTGGGCACCAACAAAACCGACAATCTGGGCGGCAAGGTTTCGCTCAGGGTAGACCCTGAAAGGCACGGCCCTTGCCATGACACCGGGAAGCCTGCCTTCCGCCCGTTCCTGGATACCCCTGATTGCGTCAATCGTATAGGCCGGTACCTGCCTTCTTAGGACAAATTCCCTGTCCGCATTAACGATGCGCCAGAAGACTTCCTCCGTGCCCATGCCTAGAATCGGGGCAAGATCCACGGCCAGGGCTTCAATCCTCTGGGCCTCTATGTATCTGTTCCTGTCCCTGGGCGGCCTTACGTGGATATCGTAGCGTCTTACCTCGGCGGCCAGGATCCTCCCGTTTCTGTCAACAATGGGGCCACGGTTATGGGCAACCCGTTGGGTTACAGTACGCTCCGTACTGCCCTGCCCTGCCAAAACCGCGTAATGGGCAAGGATAACCACGGCCGATAGCAGCAAGATACCGACAACCAGCTTAAAACGCCCTTTCGGTAAACTGTTCATCTTATCCCCAAGACCCTGCCTATCACGGCATCGACCGAAACCGGCCCGAACGAACGAGAGTCGTAGGAAAGTCGGTAATTATCCCCCTTTGCCATGAATACACCATCCGCCTTAGGGCCGACGGCACGTTTTACCGCAACCGATCCCGAAGGCGTAAAGAAAACGACCACGTCCCCCTCTCTGGGGCTTGCCCACCGTATAATGTGCCCTTTTTGACCAGGAAAGCGGAACCCGTACTGCAGCCTGTTTACCACCAGGACGGATCCCGAGCGAATTGAAGGTTCCATAGAATAACCTTCGGCAATAACCACGTCAAACAAAAACACTTTCATCACCAATGCGGTCACGAAGGCCGCCAGAATCGCCTTCCCCATGTGATGAGTATAATGCCTGAAGGCCAAAATGTCGATAATCGAGTAGTATGAACTTTGATCGCCTTGGGGAACAGCATGTGATGAAGCGCCGCAGACCGTCCCCGATTAGAAAAACAAGACGCTCCCCGTCTTTCTCGGAAACGTTTCTTTCCCAGGAAGTATGGCCCAGGCATAGGCGCAGGGAAACGGACTTTGGCTTCGGCAAGATCCGGCAACTCATATTCGACAGGGTTGCGCCCGGAAACATAGAAAGGCCCAAAAGGCGAAAAAGCGCCGCCAATACCACGGCCCGTGCCACGACAAGCAACGCCACGACGAATACCGAAGCCGTAAACGGCGGCGCGGATGCCCATGAGGCTACTCAGGACAGGCTGTCGCGCGGTCTTTTCAGCCTTAGGGTACCCTCGGCATGGGTAAAAACGCTGGCCATAGCCCTGGGAATTCTGGTGCTGGGGATCATCGGCATTAACTGGGACGGCATTTCGGGAGTGTTCACGGCACAGCCGAATATTTCCCCGCATTCGCTGGAGGATCCGGTTTCCCCGCTTAACCAGCGGACACCCGACTTTTCCCCCCTGCAGTGGAATGACTCTTTGTATTCAACGGAAATCCCATTGCTTTTGTACACGGACATCCCCCTCAATCTTACCGAAACCTTTTCCTGGAGCCTCCATGTGGTGACACCGGGCGAGACCATTTCCGGGATAGCCGTTCGGCATTCGGTTTCCCAGGAATCGATTATCGCGCTGAACAACATAAGGGAATCGTGGAACCTCCAGACAGGAAGGACGCTCAGAATCCCAAACATGAACGGCATACCGTACACTGTCAGGGAAAACGATACACTCGACGCTATAGCCCGAAACATGGGAATTCCGCTGAACGTGCTGCTTGACGCGAACGACATATACAACGACAACATAGTGCCTGGGCAGGTGCTGTTCATCCCCGGCGGCAGAATGGATGCCACGGAATTAAGGCGCGCAATCTGGCGCACCCCCGACAGGCCGATGGTCCGCCCCGTCGGCGGAAGGATCACCAGCGGCTTTGGCTGGCGTGAGGATCCCTTCAACCCAGGTTCCGGAAACATGCAGTTGCACAGAGCCGTGGACCTTGCGGGCAGGATAGGGGATCCCGTACGGGCGGCCATGGGGGGAACCGTGTTGCACAGGGGTGCAAACCTCACTTACGGCAACTTCATCGTGCTGCAGCATGGCGATTATCAGACCCTGTACGCACATCTTTCGGCGTTTAGCGTTACCACGGGGGAAACCGTAAGGCAGGGGCAGGAAATCGGCAGGGTCGGCAATACCGGCCGCACCACAGGGCCGCACCTCCACTTTGCCGTGTTTTATAGAGGAGAACCAATAAACCCTATTGACCGATGGCGATAACGCGTATATAATAATGGTACGGGATAACTTGAATTATTGGGGATACCATACCATGCGTAATTTAATATTGGTGCTTGTTGCGTTTATTGCGGTCGTTACTTTTATAAGAGCCTATGATGGGTCTCAGACAGGTGTCGGCGATTCATCCAGGCAGACCACGGTAGAATCATCGGTACTCGACGACTGATGCAGAATATGCCTATGACGCACAACGGCAACACGGCTCCGGGAGGGAAAGCCATTTCCGTCCCCGAAGCCTATACTTTTGATTCCATCCTGGATGAAACCTGCGAACGTCTCTTGGACAGGCAGTTGAAGTATTCGATCCAGCGTATATACGAGATGGAGAAACGTCTGTGCAGTCTTGAGGACGAGCTTAACGAATTCATGAACGGTGGGGGAAGTCCCTAAAGCCGCCGGTTGGATTTTCGATCCAATTTTGTTGGAAATGCGGTCATCGGAAGCGTATAATAACAAACCACCGAAAATCATACCTTGACTTTTACCCATTACCCTGCTAACCTCCCCCTATGCGTGCGTTAAAGGCAGCCATAATCGGCGCGGGCAGTACGTACACGCCCGAACTAATCAGGGGATTTATCGACAGGCAGGACAGCCTGAACTTTCAGTCGTTCTACCTGGTGGATATTGACGGGGAAAAGCTTGAAACCGTCGGCAACCTTGCAAAGAGGATGCTTAGCTCGAAAGGGTTTACAAGCCAAATCGTACTTACCCAGGATTTGGACGAGGCGATTAAGGATGCGGATTATATTTTTGCGCAGATTCGCGTCGGCGGCATGGAAGCCCGCATTCGCGACGAAAAAATACCGTTGAGGCACGGGCTTTTGGGACAGGAGACAACCGGAGTGGGTGGTTTTATGAACGCCCTGCGAACTATACCGGTTATGCTGGACATAGCACGGCGCATGGAAAAACTTGCCCCCAATGCATGGCTGGTAAATTTTTCCAACCCGTCCGGAATAGTCGCCGATGCCTTGCTGAACCACACAAAGATCAAGATGGTTGGCCTGTGCAACTGTTTTGTGAACATGAAGGCCGGAATAGCGCAAAACATCGGCAGGGAGGATTTTGACTATGAGTACCTTGGGCTTAACCACTTAAGCTGGGTAACGTCCGTTACGGTTGACGGCGAAAACGTGCTTGAAAGCCTTGGGAAATCGGCTGGCGCAAAACTTAAGAATATCCCGAGTGTCGAGTACGACGACGAATTGCTCGCCGCTATACCGGCCATACCGTCATACTATTTGAGCTATTTCTACATGCGGGACGAGCAAGTGCAGAATTGCCTTAATGCCGAAAAAACACGCGGCGAGCTTTGCGTTGACATCGAAGCCGCCCTTATCGAAAAATACAAGGATCCGAACCTTAGCGACAAGCCCAAGGAGTTGGAAGAGCGCGGTGGGGCCCTTTATTCGACGGCCGCCGTTTCGGTGGTGGATGCCATCGAAAACGACAAAAACGAGTACCATGTCGTCGGAGTTAAAAACAATGGCGCCATTCCGTTTATGGCGGACGACGATGTTGTTGAAATCAAATGTATCGTAAACCGTGCTGGGGCCACACCCGTCCCAATTACAGGCCCAGAGATTCCCTACATCAAGGGGACCATGCAGGCGGTCAAGGCTTTTGAAAAACTGACAGTCAGGGCGGCAATGAACGGCAGCAGGGGCGATGCGCTTGCGGCCTTGATGGTGCATCCATTGATTGGCGATTACCGGAAGGCAAAGGCCGTGTTCGACGACATGGCCAAGGCCAACGCGGAATTTCTGCCCAAAGGCCTGCTGCCTTAAGTCTGGGGGACAAAATGGAATATGTCATAGGGGTGGACACCGGGGCGACAAAAAGCCATCTGGCGATATTCGACACGGAAGGGACCCTTGCCGGCTTTGGCCATTGGGGGCCGCTTAACCACGAAGTCCTACCGGGATCGTTTGGGCAATTCCATGAGGAGCTTGAACAATTTATCATGCAGACGCTGTCCAAAAGCCAGTTGAAACTGGAGCAGGTAAGGTCTGCCGTATTTGGCATAGCGGGCGTTGACACGAAAGTACAGCACCGTAGCGTTTCGCAAATAATCAACAAAATTGGCCTTAAGGACTTCACGCTGGCAAACGACGCTTTCCTTGGAATCCCTGCTGGGAACCCTATGGGAACGGGTATCTGCGCCATAAACGGGACCGGCTGTACATTGGCAGGCATCAACGGCGAAGGAAGGATGTTCCAAATCGGCGGATACGTGCCCATCGCCTCGGATTACGGGGGCGGCGGAATGCTGGGAAGGAAACTAATTTCCACGGTATACTGCGAACTTTTCCGCAAAGGCGAACCCACATGCCTAACCCCATCCCTGTTCGAGAAACTCGGCATCTCAAGCAAATACGATTTTGTTGAAAGGATATACGAAAAATTTGACGAGGGCAGCTTGTACGTGGCCTCCTACGCCAAGATGCTGTTTGAGGCGGCCAATGAGAACGACAAGGTCGCACTCTGTATATTGCGCGATGTGGGTAGCAGCTATGCCAATGGCATTTCCGGCATGATAGAGGAATTACAATTCAACCAGAATACGGACGAAGACATATACATAGTCTTTGCGGGATCCGTTTTCGTAAAAGGCGACCATCCCATGATTATCGACACGATTAAGGAAAAGTTAGGCAAGGAGTACCCTGATTGCAAATTCAAATATACGCTCCTAAAAGTACCGCCTGTCGCCGGAGCGGCTTTTTGGGCGCTTAGCAATTTAGACATTGCCGACAAAAGAGCATACTATGAAAAAGTCTGTTCTCAACTGCAGAATGTGTAGGGCCAACCAAGCGAGGATTCGTCCAAGATATTGGTTATAAAACCCTCGTATAAAAAATGGGTAGTGGGCAAAACTTGTTGTGTTAAGGAAGATGCATGCCTCTACGCCCCTCCACAAGCGTCCTGTACCCTATTCTGGGGTGGTTGCAACAAGTTTTGCCCATGACCAAAAAATGAGGTTCTGATGGATTCATGGGTTGACAGAAAAATAAAAGCATGAGGTAATTAGAGACATCTAGGGAACCGCCGAATAAATCAGCGGTTCTCTTGGGGTTTTTAGCGACTCCCAAAAATAATAAGGAAAGGGGGATTCTTATGGCGAATTTGAGAAACAACGGGCAATTTAATTTCAATCTGGAAAATGAGGTCGTAATAAAGGAAAAACACGGAGATATGACCCGTGAGCCATGGCTTATGCTTCTGGCAAGAAGGAATAAAAAACCGACCGATACGCTTTGCTGGGGCATGACAAATAACGGAACATCTTTTGCAAGAATAGGAACGCAGGAAGGTGATATCCTTAACGGCTTTGTCCATGAGGATCCGTACAAAACACGCTTGCTGGGTACTTATGCGTATTTTCGTACCGAAGACGGCAAATATTTTTCCAATGCCTGGTATCCGGTGCTTAACAAGGAGCAGGAGCTGGAAACAACCTTTGGCTTTGGGTACCTAAAATTTAAAACAGCATACAACAATTTTGATGTCGAATCGTTGCATTTCGTCCCCAACGCCTATG
>Ga0209755_10009892_pt1 | contig 10042 bp, 5 predicted proteins | sample TergutCo191P1_FD_187301 | JGI IMG/M metagenome (GOLD analysis project Ga0209755, IMG submission 187301) | Cornitermes sp. P1 segment gut microbial communities from Petit-Saut dam, French Guiana - Co191P1 (SPAdes) (version 2) | ecosystem: Host-associated > Arthropoda: Insects > Digestive system >...
TTTGTAACTGCCAGCAGCAGGTTCAAGCTACTGTATATTTGTGTTACGAAACGAGGTGCTGGTTCAGATAATGTGCGTGTGTGCGTGCACGTAAATATGCGTGCGTGCAACACACACAAGACAGCAAAACTGTTTAATCGTCTCAAAGTTAAAGCACTGATTTCTTACAACAAAATACGTAAACCAATATAGATAATAATCACAAAGGTAAAACGTAAAATTGTCATTGTCCACGCCACGAAGGCATACAACGAGAAAAGGGTTATAGCTCCACTCATTCTTAACACTGGAGGTAAGTGGTCAATATCACGCCCCGGCCACTTTACCCCCCAGCAAGGAATCCCAGTATCCATTTCATAGGAAGTCAGGTTGGTCCCGAGGCCGATCTGGACGGTTTTTGGAAAAATATATAATTTTTTTTTTGTCACTGGTGGGGTTCGAGCCCCGGACCGTCCATCCCGTGACCTACTCGCTATACCGGCTCCCGTTCCAACGCCTATCGAAATATTAACTGGTGTTGAATTATTTGAAGCCGAAGTCTATCAACATTTAACAAGACAGCAAATGGTGCACCCTGTGACGCAGCACTTCACCAAGGCGCTATTTACTCTCAGAATATGCTGTTTAACGATACACGTGTACCTGTAATTGTATTTATGTCCCCACAGAACAGTGCGGCAATCCCTGCGCCGGTTTTCATGAAACTTAGAAATGCCCAACAGCATTATGTGTAGATCTCTTATACCGAATTGTACCTAAATCGGACCAGTGTGGAAAATATAGCTAGAAATTCAGTTATGACCGTAAGTAGAGTACAAATGTTAACAGTCCGATTTTCAAAATCTCATGTTGGCATGGAAACTTTTCTACAGAACTCCTATACTGGTTTTCACGAAAATTCGACAAATGGTTGAGTTGCCTATACTAGGTCAAGGGTGGACGGAAGGACATGGTCTCCGCATATGACGTTCTTTGTTTTGACCCACTCGCGTCCTACCACACATAAAATGGATTCAACTGGCTCCATACATGCATACAGGCAGGTTTTTGTAAGCACGATAACGAACATTAGTTTCGACGGAAGGCGGATAATGTTCTGACAATGGATGATTATTTGATTTGTTTCAAGAATGCTTCATTCCAGGGGGGAAACATGGCTGCGTGAACTTGACGGCATCCAGCAGGAACTCTACATGTGTAACTGAGCACCTACTGGACAAAACTGGAATATGTCCGAAAGAATTTGTGAATATCAGACTTTTCGGTATTCGGTATACAGCCACTACTCAAGTGCAGCGGAAGTCCACTTATCCGGATTAATTGGGACGGCAAGCCATCCGGATATGCAGAAATTCCGGCTAATTTTCTTTGAAAATAATCTACATTGGCAGTTTGAAGTTACGGTATGTACCTGCGTCTAAACCTTTCGAACACACCTGACTCGAAGTTCTAGAAGCCGTAACACTGTACTCTACTTGATCCGATAACCGGTAATTTCAAGGCAAGTTAGTTTTGTAGAATTCTCCACAAATTAACCCGGAAGGTAAACCCGATCGGGAAAACCAGGGTCTGGATAAGTGGAGTTCTACTGTACTGCCTTTTCGGTACTCGGTATACAGTCACGAGTCAAGTTCCGACTTTTATCTACATTACGTAGAGTCATTATTTTATCTGACAACTATCGGTTGCCACTCCCTGTCGGCTCGTTCATCGTTAGCCAACTGAACCTACCGCCCACATTCACCGAGGTGTAGTAGCAGACAGTAATATACAGTACTTGTCTGATAATATAACGACTGTACATAAAGATTCAGTTCTTACCTCAAAGAAATTACATCCAGCCCCCAATTATAAACAGTAGTCGGCTAATGCTCTACAGAAAAATGATCATTTTCTGTTGTGAGAATGATACTTAGTTCTTATTTCATCCGACAATTACGATTTGTTAGTTCTCACCGCTACTACCAGCAAGTGGTGAGCAATACTTGTTACAAAATAATGACAATATATCGAGCACATAAACCCACCAAGTGAGAAAAATATGTGTTTTCATGTTAGAGCTGGTGATGTAGTTACCACTAGGCTTGTAAACTGTTAAAGCTGTTGATTACAGACCTAAGTCAAGAACCAACGTGAAGAAGGAAACACCAGCATTTGCAACTACATGTAAATGGTGGCTTTAAATGCAATTTGAAGATGAGTAACCACTACAGTGCTTACAGACACATTCATCATCACCATCATGGACCATTCAGCCGTGGGTGGGCCTTGGCCTCCTCTATGGACACATTAGGAATGGATTGTACTGACACATACAGATTACAGCCCTTTCTTTCTGTTTTTGTTACCATCATGTGATTTCCTCATTCAGTGACAAATACTTATCACCCTTAATTTACTGTGCCATTTATGCAACTACTGTTGTTTATTATTATTATTATCATCATCATCATATTCTTGTTTTTACATCCTGTAGAACAGGCAAATTAACACATTTAGTTCAGATTTGATATCTTTAGTTTAATATAATTAAGGTGTCCCAATTATTTAAGTATTTTTGTTTGTTTTGTTTCATGTATGTCCTGTTTACTGTCCATTGTTATTTGTACTTCATGCTGTGCTATTTCTGTCATGGGTCATTTGTCTTTTGACACAGCATGGTAATAAATAAGAACTGAATTGAATTATTATTACCAAATACTTAAAACTGAACTGATAATGATAAGTTGCAAAATGTATAGTAACGGTCCTTGTAAGGGTACGTATAATTCCATTATTAAGGGGCGGTGCGACATGGATTTTGCAAATACAAGCCGTTACATACGTAATAAGAACCAACAAAATACACATTTTTTTTCATTAATGATTTAATTCAATTATATTGTCTTCGACATGTTTTGAACAACTAACCGTTCATCCTCAGGTAGACTTGTATATGCAGTTTTTTCATGTACAAGTCTTCCTGAGAATGAACACTTGGTTGTTCGAAACATGTCGAAGACAATATAATTGAATGAAATCATTAATGAAAAAAGTGTGCATTTTGTTGGATCTTATTATAAATGTACATCACAATGCACTGTTCAACAAACGTAAAGACGTTACACCTCAGACTGACGCAATCTGAAGTGTCGTGAGAATCCAATTTTCACACAATAAATTCTGCTTAAATAGAAAAACTGTCTTGTAAAGGGGGTTATGTGAAACTAACTCACAAACAAAAGAATATGTAATATGGGAAAAAATAAAAGAAATTTCTGAAACGCTACCCCAACATTTCATCAAATTTTTATTATCACGGGAATATACAAGTCGATTTAAATACACGCAAAATATATGAACTGTAACTTCTGGATTAGTCTTTCTTTTATCGGCGCACCGAGCACGGCCGCTCTATCGCATAGAGGACCCGCATTTGCCGAGACATCCCACGACAGTTGCGTCGCTTGCGTCACATAGACATGGGAACATCAACAGCGTTGAATGTTCCAAATCACATACTGTAAGACCCTTCTGCCTGAACTCGTCGCCTCGTCCTAATGCTTTATCTCCATGGCGTCAAAACAAATATGTCACGTTCAACATGAGCCTACCATGTAAGTTTATTTATCTTGCTGATAAACAATGGGACGTAAACGGTTACCTGCAACCTGTGTACGCACACAATGTAAGTACTGGTGAAAACAAAGCCAGAACTAAGAGATTACACTCCAAATTTGCTATGTAATAAAGAAACTAAATCAAATCTAGTCTTACGTTTGTAGCAGTACCTTACCTGACAAAGGATCATTCGGCACTTCTCCAGCACTAAAACCTCGTTCTTCGTATGTGTAGCGGACGCTTGCACAATTTATACCAGTTGCAGCAACATCTTGTGTCCATAACGTTATTGCTAATAAAGCTACTGTCCACACTAAAACACACGTATATTCCTTGTGGTGCCGCCTCTCGAGCCGCATAGACTGGGCTAGCATTTTGCATCTGCACCCATTCACAGCCATGCTGCCTGCCACTGAAATATTTGTCGGTGCAGCCTCGTATAAAAAGTACCGACGTTTACGTTTCACTTACAAATAAAGGTCAGTTTGAATTACAATAAATCCAGTTATCTTTTGTGTGCATTTGTACTACATTATCCGGCAAAGAGATACCGGATGTAAGCAGCTAACACATACACACAACCACGACACATTCACACACTCACTCTACACACAGCATCTGTTTGGACGTCTGCTTCAACGCCCGATTCCTTTGCGCACGCGCATTTATATTCGCCGCGCACTCTCTATTACGCATGGAGAGCAACGGGTGCAGAACTTAAAGCGATGCGCGTGAAAGGTTTGGTGAAAAAGATTTCAGAACGTGATTTAATTCAGTTGAGCAACGAAAATCAATAGCATGTTGTACAACATAATAGTTTTGGTTTCCCCGTGGGAGGAAAGTCCTGGAGGAACACAAAAAAAGTTAATTGTCACGAAATAAAGAACTCTTAATTTGTCTCGCTTGTCCTCAAGTGTTGTGAACGATGTTTAAATTTATCTTATCTGCAGATGTTACTCTTCCGAGAAATTCAATACTTAAAAATTCAGAAAGGAAATGTGTATTGCGCAATATCAATAGATCTAAGTTCCAAGATAGTGTCAGTGGTTTGTGCAGTACCAAGTGAATTTCGTCTGCAGCAAATTAAATATGTCACGTTACAGTAACGTTGACCATGTCATATTTGACTTGGATGGCATTTTGCTTGGTAAATAAATTGGTACAATATTGCAGGATTTTAAAAATTACGGTCCTGCGAACGTGCTTGTAAAAGCCTGGGCTAAGGCCTGCGTTAACGCATCGTCTTATAGTGAAAACCATATAATTCAGGATATACACATAATCTTTAATGTATGTTATTCGTGATATTTTTATTACAGGAACTGATGGAAGAAGCTTTGTCGACCTTAGTTTTTAGCAGTTTCTTATGTGAAGCTTATCTTGTGTTAACTTGGCAAACTGATGCACTGAGTAGTTTACACACCAACAACTGCACTATTTTTTAACTTGGTTAAAAGTTTTAATTTACATTAAAACACAATAATATCGCTCCTACATGTTTCGGTCTCTAATGGCCATCATCAGGGAGCTTTATCTGTACCTAACTAAAGTTATATTTGTGTTAAAACACTCGGTAAAATTACGTCGTTATATAGTGCACTGCACACAACACACATACCTGCCATGTCACGTAATTTATATAACGACATAATTTTACGAAGTGTTTTAACATAAATATAACTTAAGTCAGGTACAGATAAAGCTCCCTGATGATGGTCATTAGAGACCGAAACATGTAGGAGCGATATTATTGTGTATTTTAATGTAAATTAAAACTTTTAAACAAGTTAATAAATAGTCCATTTGTTGGTTTGTGAACTACATAGAATTCAAAATTTACAGTGCAATGATGAAAAAGATGCACTGAGCTTTGCTTTTTCTTATTGACCATACTTCAAGCATGACTTTTTATTGTGTGTGTTCAGAGCATTAATTGGAGAACCAAAAATCAGGAAAACAGTAATAAATCTTAATAATTGCATATGAATATCATGTGACATCTGCAGTATGTTGAGGCATTATAAAAAGTAATTGATAGCAGGTTTTCAAATACACATGTCACAGAACTTACAGCATTATTTATGAAGCTTGATGTATGTTGAAACATGACTTTTAAACATTTTGCTGAAATTAAACTGCTTCATTCTACAATATATGTGCACAGTCAGCTGGTTAAATAAAACCATAACTAGATAAAATTTATACTGAACAGTTGGAGGAGATTGTTGTGTTTCACTACTTAAAAGGTATATTTCAAGTAATATTCGCACAATGGATGAAATATTTACACAAGAACAAAAAGAACTGTGATCAAGAAATGAGCCCAACAAATGTGTCATATCCTGGTATAAAAAATTCCAGGAATGTGGCTTAGGTTATTGTGCCATTCGTGTGGCAAAATTTAACTGGCATTGTTTCTTCTTTCTCTTCAGGAATATCAAAATTATAATTTTACTTTTCCATAGCAAATTCATCCTTTATTCCTTGATCATCTGTAGTGCATCTGAAATAGAAAAAAATTGCAAGTCAGAGCTGTTAAAACCCTGAACTCTTTGGGGCCAATTTTGAGCTGAAAGCATAGAGAGAGATGGAAGAGGCAGTATGACTCTCTGTTTACATGAACTATAAATAATATCATGAAGCCAAACCTAATAGGCATATCACTGCACAGAACTCGTTTTTCCTCCATTCATTCAAGGGGACAGTTGTGTACCTCTGGAATTTATAAGAGAATATAAAAAAGGAATAACAGGTAGTAGTGGCTCATGATTTATGGGATTTTAGAATGGCTGACATGCATGATTTTGGTGGTTGCCCTGAAATACAATTCTGAATTTTGCACAGCAAATAAATGTAGCAAAACATTCTTCAGTGAGCAGCCATGTAATGGTAGAGCTAAAAACCAGCGCTTAATTAGGTAATTCCTCTGCCACCATCACCACAGTCATGACCAGTAATCATTCTGATGGTGGACATGGATCAGTTGTGCACTACTTTTTTGGCAAAACTATGACATGGTCTGTCACCCAATATTTTGGTAAAGTATGATTTCTTATGAAGACAATAGAGCCAGTAATTGCAAAACTTTTGCTATAAGTATCAATAACTTTTTCTCAATGAAATATGTCCCTAAATACTGCACATGGCATGATTTTAAAAATTGCTCATTTCTCCACATAGAAAAAACAACAGTTTCATTTGAAGAATTAATGGGGGGGGTAACGGTTCTTTCATTTTTACATTATGTATAGGTATGAAGGTGACTTAGTTTTAACCATTCAGAGCATTGATTGTTGTATGTTCTACCTGTTTCAACATTCAAAATCTGTGAATTTTGCTGACACAGTGTTCATGCGTTCTGTATGATTCTCACAACAGGAATTATTTTCATTAAAAGCCTTGTCCATGTCATTCTTCATAATGAAGCAGTATTTCTCTGAGGTACATACAAGACTTCTAAATATTATGTATGTGGATTTCAGGCCTCATAGGCATAAGAGGTATATAATGTTCCAGATTCAGAAAGTTTCTATGTGCAGAGAGCTAATGAATGCAACAATTTAAATGCAATTTTCAAGTGCAAGTTGAGAGAAAAAATAATTGGGCTTCCTGGCCTTGAAGATGCGAGAACTATAGTAGAAACATTACATTTACCAGTCACCAGAAAAATACTACGAACTTTCCAGACAAAAGGTCGAGAAGCTATTTCCATCTATGAAACTTACGCCAGGTATTAGATGTAACAAGTTTTATTACATGTTTTAAATTTTATTTCTGACAGGTACAGAAGAAATTTATGTGGACATATTTTCAATTATACTGAGTAAATATGATAAGAGTTATACATCTGAAGTAAGACAGAAAGTACTGGGCACAATGGAAAAAGATTCATGTGCAATTATAGTTAAGGAACTTGACCTCCCGATACGTCCTGAAGAGCTTCTGGCCCAACAACGCCAGCTACAAAGAGAAATGCTTCCAAAGACCAAGTTAATGCCAGGTAAAATAAACACCTTCCTTCACCCATTATTAAAGACCCACACCATGTTCATGCATTATAAGGATGTCAATAAGTAATATCTGAGCCTGTTAATTCATATTACTCTAACAGATATATGAAATAATAAAAAGCAAGATTTTAATCTTCTAGGATGTTACAATGTCACTGGGCCAATAGTTTCTGATGCTGCAAAAACTGTGGTGCCTTCAGCTTAAGGGTCAAGGCAGTACAGTTCTTTCTAACGTCACTAACCATTTACCACTCTATATGATTTAATGCTCCAGAAGACTTGAATCTCCAGCAACACTGCTGTGACAACCACGAATACCAAACAGTGTTAGACAAAGGTCCCTTTTCATCATAGCTTTGCTGGAAGTTATCGAGGCACTCATCCCAGTGACATTTGCACTGTTCTCTTCCAGAAGAGATGAAACCAGCTCTCCAGTAGCTGCTTCATTTTGATTGCTTCCATAAAGTGCAACACTATTCAGTGATTTGCCGTCTGGTCCATGAGCTGACAAGAACTCCCTCAGCAACAGGTTCCCCACATACAACTCACATTGTATTAAGCATTCGCCATTCATCATAAACCTTGTGCCTAATGCATTCCTACCTTAAAGGTAGAACCTCATGACCAGTGTGAGGACACAGTGAGGCCCATTTCCTTCTCTGCAGGAACTGAACATGTGTTGTATCACTGAATTAAATGTCTTGATTGGTGCTTTATTTTATAACACACTCAGTATCCCGCACTACACAGCATTGGTAATGACTAGTGAATGATTAAATGTAAAGGACTGGGAACAACACTGAAAGGATGAAGGACAAGTACAGAAAACATCATCATAGCTGTTGTCCAAACTGAGATTCAAACTAGGCACCTCTCAAAATTAAGCAGTGTTACCATTACGCTACACTGCTAATGGTTGTCAACCGATTTCATGGTTACACAAAGTGAAGTACCTGTTATTCCTTGTTGCTATGTGTGCCTATTATAATACGAGTGTTAATGTGCCATCAGATTATACTTACTACTACATGGAGATGCGCTGATGTGTAAATATGTATACCATACATAAAGGAAGGGAACACACCAAATGTGTGCTCTGGAATATTTTCATAAAAGGAACCAGAATCCAATCTGAATATGATTCTTAGAATTAAAATATTTTACACAGTACCAGGATCTCCAGTGCGAGGTCATCATCAAACAGCATTAACCAGCTGGTATGTTGTGTGTAGAATGATCATAACATTCTTTACAAGTGGATTCTTCTTTTATTTAATTCTGAAGTACTCTGCACTTTGGATTAATGGTTCTCATTGGAAGTTGCCACCTTGAACCAATGCTTCTGTATTCCTAAGACCAGCCCTTGTTTGGCTGGCATACACAAACACACAAAATGAGGAGTAAATCAGTTTCTTCAAAAATTCTACAACGTCCACCGCAGCAGTAACTGTCCCAACATGGAACGGTTTCTGAATGCTTCAGACACACAGTGTCTCCATCTCTGGCACACCAGTGATGTTGCATAACAATTTCCAAAGTGCTGCAAATTCATTCTGTTCTGCATGAGATCCATTACTGTGTTTGTGTGACATACTTGGCTCCTCTACTCAGCTGTGTCTGGGAGATCAGTATTTTCAAACCCCATTTGTCAGACCTATTTAATAATTTCCAAATCCCCCATTGTGCTACATACATACCTTGCCCCTCTCATCCTTAATTTATAAAACTGACAGGAGGTGAAGACAACAAAATATAAAGCCTGCCATTTTCACCAACATTTAAAATGTAGAGGGAAGTGGAAGTAACTTCCATAGAGTGCCCACCCTCCTTCGAACTATTGCAGTGTGTTTCTTTACCGCTGTCCTTGGATGTCCTGGCAGACACAGTCTTTCTGTGTGATAAAGCTGCTGTGCTTGGTGAAATGATAAAAGAAATACCCTGTATCATCCCCTCCAATGTACTTCTCATTATTTCTATTCTGTTCACACACATGTTGACACCCATAACCTTCACTTTCAACACGCATTTTGGCTGGCTATTACAGATCACAGAGGAGTAATGGACAATACAATAGCATACAATGCACTACCAACCTATCTCTCTATGTAACTTGAAATGTATATTACAGCATTTTAGAGCTTCTGTTTCATTTCAGGTGCAGAACGCTTGATACAGCATTTGCATAAACATGGCATTCCAATTGCAGTAGCTACCAGCAGTTCTGAGGAAAGTGTTACACTGAAGCTAACAAATTATAAAAAACTGTTTTCCTTATTTCACCATGTTGTAATGGGCAGCAGTGATCCAGAAGTAAAGAGAGGGAAACCAAATCCTGATATATTTCTAACATGTGCTTCAAGATTCCAAGATAAACCAACACCAGAAAAGGTACATACAATAAAATCTCGGGTGACCAAGATGCAAACCTGGGT
>Ga0209755_10009893_pt1 | contig 10041 bp, 5 predicted proteins | sample TergutCo191P1_FD_187301 | JGI IMG/M metagenome (GOLD analysis project Ga0209755, IMG submission 187301) | Cornitermes sp. P1 segment gut microbial communities from Petit-Saut dam, French Guiana - Co191P1 (SPAdes) (version 2) | ecosystem: Host-associated > Arthropoda: Insects > Digestive system >...
CTGTTTACACGTGTGCCCTCGCTTTTATCGAGCAACCAGTACTCACCCTTGGCGGGAGAAATTGTAAAATCGGGCTCTGCAACCATGTTGTGAATATCATCTGCATAAAGCCCTGCTGCATTGATTACCATTCGAGTTTTTACAGTTTCCTCAGCGTTTACCGTGATTTTATAGCCCTGCTCTGCGGGGGTGATGGCCGTAACATCCGCATCAAACCTAAACTCGACACCATTTCTCACAGCAGTCTCAGCCAAGGCAAGTGTGTATTCCCAAGGGTCAACAATCATTGCCGTTGGTGCATGGAGTGCAGCTGCAACGTCCTGACTCACATTTGGCTCAAGACGCAGCACTTCTTCTTTTGAAAGAATATGCGTATCTTTCACACCGTTAATCAAAGCCTGATTATGCAAAAACTCTACAGTCTTGACTTCATGCTCAGAAAGTGCCAAAACCATTGCACCGCATTGCTTATGTGGCACATCAAGTTTTTCGCAAAGCTCTTTTGCTAAAGCGACGCTTTCGACATCAAGCTTTGCCATGAGTGTACCCGGCGACGGGTCATAACCCGCATGAATGACTGCACTGTTCGCCTTAGTCGCGCCCAATGCTACATCATTTTCGCGCTCTAAAACAACAACATTCAGGTCATAACGTGAAAGTTCATATGCAGTGGCAGCACCAACAATACCCGAGCCAATTATCGCAACATCAAACAATAACCTATCTCCCTTATTTCACCAAATGAGAATCTATAAACTCTATCATATCTTTGCAGAAAAGCTCTCTCTTATCATCGTTGTGGATGGCATGTAGTGAATCGTACTCTTTGAGTGTCACAATTTCCCCTGCGCTTTTTGAAAATTCACGCATTGAATTATTGTTCACTACAACCTCTTTATCAGCTAACGCTAACAACGTGGGAACAGATAATTGCTTTGCATTTTCCATGGCATAGTCGCACGCCTTCATTATCTCATTTAGCATATGAAACGAGAGATACCCGTGATAAAGCTCGTCTTCCGTGATGTTTTTTGCTCTCTCGGGGTCACTTGATAAAGTCTCATCACTCGGTGACCTTTTCACTCTGACTTTCGGTGCAATACGGCTTAAAGCACCGAGCAATCCGCGGGTAAACGTGCTAAACTCGTCATAAAGACCGAGCCAAGGAGCTTCCACTATAGTGCACACATACTGTGTTTGCTGCGCTTTCGGCATACGGAGCAATGTGTTTAGCACAATACCTCCACCCATGCTGTGACCATATAGTACAATCGAAGAACCCGGCGAGAGTTCCCTCGCCTTATTCGTGACGGCTTCGATGTCGTCGATAAAACTCTGATAACCTGGAATTATTCCATGCCACTTTTTTATGCCGATGCCGACAGGAGGCACCCCGTGTCCGCGCTGGTCGGGAATAAGGCACGCAAAACCCGCATCGCACAGCTCTTGCGCTATTTCAATGTATGACCCTGAATGTTCACTAAAACCATGGCTTATGATGATAACAGCCCTTTTATCTTTTTTCTCCATACCGACTGACAAAACAGAAATAGCGTGACCATCTTTTGCGGAAATACTTATTGATTTTGTGTTTTCGCCCGACATAATAATGACCATTCCTTCTGTAATTAAATGACCCGACATGGAACACTTTGGTGTGATGCGTGTCGGGTACTATTTTTATTAACAAGTATAATACACACCACCGCTGCAATTGTCAAATTTTATTCATCATTTACTTAATCATTTACTTAATCATGTAAAATTTTGAAGAAATTTGTTGAAATTTATGCCACATATATAGTAAACTGGGAGGAATTATTAAAAAAAACTAATAGCTCAACAAGTTATGGCTTCATAATTTCTTTTGGCTAAATCAATATGCAGGTACATTTTATGACATTATCAAAATCCCAACGCAAAACAAATCGCCTTACCACTCGCGCGAGAGTTGTATATTTTGCCATTCTCACGATTGCCGTTGCTCTCGTAGTGGCAATCGGTAGCCTGATTTCAGTTGAAATCGCCAATGATTCTGCACGACGGTTATCGAGACAGTATTCTATCGAAGCAGCATCAAATTTTCTCACCGGCACAAACACTCATTATGTGCTCTCGCAGCAGCTTGCCTATTCTACAGCAATTTCACAGTGGCTTGCAAACGAAAACGATGAGGACATCAGAGCAATGGCAATCGAGGAAATCGTCCGCTATTCGGCATTCGCGCCGCATGTGCTTCTTATGTTCACGGTTTACGATTCATTTAACGTCTACAATTTAAGTACCGGTTTTACGGAGGACGACTTCGTGCCGTGCCTGCAAATTGACTATTGCTCTCCGTGGTATTGGGATACTTGGGATCCACAGTTGCCTTTTAATTTGAATATACAGCGCGGCCACCCGGAGGACACCGAGTGGGGCTCCTATCTTTTGATGAACCAGAGAATCTACTATGAGGGTCGTTTTGTGGGTGTTGTAACCGTCGGGATGCCGTGGCAGACTGTTTTTGATAGTGTTTTCGGCGACTTCGACATGCATACCCGCCGCGGTTATATTATAGATAATAACGGATTGGTTAGGGCAGACAGTGCGCAGATTTTGGAAGTTTTAATTAACGGGTTGCCAAACCCCGTCAGTATGCCCGAGACTGCTTTTAATCCCGCGTTAGCAGATGCTATTGATATGCACTTGCAAACAATGGTCGGAGGGGTTTATCAACTCGGCGGCGTTGTTAACGACGCCATTCCACTTGAGGGTGATTTCCGATACGCTTCCATAGCACCGATTGTCGGAACGAATTGGTCTATGGTCGTGCTTTCAAATTACGTATGGGGTACGGGCTCAACGCGATTTGTATTCCCTGCCGTGGTTTCTATTGCAGCACTTCTTTTGCTTGTATGGGGCGGAAATATAGTAATTCGCCGTATCGAGCGCAAGCAACAGAAGATATTAGACGACAGCGAAGAATCCGCCACTGAAATGCGAAATGCACTCGAACTGATGAAGACTATGCTGGACTCCGCTCCTTTTGTTGTTACGCTATGGAATGACAAGTATCAGTGTGTAAATGTCAGTGATTACACTTTGACATTGTTCGGAATCACTGATAAAAGGGAGTATATCGAAAACTTCAACGCATTTTCACCTGAGCGCCAACCGTGCGGAAAGCTTTCGGCTGAAAAGGCTCATATGTATTTTGAACAAGCTTATCATGACAGCTACGCAAATTTCAAGTGGACGCACCAAACAAAATCCGGAGAACCCGTGTCCATGGATGTTACCATATCTCGCTTTGATTATGACGGAGAGCCAATGCTCGTGGCATACGCACTTGATATTCGTGAGGCAGAAGCGGCAATAGCACTGGAGCGAAATGCCTTTGATTTGACTCAAAAAATGATTGACCTGCTGCCCTTTGTAATGAACATGTATAATGCCGAGCGAGAGCTTATAAGCACAAGCGAGCATGTTGTAAGGCTGTTCGGGGTGGAAAGCCAGCAAGAATATCTTGAAAATTGGTTTAATTTCTCGCCGGAATACCAGCCCTGCGGTACACTTTCGAGCGAAAAAGCCGGCAAATATGTAGATGAGGCTTTTCTCACGGGTGCCTCCAGATTTAGATGGATTCACCAAACAAAAAGCGGCGAACCTGTACCTATGGAAATAACTCTCAGCCGTTTCGAGCATAAAGGTAAATATATGCTTTGTACCTTTGCCGCCGACTTGCGCGAGATTGAAGCGACGCTTGCAAAGGTCAAAGAGGCTGCGGTCAGAGAGCAGGAGTTGACTCAGCGCGTACTCGAAGAACAAAAGCGCATTGAAGTAACTGAGGAGAAAAACAAAGCAAAAAGTGAGTTCTTAGCTCGTATGAGCCATGAGATTCGCACTCCCATTTCATCAATTTTGGGTATCTCTGAGATTGGGCTCCAGACATCAAGTGCCCACCCTAGCGCAGAGGACTATTTTGCGAAAATTTTCAGCTCAGGCAAATTGCTCCTTGGTATTGTTAATGACATACTCGACTTTTCAAAAATCGAAGGCGGAAAAATGACTATCGCTCAAGCTCCTTATAATATAGACAGTCTGATTGGTCATGCCGCAAATCTTCATTACGCATATTTGGGTGACAAAAACATTACGTTTAGTTTGCGTGTAGATAAGAATCTTCCCACATCACTTGTAGGCGATATGCTTCGCATTGAACAAGTCATTATTAACTTGCTGTCAAATGCTTTTAAATATACGGATGAGGGTGCGGTTACGCTCTCATTGCAGTGCAAACCTTTGGATTCCGAGCATATAACACTTGTAATTTCTGTCAGTGATACCGGGCTCGGCATGAGCAAAGAACAACTCGCCACCGTATTCGAGGATTATGTGCGCTTCCATGAGCGTGAAAAAAGCAATGTTAGTGGAACGGGACTTGGTATGTCTATTGTATCAAATCTTGTACAGATGATGGGCGCTACCATCGAAATGGACAGCGATGTAGGAGTTGGTACGACCGTCACTATCAGCATACCACAGAAAATGGCAACGCAGGATATTTTGGGTGAAGAAACGGCAATTAAGCTACAGCAATATGAAATATATGCTCGCCCGCAAAGCAAAAAAAGCCGCAAGTTTGAGCCTGACCCGATGCCTTACGGCAATGTTCTCGTGGTTGACGATATAGAAGCTAACCTGAATGTGGCGCAAGGGCTTTTGGCGTTTTACAGTATAAATGTTGAAACCTGCAATAACGCAAAAGAAGCTATAGAAAAGATAAAGCAAGGAAATGTTTATGACATTGTGTTCATGGATCACATGATGCCCGGAATAAACGGACCCGACGCTATGAAAATATTGCGGGATATGGGTTACACGCACCCCATAATCGCTCTAACCGCTAATGCCTTGGTCGGTCAAGAAGAAGAATACATCAAAATTGGTTTTGACGGTTTCCTCTCTAAACCTATCATGACGGATAAACTAAATGCTGTGTTGATTAAATACGTAAAAGACAAGCAGTCACCTGAAATAATTGAAGCTGCTGAAAAGGAAAATTCAGCCAAACAAGCAGCAGATGGCTCGCATAAAAACATCGATGAGTTTCGGGACAATGCTTATGTGTTCGGAAAATTGCAGACAGATTTTGTTAAAAACCATAAAAACACATTTGCTGACATAACCCAAGCTATAGATAAGGGCGACCTTGAAACCGCCCACATATTAACGCACACACTCAAAGGTCTGGCGAGACTTATAAATGAAAGCAACTTGGCGCAAACTGCAGAGCGTTTGGAAGGCGTGTTGGCTGATAGAAAAATACCAACAAGCGAGCAATTATCTGCCTTAGAAACTGAATTAGCAGAGGTTTTTGAAAGTATTGGAAATCCTGAAGCGGTGTTATTCCCCGGTTATATGAGCTTCGATAAGGATAAGGCAAAGGCAATTTTCGATAACCTCTATCCCATGTTAAAATCTCAGCAGCTCGCCGACAATAGTTCCATTGAGCAGCTTCGCACAATGCCGGAAATGGCTGTACTGCTACAACAAATTGAAGATTTTGACTTCAAGCAGGCAATTAAAACATTAAACACTTTGAAGAAGATTTTTGATATATAAGTTTAGTTATTTTAAGTTGATTAAATTTGTAACTGCTATGTCAAACACGGCGCGGAACTCATACCCGAAGCACAAAAAGGCGGACACTCGCACTCCGGCACAATAAGTATTTTAGTAGGATTTATATCAATGATGTTGCTGGATATGGTTTTGGTGTGAATACTTTAGCATTGCGGAACTTAATTTTTATCAACTATACACAAAAACTCCCTTCTTTTCGCAGCAAAAATATTAAATTGTTGTGTTTATAGTAGAAACTTAATATTTTCTTAATATTTTTGTTGAAGATATTAAAAAAGCATGCTATTATTTCGATTGAAAGCAGCTTATAACTGCATGCAAATATTGATACAGCATAATGCAAAATGAAGGAGACATTCAATATGAAAAAACGCTTATTAACTTTAACAATCGCTTTTGCCGCACTCATTGTCGTGCTCGCCGCTTGTGCACCTGATGATGCACAGTCCGGTGCCGATGATAATATTCATCTGGAATTTTGGCACATTCAAACAATATCACCCAGAGTTGATATTATTGCATCAAGCGTGGATCGCTTTATTGAAGCTAATCCTCAGTATTCTGTGAATATTGTTCCAATTATGAATGATGTTTACAAAGAACGTATCCTAATAGCAATGGGTGCAGGCGAGGTGCCTGATATCTTTATGTCTTGGAGCGGTGGACCCATGATTGAGTATATCCACGCCGGGCATATTGCCGATATTACCGATGCTTTCAACGCAAGTGGGCTGCTCAGCAGATATCTTGAAGGCGGAATCGCACAAGCCACTTACGATGGTCGTATTTGGGGTGTGCCTACTGAAAGTCTTGCTGTTGCAGCAGTCTGGTACAACATGGAAATATTTGACCGACTTGGGCTTTCGGTACCGGCTACTATTGGAGAACTTGAGCAAGTCGCTGAAACATTGGTGGCAAACGGCTATATCCCATTTGCTCTTGCAAACGGACCGAGATGGACAGGCTCAATGTACTTCATGTATCTTGCCACACGACACGGTGGTTTAGATCCTTTCCTTCACGCTGTAACAGGCGACGGCGGAGGCACATTTGAGCATCCCTCATTTGTTTTTGCAGGTGAACGCATCCAAGATTGGGTCAACAGAGGTTTCTTTGCTCCCGGCTTTAACGGAAACGATGAAGATGCGGGTGATTCACGTCAATTACTGTATGCTGAATTAGCAGCTATGCACGTTATGGGCAACTGGTTTGTCGGTCAGATGGTTGGCGAAAACGAAGAATTCATGGCTAGAATGGGAGTGTTCCCCTTCCCGGCATACGAAAACAGCGATGCCAACCCCAATATTGCAGTTGGTACCGCCGGTGACAACTTCTACCACGTATCCACAACTTCTCCGAGCCACTTGGGAGCTTTTAACCTAATCATGCAACTGCTTGACGAACAAGCTGTTGAGGAGCGTGTAGCCGCAGGGGCAATTCCGCCTATCAGAGGCGTTGAGCCTGAACTCCCGCTAGCACGCGAAGCTATGGCAATCATGCAACAAGCTCCTGCTGTACAGCTGTGGTACGATCAGTTTCTACCCCCGGAAGTGGCTCAAGTTCACTTAAACACATCACAGGCATTGTTTGGTCTAACGATGACCCCGCAAGATGCAAACAGAGCTATGCAAGAAGCAATTGAAGCATACAGAGCCAGATAGAATAGTTCACACGCCGATATAAAAAGGAAGGGGCTAATGCAAATGAAAATCGTTATGCATCAGCCCCTTTTTTAAGCCAAAATTCTGCATCTCAAGGAGGAAAATCGGTTTGACAAATAATTCACAGACTTTAGCACAAAAAAGACAGCACTCAACTTACATCGCTGCGACTGTTTTTTTAGCGCCTGCACTGTTTCTTCTCATCGTTTTTGTCTTACACCCTATCATAAGCTCTTTCCAAATAAGTACAACCTCATGGTCCGGAATAAGTCCCGAGCGGACTTTTATTGGGCTTGACAATTGGCGCGAATTAGCTACAGATTCGGTGTTTTGGGGTGCTTTTTTGAATAACATAACACTTATGTTACTCTCGTTAGTGTTCCAAGTGCCTTTTGCACTTTTGCTTGCTACAATCTTGGATGCTGCAGGTAAACGCTTTAATATTTTTAAAATAATCTGGTTTTTGCCGCTTTTGATGTCCACTGTGGCGGTAGGCTTTTTGTTCAGATTTGTCTTAAACGCAAACTTTGGTCTTATAACCTATTTCTCCGGATTATTCGGGGGCGGACCTGTCGATCTTTTAGGACACCCCGATCGTTCCCATTTTGCTGTAATTGGCGTAATCGCTTGGCGATTCATCCCATTTTATATGGTACTCTACCTCGCAGGTTATAGTAATTTGCCTGAAGAAACCTACGAAGCTGCAATAATAGACGGAGCTACCCGAGGTCAATATTTCTGGCGCGTTGCCCTTCCTTTACTTGCTCCAGTCATACGAAGTGGGGCGATTTTATCTATTGTTGGGTCGCTATCATTTTTCGATTTGACTTTTGTAATGACGGGAGGCGGTCCGAACCACGCAAGTGAGCTAATGGCAACATATATGTATCGAAACGCATTTTTGTCCCTACGAATGGGTTATGGATCCACCATTGCAAGCGCGATGTTTATTTTAATTACGACTATTGCCCTGATTTCTATCAAATTGCTTAGCAGAAAGGAGAAGTTTTGAATATGAGCATTCATAGAGCTAAACGTTTTATTGTTTGGATTCCGGTCTTTATTTTCTCCCTTTTGTGGTTGGTAATAGCGGGTGCGCCTTTTCTGTTCATGGTGCTTGCAGTGTTCAAAACGCAATTTGAAATGCTGGGTGCCGGTGTTTTTGCGTGGCCGAATGCGTTTTACCTCAACAACCTTATTACTGTTGTTACCGGAGGGTTTTGGGGTTACTTTTTAAATAGCGTCATAGTGGTAACAGTGTCATTGAGTTTATTGCTTATGATAACCTCTTTTGCTGCTTACCCTCTATCACGCTTCAGGTTCAAGTTGCGTCAACCGATTTTCTCCGTAATTGTCGCATGTATGGCTATTCCCATACATGTCGCTTTGATTCCTATTTTTGTCATGATGCGAAATCTTGGTCTATTTGACTCCATTTGGGCGCTGATCGGACCGTACATCGCATTTAACCTTCCAATTTCTGTGTTCATTTTAACTACTTTCATGGGACAAATTCCGAACGAAATGGAAGAGGCTGCAGAGATTGACGGGTGCGGAAAATACCGTATTTTCTTTATGATTATGCTCCCCCTGAGCAAAGCTGGTATCGCTACATTAGCAATATTTAACGCAATCAATATGTGGAACGAGTTCGTTTTTGCTTTTGTTTTGACTCAATCCATTGCAAATCGCACGCTCCCATTGGCAATATGGGAATTCCAAGGGCAATTTACTAATCATGTTCCTATGATGATGACTGTTTTGACGTTGACGGCTGTTCCCATGATAATTGCATTTATTATTGGTCAAGACAAGCTTATCAAGGGCATGATGGTTGGAGCAGTAAAAGGGTAGAGACGGGTAGAGCAAACACTCGGCAGAAGCTCCGCACAGACCAAGTCATCCTACTCGTTTACCGCTTCCGGCTCCACAATCTCTACAATACATTCCTCAGCGCGTCTGCTCTCTGCCTTGGTAACTGTGACGGATAGGTTTTCAAACGTGAAACTGTCGCCGACTTCCGGAATACGGCGCAACACGTCCATAATCCAGCCGCAGACAGTGTTTGACTCCGACTCCGCTTTTATACCAACGTGTGCAAACATATCCGTGACATAAGCCGAGCATAAGACCTTATACTTGCCCTCACCTATCTCCACGAACTCATCAACAGCCTCATCGGATTCGTCCAAAATATCACCGACAAGCCGCTCCAAAATATCGTCCATAGTCACAATGCCTTCAGTACCGCCGTATTCATCGGTTACAATTGCCATGTGACTTTGCTCATTTTTAAATAGTGTAAGCACATCAGAAACCTTTGCGCTGGTGACGGTAAACACTGCAGGGCTGATGATTTCCTCCGGCAATCGAGAACTTCCCGCACCACTCGTTACTACCTGCCCCAAAAAATCACGAATATGTATAACGCCTTTGATGTTATCAAGTGAATTCTCATAAACAGGAATACGGGAGTAACCACTCTCCATAAAAGTCTCGGCAATAGCCGCCATATCAGCATCAATCGACACGCTCACCATATCCACGCGCGGAGTAATCACATCCCAAGCTGCAAAATCATTAAACGTGATAGCGTTGGTAATCAGAGCTTGATTTTCCGAGTCAATCGCGCCGTCACTTGCAGCCTCTCCAACCATGTAAATCAGCTCTTGACCACGCATATTTTGCTCATCTTCACCGGCTTCCGTCTCGCCTGACGTAAATGCTTTGCTGAGCATATTTCTTATTTTCA
>Ga0209755_10009894_pt1 | contig 10041 bp, 4 predicted proteins | sample TergutCo191P1_FD_187301 | JGI IMG/M metagenome (GOLD analysis project Ga0209755, IMG submission 187301) | Cornitermes sp. P1 segment gut microbial communities from Petit-Saut dam, French Guiana - Co191P1 (SPAdes) (version 2) | ecosystem: Host-associated > Arthropoda: Insects > Digestive system >...
GGTTTACACACTGGCAGGGATCACGGCAACTGGTACGGCAGCTCCGCCATGTGGGTGCAGAAGGAAGTTCTGAAGGAATACGGCTATCCAAAAATTACAACAATGGACGAATATTTTGATCTGCTGATAAAGTACAAGGAAAAATACCCCACGATAAATGGAATGCCGACCATTGCCTATACAATACTTACGTATGACTGGCGCTCGTTCTGCCTGATTAATCCCCCGAATTTCCTTGCAGGTTTTCCCAATGACGGAAGCGGCACCATTGACCCGAATACCCTTGAGTACAAAATTTTCCTGTACCAGGATATTTCAAAACGCTGGTTTAAAAAACTCAATGAGATGAACGCCATTGGCTTAATCGATCGTTCCTGCTTTGTTGATAATTATGATCAGTACCTTTCAAAAATAGCATCAGGCAGGGTTCTGGGTTTCCATGATCAGGCATGGCAGTTCCAAAGCGCGGAACAGGCGCTTACCAACCAGGGAATGCATAACAGGACTTATGCGCCGCTTCCCGTAGTTTTTGATGAATCAATCCGCCCCAGATACCGCAACCGCAATACCCCGAATATCGGGCAGGGAATTGCCATCAGCGTAAAGGCAAAAGACCCTGTGCGGATAATCCGTTTTCTGGATGCCCAACTTGACGATGAAGTCCAGAAAATAGTCGGCTTCTACGGTTTCATGGGCGAGGACTATCAACTCGATGAGCAGGGGAATCCATACCGCACCCAACTGCAGCGGAATCAACAGGAAGACGAGGTATGGAAACTCCACAACCAGGCTCACCTGTGGCGGAGCCATAACCCGAAAATCGAAGGCTCATACAGCGATGGCTGGCCCAGCAATATCGCCGACTTCTTCAGCGAAAGGGCAGCGACCATGAAACCGGAAGACAGGGAACTGTGGCTGGCTTACGGCGTTACCAACAATCCGGAGATGATGGATATGGATCCGCCGCCCAATTCAGTGTGGTTCCCTGCCTGGCAGATAGAGCCGCCGGACGGCTCAGAGGCGCAGATTGCATGGAAGCGGGCGGAAGAGGTTTACAAAAAATTCCTCCCCAGAATTATCCTGGGGCAGCCTGCCCAATTTGAAAGGCTCTGGGAAGAATATGTTGGTGAATTAAGAAAAGCAGGTGTTGATAAATATGAAGCCTATATGCAGCAGGAGCTGAGAAAGCGCGTCGAAAAATGGAGCCCCAAAAACTAGTCATGGCAGGACAGGAAAAAACATACCTACAGACAGTCATTTCCCAGCGCCAGCTTATCTTCATGTCACTGCCGCTGATTCTGTATGTGCTGCTCTTTTCCTATGTCCCCCTGTGGGGATGGACAATGGCATTCCAGAACTACAGGCCGTCCCGGGGTTTTTCCGAGCAGGAATGGGCAGGGTTAAGGTGGTTTAAGTTCCTGTTCAGCGATCCGGGTTTTTTGCGGGTATTGCGAAACACCCTTGCAATGAGCCTGATCAATATGGTTCTTGGCTATATTACCGCGATAGGATTTGCCCTGCTGCTCAATGAACTGAAAGTAACCGGGTTTAAACGGGTGGTGCAGACAATTTCCTATCTGCCCCACTTCCTCTCATGGATAATTGTAACAGGGCTTGTCGCGTCAATGCTGGCAGTGGAAAACGGCGCCATCAATGATCTTCTTGTGGCGCTGGGGCTAATCAAGGAACCTGTCCTGTTTTTAAGCGAGCCCAGATATTTCTGGGGCATTGTGGGGTTTACCTACGTGTGGAAGGAACTCGGCTGGAATACAATTATTTACCTGGCGGCAATGGCGGGAATCGATCCCACCCTGTACGAGGCATCTGAAATTGACGGCTGCAACCGCTACCAGAAAATGTGGTTTATCACCCTTCCGGGAATCAAGGCAACCATCATCATACTATTGATTATGAGCATAGGCCGAATCCTGGATGCCGGTTTTGAGCTTCAGTACCTGCTGAGGAACGGGCTTATTCAGGACGTGGCGGAAACGATTGACATATACGTTATTAAATACGGTATTCAAAGCTCGAATTATTCCCTGGCAACCGCCGCAGGGATGTTTAAAAATCTGGTAAACGTAACCCTGATATTTGCCGCAAACTGGATTGCAAAGCGCGTAGGCGAAGAGAGGCTTATATGAAATACTACTGGAAATCCAGAATCGAGCATTATACTTTTCATTCGCTGAATATTACATTTATGCTGCTTATCATGTTCTGCACCCTGTACCCTTTCTGGAACACAGTGGCGGTTTCATTTAACGCAGCGGCGGACACCACCAGGGGCGGGATTACTTTCTGGCCCCGGATACTTACCCTCCAGAATTACCGCGTTGTTTTTACCAGCGGCACTGTTTACAATGCCTTTTTTATCTCTGCGGCGCGGACAGTAATACAGACTGTAACCGGCGTATTTTTTACGTCAATGCTCGCCTATGCCCTGAGCCGCAGGGAATTTATTTTCAGAAAACCGTTCACCCTTATTTTGATTCTTTCCATGTACATCAACGCGGGACTCATCCCGAATTACTTTCTTATCCGCACATTGGGAATGATTAATACTTTTTGGGTGTACATTGTTCCCGGCATGATCAGCGCATTCAATTTTATTGTGGTCAGGACATACATTTCCCGGCTGCCGGAGAGCATTATTGAATCCGCCCGCATTGACGGCTGCGGGGAATTTGTTATTTTCAGCAGAATAATTCTTCCGCTGTGCCTGCCGGTGCTGGCGACAATCGCGCTGTTTATCGCGGTGGGCGCATGGAATTCCTGGTTTGACACCATGATCTACAACTCAGGCAGGTCGTATCTTCACACCCTGCAATACAAGCTAATGGAGTACCTGCAATCCAGCCAAAGCCAGTCAAAAAGCGCTGCTGCCATCGGCGCAATGGGAATGGCGCAAAATCTCGCAGGCAGCATGGTAACACCTGTCAGCATAAGGGCAGCAGTTACTGTCGTGGCTGCCCTGCCGATTCTGTTTATCTATCCATTCCTCCAGCGGTATTTTATTACAGGTATCAGCGTGGGGAGCATAAAAGAATGATTGCGGGAAATCAGCTTCCGATTTTGTTTGCTGCCCTTCTCTTTACGGCTTGTAATTTCAGTTTCAAGGGAAATACGGGGAATGATACAGTAAGCGAAACGTGGGATGAAGCAAAGCCCTTACAGGAAATTTATAAAAATTATTTTTTAATGGGAAACATTATATCCCCCAGTGATCTTAACACCATGAGATTTGACCTGCTCAAGCGGCATTACAACACAGTTACTGCGGAAAACCACATGAAGCCCAGCTATATGGCACCTTCGGCAAATCCCGCTTCCGATAACTGGGCTTACCGCTTCAGTGAAGCGGACAGGATAGTCAGCGCTGCCCTTGATGCCGGAATGAAGGTGGTCGGGCATACGCTGATTTGGCATTCACAATCCCCGGCTTGGCTGACAACCGGAAACAAGGAAACAGTCCTGGCGAACCTTGAAAAATATGTCAGCGAAGTGGCGGGACACTTTGCGGGTAAACTCATTGCCTGGGATGTGGTGAACGAGGCAATGCGGGACGGCTTGACCAGCGCCGATGCCAACGGTAGCTGGAGAAACTGCCTGCGCCTGACTGACAGCGGCTGGAACAGGGCGATTGGACCTGAGTACATTGAGAGGGCATTTCTCGCGGCCCGCGCCGCAGACCCCCATGTAAAACTGTACTATAACGATTATAACCTGAATAACCCGAACAAAGCACGGGCTGTATTCAACATGGTCAGGGATATCAATGAAAGGTATCCCCATGCGGGAGGAAGGCCGCTCATTGACGGCATTGGGATGCAATCCCATCATCATATAAAAACCAATCCCCAAACAGTGGAAACATCGATTAATCTTTTTTCATCCCTTCAGGTGGAAATCTCCATTACGGAATTGGACATTTTAGCGGCTGGCAAACTTCTTGAGGGGAATCCACCCTGGAATAATGGGGCTGCACAGCAACAGGCTGACCAGTATGCAGCCATGTTCAGAATATTCAAGGCTTATGCGTCAGACATCACCCGGGTAACATTCTGGGGCATTGATGACGGCACTCACTGGCGGACACTGGACGGCAACGGCGGTCACGGCACCCTGCTGAACAAGGATTACAGCCTGAAACCGGCTTTTTTTTCCGTGACGAATCCATAGAATCTAATATATACTTAATAATAATCACTGGAGGTTCCGATGCGAATTATTAAAATTTTTACGGTTATCATAATGACATTCAGTATCATTCCGCTTCATGCGCAGGTGCAGTCGGTAGAAGACATTGAAATCCCGGCACCCCAATTTCAGGATCACGGCGGGGTTACGCCCTGGTTCTGGATCGGTTTGCAGACTGTTTTCAGCGCAGGCTACAATTTTGAAACCACAGCCGGGGGATTTCGCAATTACGGCGGCGACAATTTTACCTACGCATCTTTCAACCTTGCGTTTGTGGACAGCCATTATCAGGTTCCCAAATTTTACGAAGTTCCCCGCGAGATTGATCCCTACGCATGGACAGGCCACTTTGTTATGCTCAACTTTACAACCCGTGCCAACAGTTGGGAAGGAAGAACAAAAAGTGGCGGATGGGAAAACAACGCCCCTGCCTGGCTTGCAGAAATTACCGGCATGGGGTTTCGCATTGGCTTTTTTACCCAGGCAGCGAGCCTGATAGGCGGTTTGTCAGATCCAAATCGCACTGACGAAAATAATTCAAAGCCAATTACAAGAATCACGGGAGGCAACAAGGTTCTCAATCTACAGGCAGGCCAGCTTGGAATGTTATTTTATGAAAAGCCCAATGATCCGCTTGTCAATACAACATATCAAACCAGATCTGCTGACGGCGGCCTTTGGTATACTGGCTATGAACAAAAAGAATTGTGGAATGTGTACCTAACCATGCTTTCCGAAGGCAATGTCAATTCCGATGTTTCCGTAACAGATGCGGAAAAAGAGAATGGCATTGAATTCAAGAACAAGGGAATTGCAGGGGTAATTGATTTTCAAATAACGCCTTTGGGTTTATTCGCCGATTACGAGAATCCGCTGACGCTCAATTTCAGCGGGAATGTCATTGCCGGTTTTAACTGGGCCGATCCGAATTTTGATGTTGCCCGCAGGAAGGAAAATGTCGGTTTCGGACTCAAGGGTTCAAGCGATATCTGGCTGATTGATAATTTGGTATTAACGCCGGAAGTGGCTTTTGACGGAAAAGTAAACAGCGACCTTGATTTTTTCTATAAAATCGGCGGCGGCCTTACATTCCGTTTCAGCGGAATGAGATGGACACGTGATGACTGGGGGGATCTTTATAACAATGGGTATTCATGGAATACATCCTCATTTTCCGGGAACAACAATTTTGCGAGTTATCGGTACGAGAATAATAGGATGCTCAAATTCGCTTATGCCCAGGTTTACGGCGCTACTGTTCCCGATCCGGAAAAAAACGGCAATGATGATTTCAATATGCTCATCCGTATTGAAGAGCCAGATGGAAATGCTGGCTTCCATGAAAGACTTGGTCTTATGGCTGAAGCCCGGCTCTACAATATGCTGGGAAAGGAACTTGACAGCAGTAAAAATCCCAAAGCGCTCAAGTGGGAAATCCAGGGCCGCGTGTCATGGGACGTGAATATCGGAAAATATTTGCTAATCCCCTATGCACGGGGATATCTTAATGATGACGCTGTTTTAAAATTGCGTGTCGGGACTTATGCCAATATCATTCCTTTTACAGGTTTTGAAATTGCATATACATCGGCAAATTTAAATAAAGGGGTAGAACTCCCCAAACCATCCTATTTGAATAGATCTTACGAAAGTTTCTTTGACGCGGGGCGGATAGAATTGATAGTGATTCTTAAATCGGACGATATTATGCCGCAGGTGCCCAAGCGGATGAGTGACTGGAATTATCCGGCCAATGTTCAGGATTACTAAAATTAAATATAACCAAACAAACGGATCAATGGGATTCCCCCGCGTGGGGAATAATTGATTTGGAGGATTTATGAAAAATTTTGCTGTATTTTTTCTGCTGCCCCTGGCAGCCATTTTCTGCATTTGCTGTAATGGAAAAAAACAAACCTATGGGGAGTCTGGCACAGTTGGGCAGTACATAATAAACTCACAGTCCAATGCCAATGATTCAAATAAACTCCTGGCAAACAATGAAGCCATTGCCGCAGCGTTCGCGCTGGATTTCCGCTCACAAAAAGCCGAGGGTGATGATGAGGCGGAAACTTTAAGCGCCGCAGAATTGTCCCGTGTGCAGAATACGCAGGCAAACGCGGGAATGGGAACAGTCACGGGCGGCGGCTTGCGGAAATTAAGCGACTACCGGACAACCTATTTTAACCCGGCTGAAGAGCGAAGCAGAATTGCGGCGATTCGCGAGGCCCAGGAAAAAGCCGGCGCAGGCCAATTGCAAAACAAGGATGCCGGCCCACTCACGGTTATTGACTGGGGGCCCCGCGGCAATTACTCATCTGCCATACAGCGCCCGTCAATTTACGTGATTTTCTCACAGCCAATGGTTGCCCTTGCCGCACTTGGCGAGCAGAGTTCAAATTCGCCGGTAGTCAGCATTGAACCGCCCATCAAAGGCTCATTCCGCTGGTATGGAACCAGCTTCCTGAGTTTTGAAGGCAGCGAACCCTGCCAAAGCCAGCAGACCTACACCATAACAGTTGCATCTAACGTTGCGTCAATTTACGGCACGCAAATCTCAGGCCAACAGACTTTTACTTTTGAAACAGAAGCCCTGAGCATGAAAAATATTTTTCCCGGCGAGGAATTCAGAAAACAAAGCAATTTTTATTTTGACAACAACAATGTTCCCCCGGAAGCGGCAAAGCAAATAGGGATAGAATTTAACTATCCTGTTCAGGCAGATCACATACAGGAATACATTGAAATAAATGACGGAATACGAAGAAAAAGATTTAACCTGAAACAGGTAAGCGACTACAAAATAAAAGCGGAGCTGCTTGATTCGGTGGAATTTAACTCACAGGTAAACGTAATCCTTAAAAAGGGCGCACATTCTGTCGGGGGCACGCGAGGCACTGACACAGACAATAGGTTGAGTTTCCGCACGCCGGGAATTTTCATGGCAAACGGTTTCCGCCGGATTCCCGGATACGGAAAATACCGAAATATAATAGAACTCCATTTCAGCCATGCCCTGAATGAAAGCACTGTGCAAAGGGCAATCAGTACCATGCCCGCCATACCGATTAATGCGGAAAACATTGAAGTTCGGGGCAATATTGTCATGCTGGTCAATCTGCCGGTTGGTTACGGGGCGAAATTTACTTTATTGACAGCTAACACTATCCAGGATATGTACGGCAGAAATTTAAACGAGCCGTTTTCCTGCGACATTGTAATGCCCGATGAGCCGTTGCCGGTAGGCGAAGCGCGTTTTCTCGATTACGGCAACACAATGCTGGAAGCCCAGTTTCCCCCGCGCTTTCTTTTTGAATACAAAAACATTGCGGCGGATTCATGGTATCTCATCTCACCGACAGCCAACCCCTGGAGCATGATATCCCCGGAAGCAAACCGCGTAACGCTGATTCCCGGCGCAGTCAACTCAAAATATTTTGAGGAAATTAATCTGTCGCCGTACCTGAACAGTTCCGGCAAAGGATTTATCCAGTTCAGGGCAAACCTGCAGCTTTTTACCGGGCAAAAAACAGACAATGGCTTGTTTTACGTCAGTAACACAGGCAATGAACTCAATATACAGGTCACAGATTTGGGGCTGACCGTCCGCTACGGATTTAATAAAACCGCCGTGCTGGTCACAAGCCTATCAACAGGTTTGCCTGTGGAAGGCGCACGCGTCAGGCTGCTTAATCCCGTTATTGTTGAAACCGGTGCGGATCTCAATGCGATACCCGGTTTTGCCGAAGCATACACTGATAAAAACGGCATGGCTCTGCTGCAGACCGCGGCATCAGTGTTACGTGACAATACCATCAGCACAAACAGATGGTCAGGATTTGCCGAACCTTATGTCATAGCGGAGAAAAGCGGAGACCGGGCTGTGTTTATCCCGAACACACACAGCAGTTGGCGCTTCGGCGTGTCATCCAAAATGCCTCAGCAAGCGGAAGAAGTTCAGGCCCTGGCATTTTTGTTTTCCGATCGCGGTCTATACAAGCCCGGTGAAACATTGAGTTTCCGGGGAGTTGACCGCTCAAATGTGCTGGGAATGTACATTACGTATCATGGCGATTACACACTTGTCCTTGAGGAGGACGTATACCAGCCGCCGCGTGTGGCGGAAATTTCCGGCACAACAACCTCGTCCGGAAGTTTTTATGGAAAAATTACGCTCCCCGATGACCTGAACCCCGGCGCTTACCGGCTTGTGTACAAGCGCGAAAACAGCGCTGAAGCCATCGCAAATGTGCCCATAACGGTCGCTTTTTTTGAAAGGCTTAAATTCCAGGCATCGCTATCAGCGCCGACTGCCGCAATAATCACCGGCAATGACATCAACCTGAATCTGAGCGCAAGCTACCTGTCCGGGGGCAGCCTGTCCGGTGCGTCATGGGAGAGCGCCTGGTACAGGGAGATGTCCACGTTCAATCCAAACCGCGCTGATTTGCGGGGTTATGAATTCGGGCCGAGGCGTGTTTGGGACAGCAAACGCTACATTGCCTCAGACAAGGGGAAACTCAGCGGACAGGGCAGCGCCGGCCTGAGCCAAAAAACAAGCGGTGAGGTAATCGGCGCACCGTATACGTATCAGGCGGAAGCGCGGGTCACGGACATCAGCAATCAGATGGTCAGCGCATACCGTTCGGTAATGGTGCACCCTGCGTTATTCTACATCGGACTGCATCGGGATGCCGGCGGTTTTGCCAGGGCAGGACAGGAATTGACTTATGATTACGCCATTGTCAATACGGCAGGCGAAAAAATGACGGGTAACAACCTCATGCTGCAAACAGGCCAGGATGCGGGCTGGATTATCGTAGAATTGGTACGCGAAGAATGGCGGCGTGTTCAGCAGCGGGGGGTAAACGGCTACATATACGATGAATATAAACCTGAGTATATAACTGACAGTATTCAAAGAATCCGCGCCGGTTCCGGGGGCACATCAATCAAAGTAAAGCCTTCCGCTGCCGGGTACTATACCCTGCGGGTTTCAGGCAAAGACCGTGAAGGCAGAACTGCCCTGACCGAGGTGGATTTTTATGCAACCGGTTCCGGAAGCGGCTATTGGAATATGGGCAATGCTGACGAAATCAGGCTAACGCCGGATCAGGAAGTGTACAATCCCGGCGATACGGCAAAAGTCCTGATGCAGAGTCCGATTCCCAAAGGCAGTTACTTAATAACAGTGGAACGGGAAGGAATTTTCACCGAGGAAGTCCGCCATTTTTCCGAGCCGGTTACTGTATTGGACATTCCGATTGCACGAAATTACGTGCCTGTAGTTTATGTGAGCGTATCATCGTACTCGGTGCGCTCAGGCCCGCCCACTCACGAATACGGGGATGCCGATCTTGATAAACCCAAAGGATATTTTGGCGTAACGAAACTCATGGTAAACCCCAGGGCGCGGGCATTCACTGTCAAAGTGGACAGCGACAAAAAATCCTACCGCCCCGGCGAGCAGGTTACAATGACCCTGACCGCGACAAAAGACGGACGGCCTTTACCCAACGCGGAACTCTCCCTCATGGCAGTGGATCGCGGCGTATTGGATTTAATTAATTACCATGTGCCTGACCCAATAGCATATTTTTACAACGCATACCGTTTTCCCCTTGCGGTACAGGGCGGTGATTCACGGGCATGGCTTATGGACCCGGTAACATACAGCGTAAAAAATCTTGCGGGCGGCGATGCCAGCGAAGAAAACAAAGTTGAGGAGCGCAAGGACTTTAACCCCACTGCGGTGTTTGAACCCATGCTGATAACAGACGCAAACGGCAAAGTAAGCTGCACATTCAAATTGCCCGACAACCTTACAACATATCGCATAAC
>Ga0209755_10009896_pt1 | contig 10038 bp, 13 predicted proteins | sample TergutCo191P1_FD_187301 | JGI IMG/M metagenome (GOLD analysis project Ga0209755, IMG submission 187301) | Cornitermes sp. P1 segment gut microbial communities from Petit-Saut dam, French Guiana - Co191P1 (SPAdes) (version 2) | ecosystem: Host-associated > Arthropoda: Insects > Digestive system...
GCGCCCCTACGGGGGTCGTCCCATGCTTCTGCGTCAAGCGCGGGATGACGTGCGGGGGCGCGGTAGTTGTGGGTTATTGTAGTAAGTTATCGGCGAATTGCCACAGGTCTGACCCTGTGGGGACTATGCCTTTTTGCCACCAGGCTATGCCTCCTAGGTTGTGCTGGGTGACGAGGCTTATTTTTTCGCCTGTGGAGCGGTTGTCGGCAAGCCAGGCAGAGGTGCGCAGTTCTGTGCCGTTGTGGTCGTGGTAGACCGTTGCAACGTATTGGCGGAGGATGTAATCCCATTCAAATTCTGCACCCATGTCGTTCATAATGTTGCGGCCGAATTGCATGCCTACGTCCCGCACGCGGCGGTGTGGATAAAATTCTGGCAGGGGGTTGCCGCCTGGTCCTGGCGGGAGAAGCTCCCATGAGCCCGTTTCCATGCTAAGTTGCTCTACCCAAACACGCATATATGTGGGCAGACCAACCACAATTTGTTCTGGGCGCACACCCCATTCGAGAAGGTTTAGGATGCCGTCCCGCACAAAGGGGAAGGATGCCACACTGCCTGCTGTTTGGGCTGTTCTGTAATGCTCGTCATATGCCATGATTGTGAGAAAGTCTACAGCGGCGGCGGTTTCTTCATAGTTGCGCCAGTGGTTAAAGTGGAGAGGGTTAAACACGGCAACAGACAGCACAGCCCCTGCCTGGCGCATAGGCACAGAAAGCTCCCGCAGGAACTGGACAAAATGGTCAACTTCCCCTAATGTCCAGGCTTCATAGTCTATGTTAATGCCCTGCCAGCCGTAAATATGTATCATATTCATTAGCTGGTTTATTACCATGTCGCGGATTTCCGCATCCATCAGCACAAGGCGCGCCGCTTCGTTGCTGAACAGCTCGGGTCCACCTGACGCCGTCCAAAAGGCGTCAGAAATCATAGGCCACACCTCTTTGCCGTTTTGGTTTGCCCATGCGGTATACTCCCTGTTGCCAAAGTTGATTATTGTGCCGTCCATACTATCACGGCAGAAGTATAACCAGGTGGGGGAAATGGCGTTGACACCAGGCAGAACCTGCCAATTTGCAGGGTTTGCCGCCGCGCCGTGGCTTGTTACCAAATGCCACGCCATGTTTACCCTACCATTAAAGTTTGGGCGGGTTATGGGGCGGGTTGCTGTGGGGATAGTCTGTGGGGGGGTGGTGTGGTGGTGTTGGAGCATTTCTGTTTGTACATATCCCATTACGCCGTTTTGTAGCATAACGCGGGTGAAGCCGTCAGCGGTTGCGAAGGCTGTCAATTGGTCGCTTAAGTGCAAGTGGTCTAAAATTGGGTAGGCAAGCCCTGCCCCTGTCCGCAGAGGGGTGGAGTATAGGGCTGTGTAGTCGTCTGGGGTAAATTCTACGCGGTAGGTGTTAATGGCTGTGGCTGGGGTTATAATTAAAATATTGTATTCCTGCTGTAAGTCAAAAGTTATATATGGGTGACGCTCTGCCACCATGTCCAGGCGCATATATGCCATATTGCCCACCTGGCGGATGGGGCGGTCTAGGTCATGCTCTACCCAGTTTAGAGTGAAGGTGGTTGCTTCTGGGGTGAAGCGGAAAATGTGGTCATAGGTGGAAACCGTTAGCCGTCTGTTGCCCTCTTCCCAGAAAAAATGCTGGTCGAAATGGGTGCGGATGAAGTCCGCAGGAAGGTATAAGTTGCCATCAAGCTCCCTTGGTGGGTTTTGGGGCTGTATATACTCGCCGTCCATTGCGATTAGGATGTTTGCGGGGTTTAGGTGGCTGAAAAACTCAAAAAAGCCCACTTCTTCTGTGTTTATAAACTCTTCTTCAGGGGGGGTGTTTCTGCCGCCGCAGGCGGTTAGGATGGTTGTTAGGGTTATTATGCCTATTGTTAGTATTAGTTTTTTCAATTATATCGCTCCTTTGTTTTTGTCGGAATTGGGGCGGCTAATACCCGCCCCTACGAAGGTTAGGGGGATGCTCGGCATGAGCATTTTCCCCACGATTACCATAATAACACAAGCCCGCTATAATTGTCAAGAAAAGCGTTGCAAGTTGGTTTGGATTGTGCTATAATATTTGGTGGTGATGTGATGAATAACAAAATTAACATTGACACGGCAAAAATACGCCTTATGTCCAAGATGGCTTTGTATGATAAAAAGGGCTTTCAGAAGGATGCAGAGGCGAATGAGTATTTTCGCCATGATTTTATTTACAAGAAAAACATGTCCATGCGCTTTTATGTGGGCATTGGCATTTTAATTCTTGTGGCTTTTTATGCCCTTAGGGTTATGTCTGTTGCTGAGGGGGATATTTTTTCTCTGGACTTTCAAGCGGAAATCATGCGCATTGTGGTTTTTGTTGTTATTGTTGTGCTGTTTTACAGCTTTGTTGGCACGATAATTTTCACAAGAGAGTTTTTGGCAAGCCAAAAGCGGGTGAAGGCGTATTTCGGGCTGATGCGGGAGCTTCATGGAGAGCCGCCAGAGGAGGAGGTTTCCTCTAAGGCAAAAGCAAAGGCTAAATCTAAAGCTTTGCCAGAGCCAGAGCCAGAAGAAGAGGAAGAGCCTGTTGTATTCCGTCCTTACCGCAGCCGCCGTGTGGACACCAGCTTGACATATAATTACAGAAGTACAGACGACCCAAGCCTTTGGGAAGATGAGGAGAACAAATAGCCATGGAACAGCTTATAAATATTAGACAGAATATAATTGATGTTTACAAACGGTTTGAAGTGCCGTTAAACCACGTTTTAAAGTTTATTGTGGCTCTTGTTGTGTTTTTGCATATTATCCAGATAGGCATGTACCGAGAAGAGTTTGCCATACTGTTTAATGGAGGAACAGGCATCCTGTTTGCCCTTGTTTTTGCAGTAATTTTTACGGTTGCTCCCCCTGCTTTAGGGCTGTTTTTCGTGGCGGCTCTTATCGCCATTCAAATGTCTGTTGTTATGGAAGTTGCCGTTTTGGTTTTTCTGTTTTTGCTTCTTATAATTGTGTTTTATGCGCGCATTGCGCCAAAGCATGCCATGCTTGTTCTGGCTATTGTGGTTGGTTTTCAGCTTAACATTCCCTATGCTGTGGTGCTGTTTGCTGGGCTTTACTTTGGCTTTGCCGCTGTTGTGCCTGTGGTTCTTGGCACGGCTGTTTGGAGCTTTTTGCCCCTGTTTAGGGAGCTTGCCGAAAACACCCCTGTTGTAGCAGGGGAAATTGACTTAATGGAGCTTCCCGTAGCTTTTCTTGAAATTTTTGGGCAGTTTTATGAAATTGTAACAACCAACCTTGCTTGGGTGATGATAGGCTTTGTTTTCGCCATGATGATTGTGGCTGTTCATTTAATTTCTTTGCTGTCTATCGCCCGCGCTAAGGACATTGCCTTGGGGCTTGGGGCTTTTGTGGGGCTTGCCAGTATGATTATGATTGTGGCTGTGGCAGAGGTTGAGCTTACCATGGCTGGCATTATAATTGGTAGCATTGTTTCCTTTGGGCTTGTGTATGTTGCTAAGTTTTTTGATAATGTTGTGGATTATACCCGTGTGGAGCGGGTGAAATTTGATGATGATGACAATGTGTATTATGTGAAGATTGTGCCTAAGGTTAAGGCGGCAAACCGCCCGACACCTGCCGCGCCCGTGGTTGAAGAGGAGGAAGTGCCGCAGATTATACGGGCTAAGCGGGGTAATCCTTATGATTATGGACAGCGGACGGATGAGTAATATCGACCACGTCATCCCGTGACGTTCAGACTACGTCATCCCGTGCTTGACACGGGAACTCGTCAGTAATAAGAAGCCCCTACAGTATGGGGCTTGGAATGACATGTGGGATTGCGGGTCAAGCCCGCAATGACGGTAAAAGGTGCGGTCAAGCCCGCAATGACGGTGTTAGGTGCGGGCGGGTTATGCAAGGTAGGGGCGCGCATTGCGCGCCAACGTCCGCACATACGTACCCTACATCGGTTTCACGCTTACCCGACAGCGGGCGCGCAATGCGCGCCCCTACCATGCAACATGTGGGATTGCGGGCGGGGCCCGCAATGATACGTAGGGGGCTAGCGAAAGGAGAAAAGTATGTTTTGCAAAAAATGTAAAACTCCAATAGAAAAGGGTGACAATTTTTGCACCAACTGCGCAGCACCCGTTGTTGTTGAGCCTAATATAACATGTAAACAGTGCGGAAAGGAGCTTAAAGCTTCGGCTAAATTTTGCAGTGCTTGCGCCGCCCCTGTTTTCGTCAAAACAAAATCTGTTTATAAAAATTTGTTAATAAAAATTTGTTAATAAAAGCCCTTTTGATAACCCTTGCAATTTGCACCGCGGCAAGTATCGTTAGCATCATCATTGGCGGCGAACCTATGTGGAGGTTTTTGCAGAGGGCGTGGCTAACATATTTTAACATTGCCGCCTTTGGTCTTTTCACTTTTATCGCAATCCACGTGTACGAAAGGCAAAAGCCAACCTACCTTTTGTATGCTAATTTGATACTTATAATCGGCGCGTTGCTCTACTCTACTATTAATATATGGTTTTTGAATGTAACCTGGCAGAGCAACCGAGAGCTGTACAATCTTTTGTCGGATATAACATGGGCGTTGTGGATTGTTCGCGTGGGTTTTGCCCATATATCCCTCATGTTTTTGATTAAAATTAAGTCGCCTAAGATAAAGTATTCCCTGGTGGCAACTGTGGTTTTGCTTGCTGTCACCTACGCGCTTTTTGCAATAATTATTGTGGCAGGCATTTCCAACGAAGGGGTCGAAAGGCTGGCGATTGCCTTGTCTATTCTTTCGGCATTTGGCACAATTGCCATCCCGCTTATGAATAAATTAATGAAGATAAGTAGCTAAGTGGCTTAATATATTTATATTGACATTGACAGGATGTGATTTTATGGCTGAACAAATTTCGAGCTTTTTAAACCTGCCTAGTTTTGTTATGCCAAATTTCACCCCCACGTCTATTTTGGATATTGGTTTAATTGCCTTTGTGGTTTACAAATTGCTGACGTGGATAAAGCAAACCCGCGCTTGGACGCTGTTTAAAGGCATTGTGACCCTTGCTGTGGTTTACCTTGCTTCCATTGTTTTTGACATGCATGTAACCCAATGGATTATTGACCAAACCCTTGCCTTTGCTGTAATTGCGGTGATTGTGGTTTTTCAGCCAGAGGTGCGCAGGGCTTTGGAGCGAATGGGGAAAGGGCGCAGAATTCCCTTTTTATCCCTTCTTGTGGAAGAGGATGGGGCGGAGAACACAGAAGGCAGTGTGGATGAGATTATCACAGCGGCAACCCGCATGGCAATGGCTCGGACAGGGGCTTTGATTGTGGTGGAACAGGAAACCCCCCTGGGGGATTTGGAAGCCACAGGGGTGAAGGTGGACGCGGTTGTGTCCAGCCAGCTGTTACTTAGCATTTTTGAAGATAAAACCCCGCTGCATGACGGGGCTGTTTTGATAGCAGGGGGCAGGGTGAAGTCTGCCGCCTGTATTTTGCCGCTTACCAGTAAGGATTTAGGGGATTTGGGAACGCGCCACCGTGCCGCCCTTGGGGCTTCTGAAAATAGTGATGCCTATGCCCTTGTGGTGTCGGAAGAAAGCGGGAATATTTCCATTGCTAAGGATGGGAAGCTTTATAAAGCTTTGTCGGAAGATGAGATTAAGAATATGCTGATGTCGGGGGTTAAGCCCACCAAGGTTAAGATGCGGAAGAAGCGTAAGCGTAGGTAGGTCATGGCAAGGAGGTAACTTGTGGATAAAAACAACATAATACCAAAACTAAAAGACCTTTTCGTCACCAATTTGCCCCTTAAAATCGGGGCTGTTCTTATTGCGGTTGCCATTTGGTTTTTAATTCTAAATTTTAACGACCCCGTGCGGACGCAAGAGCTTTCAAGACCTTTGCAACTGCGCAACGAAACTGCCCTCATGCTTGGGGAAAACCAGTTTTTCCTTGAAAATGCTGACCTTTTGCGAGGGTTGGAGGTAACTGTCCAGGTGCGGGGCAACAATGCAGATGTAAGCGCATTAGAAGCAAGCCTTGAGGCATATATTGACCTATCCACCTCCGACATTATTTACACAGCGGCAGACACCGACCGCCTGCCTGTCCGTGTTAACGTAACAGGGAATTTTGGCGAAGGGGTGGACTTTCGCTCCCACAATCCCTCTAGTGTTATACTGCATTTGGATAATATTATTGACAGGGAGTTTCCTGTAGAGCTTTCGGTAACAGGGCAGGTGGCAGAAGGCTATGTTCGCATTGAAGGGGATGCCCATGTGCGCCCTGATGCCATAACCCTGCGAGGGCCTTCAAATGCCCTTGCCCAAATTGACAGGTTGGAGCTTGTCTTTGACGTGGAAGGAGAGAGCAACTCTGCCATTGTGTTAAACCAACGCCCAGAAATGGTAGACACTTATGGGGATGTGTTTCAAAATGCCAACATAAACCCATTAAGCGGGGTAACTGTAACCATACCTATCCACCGTGGGGGCATGGCGCATGTTTTGCCCGTCACCCACGAAGGTGACATTGGGGCGGGCTTTGGCATACAGCCAATCCACGTGACCCCTTCCCAATTTGAAGTGGCAGGAAGCCGCGAAGCCATACAGGCTTTAACGCCCATTACCCTGCCGCCAATTGCCTTAAACGGGGCAACCCAAAGCTTCACCATGGAATTTGACATAAGGCAACACCTGCCCACAGGGGTGTTTTTAGTGAACAGTGACGAGAATACCGCAACAGTGCAAGTTGTTATCGAGCCTATCGGGCAAAGAACCTTTACCGTAACCAGCGAAAACGTAAACTTTATCGGGGCGACAAATTTCCAGGTGATGACAGAAAGCGTGTCCTTTACCGTGTCTGCCCTGGAAAGCATTTTGGAAGGCATTGACACGGTTAACACAAGCATCAGCATGTTTGGGCGCGGCGAAGGGGAGCATACCATTAACATGACCATAAGCCTGCCCCCAGGGGCTACGGTTGTTGGGGGTATACCATCTATGACGGTGCGCATTGGGGCAGAGCAAGGTGAAGATGAGGATTATTATTATCAGCCAACAGCCCAACCAGAGCCTGAGCCTGACGAGGACGAAGATGACGAGCCTGACGAGGATGAGGACGGGGAAGAGGATGAGCCAGAAGAGCAGGATGAGGATGTAACGGAAGATGAGGAATAGCCGATAAGGAGATGGTAAAATGACTGAAATTCTCGTAAGGGTTAATGAAGCCGAAAGAAAAGACATGGAAAAATATGCCTTTGCCAATGGGATTGATTTGGGAGAGGCTTTAAGGCGCGCTTTGCTTGAGAAAATGGAAGATGAAGAGGATTTGGAGCTTTTGCGGGAGTATATGGAGCGCAAGGCTAGGGGTGAGGTTAAGTATTACACCATAGAAGAAGTCAAAAAAAACCTAGGGATTTGTGATGATGAATTATAGCGTAAAGATTAGTGATGATGCCCAGAAAGATTTAAACAAAATTGACCATTATCAAAGAAGGCGGATAATTGCTTGGCTTGAGAAGAATTTAGAAGGATGCCAAAAGCCGCGCGATTACGGAAAGCCCCTTAGGCATGGGCTAAAGGACTTTTGGAGCTATCGCGTTGGGGATTACAGGATTTTGGCGGATATTGTTGATGATTTGGTGTTGATTGAAGTGGTGAAGGTAGGGCATAGGAAGCATAGTTACGAATAGGAGTGATAAAATGACAGAAATGACATTAGTCCTTGATGAAGGCGAAACCAGATTTTTAGAGAAGTTTTGCAAGGAAAACGAAATGAACAAGGAAGCCGCTATAAAGGAAGCTATTTTGCGTATGGCGGAAGAAGAGATGGAGGACTATTTGTATCAAAAGTACCTACAGTGGAAGAAAGAGGATTGCGGCACAAGATACACACAAGAAGAGATAGAAAGGGAGTTTGGTTTAATTGACTAAATATAAAGTTTCATATAGCACAAACTCCCAGAAAAATTTAAGGCGCATTGACCACTTTCAAAGAGAGAGGATTATTAAATGGGTTAGGAACAACCTGGAAGATTGCACAAATCCACGAGACCACGGCAAACAGCTAAAGGGTCATTTATCCCATTTGTGGAGCTACCGCGTCGGCAATTATAGGATTGTAGCTGAAATAATTGATAATATTGTAACCATTCAGTTATTGGAAATTGACCATCGTAAGGATGCGTACTAAATAGGTTTTAAGGGGGAAACACAATGAAATTCGGAACGGATGGGGTTAGGGGGCTTGCAAATAAGGAGCTGACAGCGAGGCTTGCCTTTGAGCTTGGGCAGGCGGGGGCTTTGGTTCTTGCTAAAAAGACAAAAAGGCCGCGGATTTTAATTGCCCAGGACACTCGCCTATCAAGCGACATGCTGGTGGCGGCTCTTACGGCGGGGCTTTGCTCTGTTGGGGCTGATGTTATAAATTTAGGGGTTTTGCCCACCCCTGCAATTGCCGCCTTGGTGAAGGAATATAACGCGGCGGCAGGGGTTATGATGTCTGCTAGTCACAATCCTTTTTATGACAATGGTATAAAGTTTTTTGACGGCAATGGCTACAAATTGCCTGATGAGGTTGAGGGTGAAATTGTAGAGCAGATGAAACAACTTGACAATCTTGACCTGCCCAGCGGGGAGGATGTGGGGCGCATGTTGCCAGCAAATGATGCCCTGCCCTGCTACGTAGACTTTTTAAAAAATTGCCTGGGAAATATTAACATCAAAGGGCTGACCTTTGCTTTAGACTGCGCCCATGGGGCTACATACAAGGCTGCGCCGCGGGTTTTTGTTGAAATGGGGGCGAAGCTGCACCTAATGGGGGATGCCCCAGACGGGGTTAACATTAACGAGGGCTGTGGCAGCACCCATATGGAAGCTTTGGCAGAATTTGTTAAGGGCAATGATGGCGTAAACGCAGGCTTTGCCTTTGATGGTGACGGCGACCGTTGCCTTGCTGTGGATGAAATGGGAAATGTGGTAGACGGGGATATGATAATGTCCATCATTGCCACTCATATGTTGGAGAAGGGGCAACTTGCCCACAACACCCTTGTTGCAACGGTTATGTCCAATTTGGGGCTGTTTAAGGCGGCTGAAAGTCACGGCTTTAATGTGGAGCAAACCAAGGTTGGCGACCGTTATGTGCTGGAGCGCATGAAAGAAGGGGGCTTTGTCCTTGGGGGGGAGCAAAGCGGGCATATTATCCAGTTAAGCCACCAAACCACAGGGGATGGCATACTTGCCGCCCTTACCCTTGCGGGCATTATGGCAGAAACAGGCAAAACCCTGTCGCAACTTAACAAGGTGATGGTGAAGATGCCCCAAACCCTTAAAAATGCCAAAATACCAAATGACGTTAAAGATAAGGTGCTTAGTGACCCTGCAGTGCTTGCGGAAATAAACCTTGCCCACAGCAAATTTGAAGGGCGCGGGCGGGTGCTTATACGCCCATCAGGAACAGAGCCGCTGGTGCGGGTGATGATAGAAGGGGAAAACCTGGCAGAGATTGAAGGGGAAGCTGTGCGGTTGGCGGAATTGTTGGAGAAGGCGGCTAGTTGTGGATAACTTGTGGATAAGTTTGGGGATAAGTTTTCATACGTCATCCCACGCCCCCTATACGTCATCCCGCACCAAACAACGTCATCCCGTGCTTGACACGGGACCCCACATGTCATTCCAAGCCCCATACTGTAGGGGCTTGTTAGTGCTGACGGGATTGCGGGTCAAGCCCGCAATGACGGTTAAAATGGGGGTTGGTTATTGCCTGCGTAGGGGCGCATATTATGCGCCCGTTGTCCGATAAACGTATGTTTATGGAGGGTACGTTTGCCCGACAGTGGGCGCATAATATGCGCCCCTACAATATTTTCAAAAAATCTTCAAAAAACCAAAAAGTACATTGAATGTTATATCATTTTATGTTATAATCTTATTAGAATAATTAATCTAAAGGAGAAATAACATGAGAGATAGTTTAGTTTTTTACAGAAGTTTTTATGAAGCCATTAAAAAATTACCAAAAAGTTTAAAACTTTCTGC
>Ga0209755_10009897_pt1 | contig 10038 bp, 10 predicted proteins | sample TergutCo191P1_FD_187301 | JGI IMG/M metagenome (GOLD analysis project Ga0209755, IMG submission 187301) | Cornitermes sp. P1 segment gut microbial communities from Petit-Saut dam, French Guiana - Co191P1 (SPAdes) (version 2) | ecosystem: Host-associated > Arthropoda: Insects > Digestive system...
TTGGTGCTTGGGAAAAGGAGTATAATTCTAAGCGACGAGCTGTTAAATGGCAGTTTACCACAGCTGATGCAAGAATCAAACTACACAAATTATATCCAGTGTTTTAGACAGGTTGATGTACTAGTTTAGCTAATTGGCAGAGTAGATAATTGTATATCAGTTCCCCTTTAGTTTGCGGTCCACCCTTGGTGTTGGTGGGTTTGAACGGAAACAGGTCAGATTTTTCCATACTTTTCTGTACAGCACATGTGTTGGTAAACAGCGTTAACATCATAGGTGTGGAAAGAAGCGTTTGCCAATTATCCGGTAAGCTGATGCCCAGCAAGTGGGCGTTAGCGCGTTTAGTGTTCTCCCAAAATTTTTCAATCCGCTTAGCAGACAACGGCTGAATATCATAAGGCCTAAATCCGTCTAACCCATACCGAGTGATTAAACTATGTCTGGAGGTAAGAACAATACGCATCTTTGGCTGACTCTCACTTAGCGCTTTGATTTCCTGAATTATCTTATCGGGGTTTCCAGAGATTTCATTAAACCCATCAAGTAATAAAATGACAGGTTCTTCTGCAGGAGAGCTCAAGTCAACTGTTTGGTGCCATCGTTTTATGTATGTCTCGATAAAGTTTTCCTGTTTATTGATGTTGTACTCATTTAATGGAACATATAGAGGTAATTCTTTTTTCTCTTTTAGCCACTCTTCCCAGATCTGTAGCAGAGAAGTTGTTTTGCCAGTACCGCCTTCGCCTATAAAGATAAAATGGCCGTCATGACTTTTAATGGTGTCAAGCAACGTTTCAGTCTTCTCATCAGGATCTTTGAGTAGAATATCGAGGGGTTGTGTGCCTGCAAATAGATTCTCATCAAACTCAATATAGGCAAACTGACCCTTACGCAAACGCTGATAGTGAGCCTCTGAGTCCTCGAATGATTTTTGTATGTTTAAAAAATATTTTTTTAGTTCGGGTTGTAAGCGAAATAGCTCCTCAAGCAATAACACCATAATATGATAGCCCTTATTGTCTTGAAGTGGGATTTCGGAAATAATACTGCCTATAAGGAAATTGTTAATAAAGACGGGTGCACCGCTAAACCCTTTAGTAGTTTGTTCGTCTGTAGTAAAAGACGCACATTTGCCTTCATACCCATGGTCACTAAATTGATTAACTGCGCCTACTTTTCCCCCAATTGCTTGGCCTTCGGGATAATATTCTTTGGTATCCTCAATGGGAAATCCCAAAGTGAGGGCGTAACTGTTTTCTTTTATTGAAAGATTGACTTGCAACAGAGGTAAATCGAGATTGATTTTATCTACTAATTTTAGTGTTGCAAAATCAATCTTTTGGGATTTTCCGCTGCTGGCTAGTTCAGCGGTGTAAAACGTATCTTTAATTTTCACAGAGTATTCTGTGACACCTTCATCCAGAATGTGGGCAGCAGTTATAATAATGCCGTCATTGGATATGATACAGCCAGTTCCTATTTTTTTACCCATTACGTGAATTGATACGACATTGTTTTTGTTTAGGAGTTGTTCTGGTGTTTTCAAGGTTATTGTTCGCCTTTTAGGGTAACCTTGATTTTTATGTTTGCTTCTGCTGAGGCATTAACGATAACAAGTCTTCCTTCCAAATCTACTGACAAACCAAATTCTACTTCAATATTTGAGTACTTAGTTTTGTCTAGACTATTTTTACAAGAATTACTTATCGAATCAATACAACTACACATTGCCACAACAGATTTTTCTAATTGTTCAATTCCAAAAGTGGTTATGCTTGAGGTTAAATCGCCCAAACCGCCCAATAAGCGTCCTTCTTCCTCCGAAACATCGGTCTGAAAGTAAAGACAATTACCATCAGTTAGATCCATTTTAACAGTTTTCTTCACCACATTGTATCCCCTCAATATGATAGAGAAACGTACGCTAACTCGGCTTTAACATTTTTGCATCAAACAACTCAAAATGCTCCAATAGATTCTTTGAGTCCTTATTTTGCATGAATACGCCAATGCCCTGAACTTGATGTGTAGACACATAAATTGGTGTTTGGGACCTCCCGTGGCTACCGCCCTTAGGCAACCCCCACAATCTCACCACCCAAACCATAAACCACCATCCATAAATTAAACATAAACTCACCACTTATTTACTTTAATTTTTATAAAATACCACACATTTATTTTAAATTAAAAACAAATGCTACGTATTTATTGCAAAAGTATGGAGTGGTGCCGAGGGCAGGGTTTGAACATGCGACAACTCGGTCTTCAGCCGAGCGCTCTCCCAGGCTGAGCTACCTCGGCACAAATCCTGAGGGACACTTATTTCAAACATGCTCACTTCCGTTTTAAAGGTTTCTGAAAACAAATCTGTTTAACACAAGGCATTTTCGTTTGGACCATTTTGTTTAATCTGGGTTTTTGTTTTGTATTGTTATTTGTGTGGTATTAAAGAAAAGGCTTTATGAGGGATGCCTCTATTTTAAAGCCTCTCCTTGGACCGTTAGTCTAGTTGGCTAGGACGTCGCCTTCACACGGCGAAGATCGCTGGTTCAAATCCGGCACGGTCCACCATATCACTAAAAATCTACGTTTAACGTGTTTTGCTGCTTGCACGTTATTGTATAGTAGACTATTTTAAATTTTACCGTATAATATAGTGTTGGTATGACGTATAGTGAAGATTTCCGAGAAGCCGCTATAGCCTACAAACAAAAAGGACATACCATACCCCAAGTTTGTGAAACATTTAACATATCAGAAAAAACCTACAACAATTGGACCAACCAAAAACAAAAAGCTGGTAATCTAAAACCAAAAAAACACAGCAGACGCAAAAGAAAAATCGACCCTAAACAACTAGAACAATATGTAACAGAACATCCTGATGCATGCCTAAAAGAGTTAGCAGAGCATTTTAACTGCAAAACATCATGATGTATAATGCTTTGGTTAAGGAGCTGTAAGAAAATAAAGTGTAATTATTTTGGGTGTATTGTGTAGTTCCAATCGCCATGAAACTTGTTTCGCTCCAAATTGAGTTGAGCTATTTCCTCATCACTAACTTTAGTCCCCAACGCATAACACCGATTATCCCTAATACACACAATCCGCAACCCCTTAAAAGTAGTCGTATTAGATATCAACGCAATAACAGTCTCAACCGAAATCAAAGGTACCCCACGCCAATTCTTACTAATATAACAAAACATCTTATGCTCAATCTTATTCCACTTCGATGTCCCAGGCGGAAAATGCGAAACCACCACCGAAAGCCCTGAAATATTTGCAAACTCTTGTAACTGTTTTTTCCAAAGCCTAAGCCGAGACCCATTACTTCCACCATTATCACTAGTAATATAGATTTTCGAAGCATTGGGATACGTATTTACTCCAAGCGTTTGCCACCACCGTAAAATACTTGCCACCGCAAACTCGCTAGTATCATGCGATAAACCCAAATTCACAAACCCTTCATTGCGAGCTATATCATACACTCCATATGGAGCAACTTTGTCCAACTCTTTTATGGGAAAATCATGATCCAAAACTTTATGCGGATCCTTACTTTTGTGATACTCTGCACCATTGTTTTTAAAGTTCTCAATGAGTTCTTTTTTCTTGGTATCCACCGATATGACTGGTTGACTTTGGGATAGAAATTCGTTGACAGTTTGGTTTATGTGTTCAAATTGCTGGTTTCTGTCAGGATGGGCTTGACCGGTTTGGAGCATTTTTTGGTTTTGCTGGAGGCTGTAGCCCATGTCTTTTAAGACATTGCCTATGGTGTCGTGACTGACTGTTATTCCTTGGGTTTTTAGGGTTTGAGCTATGTTGCGCAGGCTTTTTGTGGTCCATAGGAGGGTTTTTTCGGGGTTGCCGGCGGTGTTGTTTTCAAGTATTTTTTCTATTTGTGTTTTTAGGGTTTGGTGTTTTTGGGTTATGGGTTTGCGTCCGCCGCCTGTTTTGCGGATGCGTGTTTCTTTAGGTGGGTTATTTTGTTGTAGGTCTTTTTTGCCTTTGATTATGGTTGTTTTTGACATGCCGGTTAGTTCGTGAACAGCTTGTAGTCCTCCATATCCTATGCTTTCAACCTCTGTTGCTAGGTACATGCGTCTTTGCTTCTCGTTTAGCAACGGTAGCATTTTTTGTATCCGGGTTTTTGTCACACCATCCATAAGCTTTCAGCATACTTGAATTATGCATAGTAAAACTAACTTATAAACACTTACAAGTTATTTTCTTACAATTCCTAACTGACGATTAACTATGCTGATAAAACGGGCTTTCAAATCATTGAACAACAATTCAACAAAAATTTCTCTCAAACTGCTGAACATGAGTAACAAAACACATACCCTACCACTAAACACTAATTACGCCTAAGGTCTAGTTTGTTTTTGAGTTGTCGTGTTTTATTTTTGGCTATGTCAGGGGCTAGTTTTAGTAAGCCTTTTAGTGTTCTAGGAATGGCAGTATTTAAATTGCATGGGTGAGTGCAGTAACAATTGTTTAGTTTGTTTCGGGTGTTTTGAGCGGTTTTGCTGTTCCACAGAGTTAATAGATCAAAGTTGTAGTTTCGAATGTTTGCGAAGGGTTTTGTGTATTCGCATGCAGCAACATTTCCGTTGGCATAAAGGATCATGTCTATGTTTCCGGCTTGGCAGGTTACTAGTTTTTTGTGTTCAGAGAGCATTTTAAGAGAGTAGTGCCAGACTATACTGTTTTGGTTAGTCATGTACTGTTTGATTTGAGCGTATGCTTCTTTGAGTTCGGTAAGGGTTAGTACAGTGTTGTTGTCTTTGGGGTTGTGATAAAAACTTTGTGAGGGGTCAAGGTTGAAGACATGTTGTAGACCGCGGGCTATGTTGAAGGTTATATCGCCTTTTTTTGTAAATAGTTTTTCTGTTTTTAGGTGTTCTATGAATTGTGGCATAGCTGTTATGTTGAAGCGGGAAAGTGTTGTAATAATAGTAACGTCTACGCCTGCGTTTTTGCATAGGTTAATAGTTTTAACTGCGGAGTCAAAGCAGGCTATGCCTCGAATTTGATCATGAAGCTCCTTTGTTGCGTCAAGTGAGACAGTGACGCTAAGTTTGTTGGTGTCAACTTTTTTTATAACCTCAGCTATGTGTTGGGGTATTAGGCCGTTTGTGTTTAGATAAATTTTGTTTTTTTTGGCTGCTTGTTGGCAGATATCCGATAGGTCCGGTCTTAGTGTGGGTTCGCCTCCGGTTATGGATATAGAGGTAAATATGTCCAGATCGATTTTTTGGATTTCTTTAAGGCTTAGCTCATTTAATGTGGAGGCTTGCCAGTTAAAGCAGTGTTTACATTTAGCATTGCACTGGTTTGTGACAAAAAAAGTTAGAATTTTAGGAGTAATCACTGCTTTCACTTCATCCTTATCTTATTATTTTAGGGAGAGTTTTTCTCTGAGTTTGTATAGGGGATATTTGAGGGGCATACGTTTTAACATGCTAAAATCGATGGCGGATCTTTGTGTTTCGGGTTGATATTGAGGTTTCATTGTTGCGGCAAGTTGACTAAATCCTTTATGGTAGCCTTTAAATTTGTGCCAATACGTTTGTTCATTGACATGATGCTTAACAATTATTTTGTTACATTGAAGAACTAGAAGGCCCTGAGCTATCATGCGTCTTACTATGTCATTGTCCTCGCCTGCTATGTCAAATGTAGAATCAAATCCGTCTACTTTAAGCAGGTCTTCGCGTTTATAGAGGCCACATTGGAAAGCGCGTGATTCAACAATTTTTAAGCCGCCATATCGTTCAATTTCTAACTTGTCTATTTCGGCGGCAACTTGAAGAAACCATTTGCGGCCAACTGTTAATTGGCCCGTACAAACGCCGGCTGCATTAAACTTTTGCATAATCTCAAAAAGAGCAGGTACTGGATCAAATTCTAATTCTACATCAGAATCTAGCCATAAAACAAGTGGTGCTTGAGCTGTTTTTAGTAACTCATTTCTAGCTTGCCCAATACCTTTAATAGTTGAGGTATAACATGTATAGTTTTTTAACCATTTTTTGTTGTTTTCCGTCCATGTTGTAGGAATACCTGTTCCACCTAAGGGTGTAAGAACCTCACAACTATAAGTCATCAAGCTCACAACGAAATGTTACAAACAATAAATTTAACTCTTTGCTAAAAACTGAAAAAAACAACACGCGTAAGCATGATTTCTAAAAGTTAAATCTTCATAGTGATGTAATGCGAAATATAGGAAGAACAAAGTCTAACGTGTATAGTTTTTAAATGTAATAAACTGATAGAAGAAAAGATTTGTTGGTGGACGAGGCGGGATTTGAACCCGCGACCTCCACGATGCCAACGTGGCGATCATGCCAGACTGATCTACCCGCCCAACGGCTTGTTTCTAACTTTAACCGGCTAAGCGTTCTTTAAACGTTTTGGTTAACAGAAAAGAATTAACTTACTCAACAGCCTCTTTGACAGTTTATTATCTGTGTTTCTGTTCTGTAATCACGATGTTTATAGTTACATTCGGGTTTATTGTAGTTTATTTTGGTTGTCTATTTAGTGCTGTGGGTATGTAGGGACATCGTGGGTCTGAGCCGTGTATATCATCAGTGTAAAATAGGGCTGTTGTTCGGCATCCGCCGCATATTTGTTTATATTCACAGATTGCACATTTGCCTTTAAGGTTGTTTTTGTCTCGGGCTTTAGCAAAAAACTCGTTGTTTTCCATATTTTGCCAGATTTGTTGTAAGGGTTTAGTTTTAATGTTTTCTGAACGATAGATATCGTTGTAGCTACACGGTATAGCCTCGCCGTTTTCTGCAATGCTTAGGAATTTGCCAAACCAGCAGCGTCCAAGGAAAAAATTGTTATACCAATCGTCAAAATTTGGCATACCTCTTTGTTTAGCAATGCGTGCCATAAATGGAATGTATACGTTAATTTCAGGTTTGTTTTTGTATTGTAACATTAGGTCATATAAAGTGTTGCAGGCCCATTCGTATTGTTGGGGTGTGGGGTCAGCTTTTATGCTCTTTTTACTAAAGGGGATAAACCCGTGAAAGACGGCCCAGCGGGCATTGTTTTTGCGGGCGAGCTCAATTACATGGACTATGTCGTCTTTGTTTACGTTTGTTATGTCGTTTTCTGTTTTAGCAAAGGTGCAAACAAGACAGTCAAGTAATTCAGCTTTGGAAAAGTTTTCAATAGCAAAAAGGGCTGCTTTATAGGCGCCTTTACCTCGTATGGCATCATTGGTTTTTTCTGAGCCATCTATGCTTATAGATATGCGAACTTGGTGTTCTTTTAACATTTTAAATGTGGCGCCATCGATTTTGTGGGCATCAGTGATTAGACTAACCCTTAATCCCTTCTGTTTAGCGTAGGCGATAATTTCGGGAAGATCTTTTCGTAAAAGAGGCTCACCGCCCGTTAATCCAAAAAAAGTTGCCCCAAACGCGCTAATTTGATCAATAATATATTTAGCACCTATCGTGTCAACCTCATCAATTGCTGCTTGTTTTCCACCTGAGGTACAATGAACACAGTTGCTATCACAACCAAAGGTACATCGAAAGGGAACAATAAACAATGGACTATTCTTACCCATATTTTTTCCTCAAGATCGTTATATTTTGCCTCTGTTTTGCTATTTAACTCTTCATGTTAAACAAGAGTTAGAATTCTTCAATACCCTCTATTTGATAGAGGTTGCCAACGCTATTATGTATGTATACCTGAGGAAATAATTCTGCTAAGGCGTAATTTGCACGCCAGCCGGTACAGTGGCAGGGGACTATTAATTGAGGGTTAATTTGTTTTAGTTCTCCAAGGGTTTGGGAAATTAGTTTTTCGTTTTCTAAACCATCTAAATGGAATCCTCCAATAACAGCATAGACCCTACGAATTCCTGTAATTTCTTGGGCATAACGTACTGTATTTATAAGGCCAGCGTGAGCACAGCCTACAATAACAATTAAGCCCCGACCTTTAAGGTTTACAATTAAAGCGCGATCATCTAAAACCCAACGATCAGGCTCCCAATTATTATCTTTTAGAACTCTATTTAATCCACAGCCTCTCTCAAAACTAGTTTTTCTAGAAATTTCACCTGTTACAAGAACAGATCTGTTAGCGATCAAGCAGGGCTCCTTAGTGTTAACAATTTTAGCAGGGCTTAATTGGTCAGGTGTAGGAAAAACGGGGTGGGGTCTAACACCATAAGGTCCATCAGTTCCATGTTGTTTAAACATGTTCTCATGTGTTATAACAGGTAAATCCTGTTTTCCAATCGTTTTAACAATTGTTTGTAACCCTCCAAAATGATCATAATGCCCATGCGACAAAACAACAACATCCACCGTATGTAAATCAAGACCCATACGCTGCGCATTAACAACAACCCCCTCACTACTAACGCCTGTATCAAAAAGAACCCCCCGACATACATCATCATTATCAACAAAAACATTAACTAGCATTGAAAAACCATGCTCAGCAACTGGCATTAACCTATGCACCATAGCACCCCGCTCTTCCTCACTGTGACGTTCTCTAAGCCACTTCCACAAAGTTTTAACCTCAGGATTGCGACTATAAGAAGCAAAATCTACAGTATTATCCATCAAACTAAAAATTTCAACTCTTGTCGATTCCCTAAACATAACAACACTAGCCTACCCAAATAGTCTAAACAAACAACTACACTAAGTATACAATAAAAACATCAAAGAGCAAAAAAGATTTCGCTTGCTCATCAACAAATACGGTGGTCATGACTCGATCTAGTTTATAAGTATGGTGTCTGTTATTTTGTTGAGGATTAACTGTGGTAAACGTGTCTGTAAAGTGCATCATTGTGGAAGTGAAGATGTAGTAAAAATGGGTAAACAACCAACAAATGGAACCCCAGGATGCAAATGCAAAACTTGTGGCAAAACTTTTCAAACCACATATAAAAACAATGGAGCCACATCCCAAACCAAACAGCAAATAATAAAAGTGTCCCTAAACGGTAGTGGCATACGTGATATCTCGCGCGTACTAGTTGTTAGTCAAAACACTGTTATGTCGGTTTTAAAAAAACAGAAAAATTCCTTGTAAACCTAAACTTAAAATACATAAATCTCACTTAACCCTTGAAAGTTAGTTTTGAAATGGGTGAAATGTGGGGTCGAGTTTACTGTAAAAAAACACTTTGCTGGTTGTGGCATGTTATAAATTGTAATATGGGTGAGGTTATTGTGTATGTTTTTGGTACTCGTGGGTGTGAGGTGTTGCAAAAATTTTTAACTTTGTTCTCATTTCTAAATGTAGAAGTGGAAGTAGTGTTTTCTGTTGATAGTTTTGTTTATCGTGATGTTATACCGGTGAATGTTTTGTTTACGGGAAAGTGTAATACTCGGCGTATTGAGTGTAAGTATTTGTCTTTTTGTACTAGGTTTAAGTGTTTGGCTCGTAGGACGATTTGTTATTCTACATCTTGGGATATGCACACAATTACTTTTGGTTTGCTCATAAATGTGTTGGAATTTGGGTGCAAACTATTTTGATACATGACCCGAATTTGCATGTTTTTTTTTGATGCGGGTTTGGCGTTGCGGTAGCGGTTGGATTTGTATAGTAGTGTGGAGGTGTTAGAGGAGAGGCTTTGTCAGTTTGAGCAGTTGACTCGTAAAGAGGTTTGGGGGTTTAGGCGTTATTTTAAGGTGGATTTGGCGTTGGATGGTTCTTTTAAGTTTGAGCGTGATTATGAAAAGATTGATGGGTTTGATAGAGATTGTGGGTTTTTTGGGTTGCTTACAAATACTGTGTTATCTAGTGGGGAGGTTTTGTCGGTTTATAGGCAGCGGGTTGTTTTGGAGAAGGGGTTTGATGATTTGAAGAATTATTTGGATATGCGTCGTCTTAGAACCTGTATTCAACAGCAGAGCCTCCTGAGCAGGGTTGTTGAGTGCGCTATCATTATCATAGCTTCTTCTGATGTTGTCAAGATTTCATAATCCTTAGACAACCGTCTAAACCAATTCAACCAAC
>Ga0209755_10009898_pt1 | contig 10038 bp, 5 predicted proteins | sample TergutCo191P1_FD_187301 | JGI IMG/M metagenome (GOLD analysis project Ga0209755, IMG submission 187301) | Cornitermes sp. P1 segment gut microbial communities from Petit-Saut dam, French Guiana - Co191P1 (SPAdes) (version 2) | ecosystem: Host-associated > Arthropoda: Insects > Digestive system >...
GTCCAACTGGAACGTCCGGTACGTATCAACGACCGGTCATGCCAGCGAGTGTCCAAGTAGCCGGGCCTCATGACCTTGTGCGGGCGACTGTGAACGGGACATGGGAGATAACAATACTTGAATCACAAAAAGCGGAACACGCGGAAATACTGGCGCAGGCAACTGCCCCCCGTGTTACTACGTATTCTGTCTATTTTGGAGACACGTTGCTTTCGACAACAACAGTAACAAGCACTTGGACGGGTACTATTCCTACTGAGGCAGCGCTTACGTCGGCTTGGGTCGGGACTTTTTTAGGAGGGCATTATGGTCATCCTCTTGACGCAACAACTTTTCTTACTGATGATCCCGAAAGGAACTTTGCTTTTCTATTTAAGGTGGAGAGTCAGTTGAGTGAGTGGGGCACATGGGAACGCACGATGACGACAGAACAATTTGTGGACACAGACTGGTGGCACCTAAGCCGGTATGGTGATGGCTTAACGATAGGGGAGTCGGGAGCGTACGAACTTGGAATCCTAAAAGATGGATTGTGGGAAGCCTACCATGTAGAACCAGACCTGTCGGCTCGGTTTACATACAAAGCGACGTATACAGAGGGCGGAAAAGTCATTTCGGAGTACGAAGGCAAAGACTTCATCGCTATGTCTCTTCCTAGGGACCTGAATCCTCATGCCTGGTATGTAGGTCACCATGGGTTTGATCGCCGTAGTGGTGAATGGAGAACTTTTACATGTTGCACGAACGAATGGCTGGACAGGGGCGGGGTAGAACCGATCAACATCGGCATTTTTTCCAACTCTACGAATCCCTTCACCGGTCTCGGCAAGTTGCTCGGCATGGAAGGCACATTCACGAACAAAACCTCATTTCTCACCGCATTGGATAAACAGATTGCCGAAGAGTCCAAAGAACTGAACGACATTCTTGCGAACAAACTCGCCAGAGCAGGACTCGACCACGTTACAAAGAAAATCACTTTTGCCGAGGATAAGGACGGAAACATAGTCATCGAAGGCAATATCAGCGCGAAAGAGAAACGGCGGCTTGCCCAAATCATCAATGGTGAACCTGAACTCGCTGACCGGATTAAAACGCAGAAAGCCCGAATGGAAATTGCGGAAGAATTGCGAAAGGATGGCACTGTTGATCCGAAAACAGGCGAAGTCTATCGGGCTGATCTTTCTGACAAGAAATTCGATGCCGCCCGAACGCAACTTCTCAGTGATGTTCTCCGAAGGCACGGGGCAACTCTTAAAGATGCGGCAAACGATAACGAACACATCAAGAACTTGTTAAACGAGTTTCCTGAACTTGCCGACGAAGTTGAAGCGTATAAAGATCGGTTAAATGCCCCGAAAGCGACCCCCATCGAAGGACCCGGCGAAGCCTTGAAGGTTGGGGAGCAACGCGAAGAAAAGTCCGATGCGGTGCGTTCGCTATTGTCGATGCACCGGGGCGTACTTGCCGAAGCAACCGACGAAGAACCGGATTTCCGTGGAGACTTGTCGGTCATCCGCAAAGCAATCTACGACAAAATCGTTGATGAGTACAACGAAATGTACAGCAACGACCCGGATTGGCAAATTACCAAGTTCAAGATGGAGATCGACGAAAAGGGACGGTTGAAAATCGTCGATGTCCAGACATGGGGCGATGACCCGAAAGCCACCCAGTGGGCGGAAAGGGTCATGAACAGTTGGCTTGATGTCCCACTCGACGACGACGATGAAGAGGGACCCACAATAAGAGAAGCGGCACAAGAAGTTGGTTTGGCAATTTTGGATGCCCACGATGCCGAACATGGAGATGTGAAAGAGTTTCGGCACAAAATTATCACATCGGGTTTCAATTATGAGGTTCTTTCTCCTGACGCTGACCGGGTTGCATTACACGAGATGGAGATGTTGACGCGAGAACTCGGCAGCGCATTGGGGAACTTCTTCGGCAATGGGTTGGGTATCGAAAATTCGTTCGGCATTATTTTCGGTTCCAAAGGTTTACTGTCGCTCGATAAAGGAACGTTGGAGACCGTGGAGGCGGACGCGATCAAGCAAATGCTGGCGGAAATCAACGATTATCTGACTGCCGAAGAAGCAGGCGAGGAAACGGCGGGCATATTGTCCTCTCCCGCTCTTATCGGCATTGCCGAAAAGTTGCTTGCTTTGAAAGAAGTAATGGGAAACATTCACGATAAGTCGCTTATTCCGAAAGATGGCGTGGTGTTTGGGGTGAATCGGTAAACGCATTTGCGCAATTTTCATGGTGAGAAGTTCGAGCATTTCTGTTGGGGTGAATGGATTGAGTCGACAGTGTTCCTGGATTTTTTCAACGTTGGATCGAGTTGTAATCTCTGCTGTCCGCCAGCCATTGCGATCTGGCAATCTGTCTCCGATTCTGTTATAATTGCGGCTTCATGGGGCGATTCAGTGCCCCGCCATTTCCATGATTGAGGTTAGTATGGCAGTCCTTTGGCGAAGTCTTTTTGTTGTTCTGTTGTTTTTTTGTCCGGCGTTTGTTTTTGCCGAAACAACTGCAACGCCGAACATTGTCCTGTTTTTCTGCGACGATTTAGGTTACGCCGACATCGGACCGTTTGGCGGTGATATTCCGACACCGCATCTTGACAAACTGGCAGAAGAAGGTCGCCGATTCACCAATTTTCTCGTTACTTCGGCAGTTTGTTCTGCTTCCCGCGCCGCGCTGATGACCGGTTGTTATCACCAACGAGTTGGCATTGTCGGTGCGTTCGGACCGGGATCGAATGTCGGTTTGCATCCCGATGAAGAAACTATCGCCGATGTTCTCAAAAAGAAGGGTTATGCAACGGCATGTTTTGGCAAATGGCATCTCGGCGATTACCCGGAATTTTTGCCGCCCAGTCAGGGCTTTGACGAATACTTCGGCTTGGCAGTTTCCAACGATATGTGGCCCTTTCACCCGGAAATTGTTAACCTTCCCGACAACCACCCGCGAAAAAACACATGGCCTCCGCTCTACTTGTTTGAAGGAACAGAGCGGCTTCCCGAAGTTGTTACAGGCGAAATGCAAAAAAGTCTGACAAAATGGTACACCGAACGGGCAGTCAAATTCATCGAACACAACAAGGACAAACCGTTTTTCGTCTATATTCCGCACTCAATGCCCCACGTTCCGCTTTTCGTTACCGATGAGTTCGACGGCAAGAGCGGCAAAGGGCTTTTGGGGGATACTATCATGGAAATCGACTGGTCGGTCGGCGAGGTTGTCGCAACATTGCGGCGGCTGAACTTGGACAAGAACACGTTGGTCATTTTCACGTCAGATAACGGTCCTTGGCTTTCTTATGGTGATCATGCAGGGAGTGCAGGACCGTTGCGTGAAGGAAAGGGCACATCCTTTGAAGGAGGCGTGCGAGTACCGACGCTATTTCGGATGCCCGGCCGGATTCCCGCTAACAGCACTTGCGACCAGTTAGCAGCAACCATCGACATTTTGCCGACACTCGCGCATTTGACCGGTGCGCCGCTCCCGGAAAAGAAAATTGACGGCAAAGACATTCGTCCGTTGATGTTTGGCGAACCGGATGCCCAATCGCCGCACGATGCCTTTGCAATTTATTTCAATCGGCAACTTCAAGCGGTGCGTGATAACCGATGGAAATTAGTTTTACCGCATCAATACCGGACAATGGAAGGGCAGACACCGGGCAAAGACGGTTTTCCGGGACAATATGCCCAGCGTCGCACCCCTCTTGCCCTCTTTGACTTGGTGAACGACATCGGCGAAACAACCGATGTGAGTGCCGAACACCCGGAAATTGTCAAGCGTCTGCAAGAAGCCGCCGATACAATTCGTGCCGAACTCGGCGAGGGGAACAACCCAGGACCCGGTGTTCGCCCGGCGGGACGAATTGAGGAGTTGCGGAATAGATAGATGTGTTTCGCAGCCTATTCCTATTCGGGTATCCAGTTGGGATGACCTTCCAACTGGTCAGAATGACAAGAGTCGTAATGCCAGCAGTAAAAACCACGAAAATATCTGTTTCATGTTGTTCTGCTAGAGCGTATCACGATTTGGTCTGGACATTCTTGTTTTGGTGTCCGGCATGAAGAATACAGTTTCGTTACCGCTGAATTGCCAAAATTCCCAAATAACAGTCCAGAGCAAAAACGGATATGCTCTAGGGCAATAGTATCTACACACTTTTTTCCGAGCGACAACCTCATTTTTACCTAATTTTTCCTAACAACACAACCTCAGTAGCCATCGTCCGCAGATTACACAGATTGACGCTGATATTTTGTCATGCCAATAAATCAATCTGCGAAAATCGGTGTCATCTGCGGATAATAGGAAAACAACTCATTGACGGCTACTCAAGTTGTTTCGTTCGACCGCCCCCACCATCGACACGCAAACCAAATCAAGACCAATGTAAAAAAAACGGTAAATGAAAAAGCTTGTACCGACTCCGGCGGCAAACGGTGTTGTGTCGGAAGCGGATGCCACACCGGCTCACGACCGATCAGGATCGGGGCGTAGTGCGGTCCTGTCGACGTTTCGTAAATCCAAAGTTTATAAGGAACCGCCGCTACCGTGATCGGTTCCAAAAAATCGTCCCCGTCGCCGACTGGCATTCCTTCCGGCAACGAACGGACGCACACCACAATCGGATTCCCCTGCGATTGTTCCGTAAAAAGATAAATCTGATAATAATGGTCAACTCCAAAAAGTGCTCGCGCTTCGTCGTCCGTAACGGGTGTCGGCACAATACGTTTTGCCGTGCCGCGAAATAATATCGGCTTGCCGCGCGTTTCGTGGGGACGATTGAACAAATCGGCAACACCGAAAGGCGTTTCGGCATGGTGCTTTTTCGCTTCTTCTTCCAACCAACCCGCCGGAGTTTCCGAAACCGCCCGAAGCAACCCGTAAAATGGTTCCCGATCCGCCTCGGTAAACTTGAACATCAGACGAATCATTTCCTCGTCATGTTTCTCCAACTCGTCCTCTACAACCCGGCTTACCGGCACTTGATCGAATGATGCAACATCAAAGCCGAGATCGCCGAGCCAAGTGTCTGGATACCACTGAATTGCCGGTACTGTAAAGATTGGACTATCATCATAAACCTTGACATACACACCGAACACCACCACCCGTTCTTGTATGGGCACGTCCTGTTTCCATGCAGAGGGAATGGACGGCGTAAACACATCGGCAACCGTGCCATCTTTTAGTATCATTTTGCAACGGTAGAGCGGTGTTCGTTCGTTGTATTTTGTTGCGAAGGTTATGTTTCCTTCGAGAGTTGCGGCGTTCTCTTTCAAAAAACTTCGGGGAACCCATCGGGCAAGCCGGTTTGTCAGATCAGCAAATGTCGCCAAGTCCTGCTCCGGTGGAATGGTCTCATCACCGAGTCGTTGCCAAGCGGACTCATTGTCGGCGAGCAACGTTTGAACGAACTCGGCATCAAGCAAAGAGAAAGAGAGAAAAAACAGAAGGATGGACATGTATTGAGAAACGGCAACAGAACCTGCCACCTCCGAAATATAACCCTTTTTGCACTCGTTTTCAATCCGGTGTTACACGCCTACGACTTTTCTGGGGGGGCTGGGGGATTTTTATCCCCAAAAGTTTAGCAGAGAATTTGTGTTTTCTTAATAATGGATTAACATTCCTTGTGTAGAATATGCGGCAAGATGTCGGGAAGGTTCCCGATATATAACAAACTTTACAGAAGGAACGAATGAGAAAAAATACAACATACAACAAATCTGCTTTCACACTGATCGAACTGTTGGTTGTCATCGCCATCATCGGCATGCTGATCGGCTTACTTTTGCCCGCCGTTCAGTCCGCACGCGAAGCCGCAAGACGGATGCAATGCAGCAACAACCTCAAACAAATTGCCCTCTCGATCCATAACCATCACGACATCCACGAAGCCTGTCCCACTTCCGGTGGTCTCGGCTCAGCAAATCACTCCCCATGGGTTGCCTTGCTCCCCTTTCTCGAACAAGCAACTCGTTATGATTCGCTGGCAGCCATCAATTTCCAAGCCCCACCGCATTATAGCACCGGTCTGACCGTTACCCAGCCTACAACCAACCGCAACTCGGCGTTCCATGGCAAGTGGGCGTTAGTGGTTTGTCCGTCAGATGGCGCGCCTGCGTCTGTCGCTTCTGATAGTTGGACACCTGCCAACTACTGTTTTTCCAAGGGCGATTACTCTCCTTACTACTTTTGGGGGGCAAACGGTACATCTGCCGATCCCGCCTATTACAGTTCTCGGAATCCGCGAACGCTTTTCCCAGAGGTTTGCGATTGGGAATATAAAACCAACAGTCCTCGGAATTTTTCCGCTTGCACCGACGGATTGAGCAATACAGTTATTCTCAGTGAACGTGCTGCCAGTCTTGGCGAAGGTGAAGACCTCCATATCAAAACTGGATACCTCACTTATGTAGATGCATGGACAACATCGCCTGCCAGTTGCCGAAACACCTATCGAGATGGCAATACATTCAAAAATCTCGGTGCTGCCAACAGGCAAAGACCAATGAGCGGACAGGGGCGGCATCCTTTCTACGAAAGATATAACTGTGCCTATTTCAATACGATTCTGCCGCCGAACTCCATCACTTGCGGTTACGATAACACGTTAAGTCCCGGTGCGTATGCGGCATATATTCCTCCGACAAGCTGGCATTCTGGAGGAGCCACTGCGGCAATGGGAGACGGAGCGGTTCGATTCATTCCTGACACCATTGACACAGGAGACTTGAATTTCGTCCGCACGAATCGAAGAACGGGTCTCGCAAATACCGCTGGCGGAGAAAAAAATGTGGACGGTGCTTCCCCTTATGGCGTTTGGGGAGCGATGGGTTCCATCAACGGTGGCGAAACAGTGCCCATGCTGTAAACACAAACATTTACCAATAACACAAACCAATGACACCTACAACAAACACAATCATTACCGCTATTTTGGTCATTCTGACCGGGATCGCTGTGCTTGCTGGTTGCAACAAAGAAGGCATTCCCGGCTTGGTGAGATGCGAAGGCATCGTTACTTGGAAAGGTGAACCCGTCGAAGGAGCACACGTTGCTCTTTCTCCCAATGGTCAAGGACGTAGTGCCTCAGGGATCACGAATGCCGCCGGAAAATTCAAGGCAACAACATTGCATGCTGACGACGGCATTATGCCCGGTGAATATGTCGTAACGATAACAAAGGTAACGACAATCCGTGAAGGCGGACCGGAAGAATTCGATCCGATGGACTCCAGAGAAAACCGAAGGAGACCCGCCGTTCAGGAAACAGTTACGCAAACGCATTTTATCCCACAAATCTATGCGGACAGAACAACCTCCGGCTTATCGGCTACAATATCCTCCAAAGGAACCAAAGATTTACTCTTTGAACTCGTCGGTGAAATTGCTAACCGACCGACACGATAGAGATTGAGCCGGTACTCCAATTTTTGCTGGTACTCCGGCATCCACCAACCTAACCCTACATAATTCCCATGACACGTTATTTTGCTTACTGCTTCACTCTATTGCTTGTGTTGTCAAGCACGCTCCACGCTGCCGAATGGTATCGGGGCAACCTCCACATGCACTCGTTTTGGAGCGACGGTAACGTCTATCCCGAACAGGCGGTCGATTGGTACAAAGATAACGGCTACCACTTCGTTGTCCTTTCGGATCACACGAACTTACAACTTGATCCGCAGCGTTGGATCAATGTCGGAACGACCGAGCATTGGCTTGCGCTGTTCGACAAATATGTCGCAAAATATGGACAACCCGAAACGCGGGAAGCCGATGGGAGAAAACAAGTCCGGTTGCACACGGTTCATGAATTGAAGGCAAAACTGGATGTTCCGGGCAAATTTTTGATGATTCCCGGTCATGAAATCAATGATTCTGCCAATGGGGTTACGCTTCATGGAAACGCCATCAACGTTACGGCAACCATTCCGTTTCAAAGGGGAGAAACATTGGCGGAGTCTATTGACAGAAATGCGATTGCCGTCAGGAAAAACGGAGAAGAACATGGGCATCTCTCGGTGTTTATGCTGAATCATCCGATGTGGCCTTATTATGACATTGATCCGATCAGTATGGCAAATGCCAAAGAGACCGTACTGTATGAATTTCTCTGTGCCAATGGCGGACCTTCTGAAGGTTGGGACGAATCAGACCGCTTTTGGAATCGGGAGTTGCTCTGGGATATTGTAACGGTATTTCGGATCGTCAATGGTCATCCGCTCATGTATGGTACGGGAACGGATGACACGCACGATTACACGAATTTCCGTGATCGTGGCGACAATCCGGGACAGGCTTGGGTTGTTGTTCGGGCTGAAAAATTGGAACCGGATGCAATCGTCCGTGCGTTGAGGCAAGGGGATTTTTACGTTTCCACCGGTGTGGAAATGGAAAACATCACTTTTGATAAAAGCACCGGTACGCTTTCTGTGAAGGTCAAACCTGCCGCCGGGGTGAACTATCGGATTCAATTCATCGGCACAAAAAAGAACTTTGACCGGACAGTGGTTCCGTTTGAGATAGAAAAAACGGACAAAAATCCGACACGAAAGGGTTGGACGTTTTCCCAAGAGATCGGCATCGAATTGTTTTCCGTCAATGGTACGGAAGCAAGTTATCGGTTGAAAGAAGATGATCTTTATGTTCGGGCGGTGATTATTTCCGACAAGAAAAAGGAAATTCGTGCCGGCATCACACCGGAAGTCAGTACCGCTTGGACGCAGCCGTTTTGCCCGTGAGATTTCTTTGTGAACCTTGGTGTTTTCCGTGATACATGGTCAACGGCTTGAAATGCTTTTGGAGATTAACCACGGAAAACACAGAGAACACAAAAAAAACGACGGGCAATTGTCGCGCCCCGCTCGCTTTTGGCGGTCAATTGCGGTACAATGGAGGACGTGTCGCTTTTGATGGGTTCTTTTAAGGGGAGAAGTGAATATCCCGCCCTCTGATAGCGATACCCGGCACAGAGCGGGGGTCTCTCCGAAATCCCCTAACCGCCGTCTTTGTATTTTTCTACTTCACGAATTCCGTCAGGACTTGCTGTAAATCTTCCACCGTCGAAATACTCGAACGGATCACCTTTCCTCCCTTGTCGTACAAGATCATGTATGGCGGAGTCATGATTCCCCAGTAGGTTGCCAATGCGCCCTCCAAGCCGCCCGGTGCGTAAAGTTGCCGCCACGGAACCGATGTCCTCTGTACCGATTCCCGAAGAGTTGTTTCGTCGGAATCGAGATTAACACCAATTGTGAGCAAGCCTGCTGATGCAAACCTGTCCGTAATCACTTTGATAAGCGGTACTTGCGCCGCTGTATGGGTTTCCCAAAAACAAAGCAGTACGAACTGTCCCTTGTGGTCGGCAATGTCAAACGCTCTGCCGTCTGTATCACTTACTCCCCGGAAGGGTATTTCTCTCCCTTCGGCAGTTAACCGCCGAATCGCCCCATTGGCTTTGGCTGCCATCGGCGTACCGGGAACAAGTTCGACCACCTTTCGATACCATTTAAGCGACTCCTCGTTTGATGGGTCCAGCATTTCCCTGTACGATGCCAGTTGTATCATCCCTTCCAAGCCGGCTTCTGTGCCGGAAAATGTTGTTACCATGCCTTCCAAATCGGTAAGCCATTGGGTATAGGCTCGCATCGGGTCCATCCCTGACGCAAGATTGATGTAATACTCCACCATAATTTGCCGACTCCGTACATGAGCGGCAAGTTCCTGCATGTTTGGTCTGTTGACAGTGCCAAAAAGTGTAGCGATTTGATCTTTGCCATCGGGATATTCATCACGTCCCACCGCTTCCATAATGGTATCCGCAATTTGGCGAATCCAATTTTCACGTTCATCCTGCGTTGCAGATTGCCGGACAATTTCCAAGAGCAGAGCAATCACTTCTTTATGTTTTTCCGGTCGCTGTGCCGCCGTCAAGTTGGGAATCTGTGCCTGCAACGCATACACCTGATTCATAATGGCAACGACTTCACTGTCAGCAGATCC
>Ga0209755_10009899_pt1 | contig 10038 bp, 7 predicted proteins | sample TergutCo191P1_FD_187301 | JGI IMG/M metagenome (GOLD analysis project Ga0209755, IMG submission 187301) | Cornitermes sp. P1 segment gut microbial communities from Petit-Saut dam, French Guiana - Co191P1 (SPAdes) (version 2) | ecosystem: Host-associated > Arthropoda: Insects > Digestive system >...
CGTTAGTGCGAAAAACAACGCCTCCTTTAAATTAGTTAGGATAGCTTGTACCTTGACCGAGACTTGAACAAAGAACTCTATTGCTCGGAGAGAGCTGAACACTCGTACGAGTGGCTTTAACCGCTGTACCATAAGGTGCTGGCGGTATAACGACATGTGTCGACTGTTTAAACGGTTCTACATAACTTGTGCCGAGGTCTTCTTCAGGCAGTCAACTACGATGTTCAGTTGATTCCATTGGCTAGCGTTTTGGGCAAGTGTGCAGATGGCCATAATACCGTATACTAATGTAAGCAACTTTTATTGCTGATTGCTGACAACAGTAATTGTTACATATTATTATTATTATTATTATTATTATTATAGTAGTAGTAGTAGTAATAGTAGTAGTAGCAGTATTATTATCTCTTGCGGAATACTTTGTTAAGTATTTCTACATATCCTGCCCGCATAACATTTCTCAAAAGTATCACTGTAGGGGTATCGAAAATTATTGGTATATAAATAGACTAACAGGACAGAAGTCATGGTAATGCGTTTAACTGTAACTGTGTTTCTGTGCTGTGCTCATCATGTATTATACTGAACAGAACACAACACGACGTTGCGATAACTGCGTCTTTTTCCGTCCTCCGGTCGCACGGTTGAGGGGGGCCCCTTAGATATTGCTAATCTCAATCACTAGATAACCTTCTACTCGCCAGGAGCGTAGCTGGTAGTGGGGAGGGGGGGGGGTGCGGTCGCCTCCGGCGGCCCAGACCAAAGGGTGGCAAAATGGGCGACAACATAAGTTTTTCAAATGGAAAAACCTGATCTTTGGCCGGGGCGTGGGGCTGACCCCCGCACCCCCATCTATTGCCGAGGTCCTAGAAAGAATAGCGCTATACCTCTACTCACCCTAAAGGCCTTCGTGGCCTATAAAAAGGATGAAACCTACCTAAACCCTGATCTTGTGAGCTCAACAAAATTTAAATCGTTAAACCAAATACAAAAAATAAAAAAAAATAATTGTCGGATTTTAGAATTCATCATTTCTCCTAAGAGCAGCTACTGTCATTACTCGCCCCCCCAAGCGCCTAAACCCCAGCTGCGGCTCTGCTGCTTGCAACATCAGGCGATAGATAAGTCCAGAAGTACGGTAAGCCTAGGGCCATACACTGTCTTCCGAGCACTTGGGGTTGATATTTGTCTTCATATTCGTCGCCACCAAGGTTTATCGTTTGTCACCGTGAAGACGTTCACGACCTGGAGTCCCGCTTCTTAGTGAACAGCAGCTTCACTTCGTCCAGAGTCTTTCCTTGCGTCTCCGGCAGACAGAACCACACGAACACTGTTCCTAGCAGCGCAGCTACCCCATAGAAGTAGAACACCCCTTCACTGCCCATCGTATGCTTCATTTGAGGGTAAACCTTGACGGTGGCGAAGCTGAACAAGTATGCGCAGGAGCTAGTGATGCCACCCGCTAGACCGCGGAAGCGCAGAGGGAAGAGTTCCCCTAGCATAGCCCAGGGCATGGTGAAAAAACCTATAGTGCTTGTAAGGATGTAGAGGATCAGGGCTAATCCAGGAAACCAATCAACAGTGACACTCTGGTGCAAGTACGCGATGAGAGCACACATACATAATGTCATTCCCACGCCTGACAGTATAGATAGCGGTCGCCGACCGAACCTTACAGTTGCATAGCTGACGGCCATAGTGCACAAGAGACGTGTCGCGGCGATCAGGACGGACACAAGATACGCGTCTGTTTGTACGCCCGCCTCGTGTGCTATGTCTATAGCATAGAACACGATAACATATACGCCAGATAACTGTTGGAACAGGAAGAAAGTGTTCAAAATGAGCAGTGGCTTCCACACCTCGGGTAGCAGCACGTCGGATAGTGTGGCTGCGCGGGAACTGGCCTGCCGTCTTTCCATCAGCCCGACCAGTTCATGGGGCGGCATATTCACGCCGCGTAGACGCTTGAAGCTAGCTTCGGCCTCCACTGCGCGGCCCCGTCCCGCGAGCCACACTGGGCTCTCTGGCAGCAGCCACGCTACCACGGCGGATATAACGGGCAACACTGCACACAGACCTGCTACGACCTGCCAGTCCTGTGGGAACAAGGAACCCAGCAGATACACCATCAAGATTCCGAGGGATATAAAGATGGACGTCCACGTGACCAGCATGCCGCGCAGTGATTGGTCGGCCACCTCTGCGATGTACACCTGTGCACACATAAGGATAATACATCAATACGTCGTCAATAAATAGGGTCTCAAGGTGTGGACTGGACTCAGGAGAGAATGGCTTTCAGTGGCAGGCTGCTGTTGTTGATATTGTAATGAACACTCGAATTGCATAAACAACCAACCAACGAACTAAGAAGCTAAGTAAGGGCTGTAAGTAACGCTTCGCGCAAGTCAGCGTCTGCTGATCCTTTTAGTAATTCTGCCATCGCAAGGCTTATGGACAATTATTGTGCTTCCGGAACCGTCTGAACTTTAATTTGATTGGACCCTACGGAAAGTGGACATGAAACACCTTGAAAGTTTCTAAATGTGGTACTGGAGACGAATGGAGATCAGTTGGACTGACTGTCTCAAAACTTTTTACGAAGAGCCAATGAGGAAAGCAATATCGTACATGCAGTTGAAGGAAGGATAACTGGATCGGTCACATCTTGTGTAGGAACTGCCTTCTAAAACAGATTATTTAAGTGAAGACAGAAGGTAATACATAAGTGACGGGGAGACGAAGAAGAAGACTTAAACAGCTACTGGATGACTTTAAGGAAATTACAATATACTGGAAATTTAGAGTTATAGAGGAAGCACTAGCTCGTAAACTGTGGAGAGCTCACTTTGGAAGAGGCTACGGACCTGTCGTAAGACAGACTACTGAAATGAACTGAACTCAACTGAGCCGATTTGAAACGAAAGTGTGTCCGTCGTGTTGGTTGAACACCTGTGCGATGTAGGGGAGTCACGTCTTTCGGTTATACCCTGGAATATGCCTTACCTCTGAGTTAATCACGAAAAACGTTATTCAGAGTAACATGAAAGTGTGACACATTTCGACCTGTCGAAATGGCTGCCTTCTGACGACCGTACTCGACCGGCCTCGCTGATTTACGGTCGTTTTGTGCTAAGGTCAGGCGACTTGTTTTAACCCTCCGTCGGCACAAGCGTCTTCCAAGTTACTGAACTAGGATGATGAGTCGAAAGCCTTCTTTTGTGCTGTGAAGCGGTCGGCTTGAAACTAAACCTCAAAATCCTTGTGGATTTGCTTGTTCCAGCGTATCTGGCTGTGATAGTCGGAACGCTAATTAGCGGATGTGTTGCGGGCAAAGGATTTACGGCTCATTTGCTTACAAAGTAGAACAAGGTACTGATGGACAGGCCACTTCAACTCTCAAGGAGAAAGGCAAGCATGACCGGTCCTTGGACCACCTTATTTTCAGCCTGTTTTTATGCGAGTCGACCAAAAGCTACGCGTCGAAAGTCACTCCATGGTCTCTAGCTGTATCGTCCAGCTGGATTGGCTCCCCAAAGACCTGTCCTGGCCATGGCCTGTGAATTCATCTTTCAGTCTTAAAAGAGAGAACAGCGACGCACTCCGAAATGTCCATAATAACCCTCCAGCCCTATACCCGGTACTCGAAGCTGTGGAGATGTCTTCAGGAAGCTACGAGCAGCGTTGGCTGGTGGTACATCCCCATGACGGCTGTCTCTTCAACGTAAGCATACAATTCGACGTGATGGGAAGGTATTGGCATGTCGTACCCATACAGACTGCAGAAGACAGGAAGCACTACTCTTCCACCGTAAGCTTCTCCAGCCCGTATGCCTTGACGCGGGGTCACAGGTATGGGGGGAGGAGGGGGTTGGGCTGCTGCCTCCCTTGGCAGCAAAGTAGAAGGGGCAGAACAACGAATATTTTAAACGGAAAAAATATTTTCTGCGATCAACAGTTTTTAAATTACTGATGCGAATACAGTGATACCTCGGCTAACGAAGATGATTCGTTCCGGAATCACACTCGTTAGCCGAAACGTGATTTCCCGTAAGTTTCTATAGAAAATCGTTTAATTCGTTCTGTATGCTGCCCACTATTTAAAGATGAGTTTTATAAAATAGTAAAAAGCACACTATAAAAGGGTAAAAACTCACCAAAGGCTGAAATGAACAGCTTCCCAATTGGATGAAGGAGAATGGAAAGTAGAATGAAAAACTGACGATCTTTACAATATTATACTGAAAATATATCATACACTTTATATTATTAAACTGAAAATATGTACACAACGTTTTTACTATTCTTCTTCGAAATTTTAAAAGTTTATTCAAGGTAAGTCTCCTCTTCTTCAGTAGCTGGCCTCTGTCCCTTTGCTAAAGGAGAAGTCAAAAATTTGTCCAAAGTTGATTGAACTTCTCTCGTGGAATGGCCCGACCCTTCATGTTTGCTGCTTTATGTTAGCGCGCAGCATCCACTAAAACATTCGTTAGCCGAATCCATATTCGTTAGCCGAGTCCAAAAACAATTTAAAATCTTCGTTAGCCGAAAAATTCGTTAGCAGTGTCACTCGTTAGCCGAGGTATCACTGTACAAGAAAATTAAATAAAAACTGCGATTTATTTTAAAAGTTTATAATTTCCGTTAGGGCGATCATTGTGGTTACTTGCACCGGGTACAAAAAAACCTAGCTACGCCACTGTTACGACAAGTTGATATGACCGAGTGGAAGGACGTATGAAGTGTTCATGAATGGAAGAAGAGGGTATGGTTTTCAGCAGTTCCGCTGGGAATCTGAGGATGGGTAGCTGGTCAAGGGGACATTCGAGTCATACGGTGTTGGCCTCTTAGCGTCGAAGTTAAAATTGGCTGTCCGACGAGACGGGCTAGCTGCAGCGCCGTGCTGTGTCTGGCTTCCATAACATTTTGTTTATTGCTCTGACATTGCTGTTAACAGCTCAAATTATATAGCGTCGAATGACAGAATGATTAATGAAATTAAAGATATATCACGCCAGGAACCTCAATCATTAAGCCGGTCTTCGAATCGATTTAAAACAAAGCGTCCCGCCAACAAGAGGCGGGCTCAAGTCCCACAAAACCCTTTCAGTTTATTTACTAACTAAGAAAAATCATCAGCTTTATTACCGCCGCCGGTACGCTGGCCATCCCCAGGCTGAATCCTGTCAGCAGTCTACCAACATACACTTGCGCCAGGAACCCGCTGCCGGCCTTCGCGGTAGCTAACAGAATCCATCCGATCAGACCCGGTAGATTCAATGCCAGCAGCGCCACACGGCGGCCCCATCGGTCAAGCAGTGGACCAGAAAGCAGACAACCGATGGGCGTAGCAATGGATGCCAGACTGGCTGCAACAGGTTAGTTACGTGGAGAAGCACAGAAAATCAAGTCAAAATAACAGGCCTGTGGACCTCACAGATAGAAACCACAACACCTTACCTATCCACGAAGCCTCGTCTTCTGTGATTGTCACCGTGTGGTTCACAGACTGCATGGCGGGTAGTGCTACAGCTGAGAAGCCCAGGTTCATGCCCGGGGAGATGACCGTGAGGTTCGCGAGTACTCCTATTGTTACCTGCAGCACCAGACGGTCGCACTGAAGAAGTTTATACTCTTGTGCATAACCTGCGGCTTTGAATAGTAAAAGTTTAAGAGACTTGCGAATAGCCTTTCCACACCTTATAACGGTTTAGTCACATGCGTTTGGGCGCTGAACTTACGTGATTCTGAGTTAATGAGTTAACATTCTTAACATGAATGATTTCAGACTTCCGCCGCGAAGTAGTTGAGACCCGCGCTCTTCTGGGCTATTACGCAGCGCACAGTGGTAATTCCTTACGGACGATTCGGGACAACCTATCGGTCCAATCTTCAAAGGTCAAGAATCCAGGAAGGAAGAAGTATCCAACAGAAATTATTGACCCTTAAAAATGGGACCGTTAGGCTCTCCCGAAACCCCGGTAAGTAATTGCCACTACACGCTGCGTAACAGCCCAGAAGAGTGCAGTTCTCCTGTTGTTAACATGTGCTCGCCAAAATTATATAAACCTTATCAGTTATGTGCTTTTGATATCGCAGTTGTCCTTGTTTTTAAGCCTCCTTTAATTCGAACTTGTAATTAAATACTGTGCCTACATTGACGTAAAGCCCTTTCTCTGTTTAGCTCGTAGCAGATACTGTTTAAAACAGCATGAAACTTCCGTTTATAGTACTGTTCTAATTCGTCTTTATATCTGGGCAAATGACCAACTTGAAGCACAATTACGTTGTACAAAACTCTACATTTCGAGCAACACTGTGCTCATCATCAGGAGGTCGAATTGTATTCATACAGCATCTGGTATCGTATTCTGCTTCGCTGCATAATATGTCACATCAGATGACGTCAATTTCATTGTCTCATATACGTATCATTTTGCACACCGTAACAAATGTTCGTCTGTAGACGAATGTTTGTTACGGCGTGCAAAATGTATTCTAACTCCGTGTATGAATTTGATATCTTGGTTTGAGGTTTATATTACTTTGTACGCCGGCGCTGGGGACGGCTTGTGATTTTATTATTCGTGTTGTCGATATTTGCACTGCCTCTACTTTGTGTTTGTGCTGTAATTTGTGACGATTTTGCATTCACCTGTGTATATTTATGCTTGTTCACGGCGTCTGTTAAGCTACTACCTCCCTGTATTTTCTGTCTGACTTCTCGTTCATATTCTCTGTGGGGTCTCTGCCCAGTTTTTTTGAAGTGGCTGGTATTTAATTGCTATTTACCTGCCACAGCGATCTGACGTATAAAGACAAACTGTAACATTATTAAAAACGATAGGCAAGAGGCAAGCGTGAACTACTTTTACACAAGGTCGTAACTGTCAAGAGCAAAGTAGAAAAAGTGCTGCACACTGAGACAATGCTTAACTTTAAATATGAATGTCAAAGTTGGTCTCACAAACAAAAGCGAAGAACGATGTCAGTAGAATAATGCTGATAATATAAGTATAGTATTGCCAAACATATTTTAAAACTGCTAATGTAGTCGTCACTGATGGTGACGCGAACTGAGCGTCGAAACTAGTGTAAATGAAGGGTTATAAGCTGTAGAAGACCGTTGGACATTTCAAAAAACTTATTACTGTACAATGAAGAAAAGCAAGTTTGAGAGTATGGACGCACTGCATGCTTGTTGCTTGGAGTTTATCGGGTTAGCAAGTGGTAATTTAACCGACAACAAGAAATTTATCAAGGCGGACGCTTGGAGAGAAATGGGGGGGAGGAGGTCTGTGCAGCGAGCCGGATAAATTTCTTGTTGTTGGTTAAAATCGCATTCCCGCCAGGCACCTGCTGCCCGGCTAAACTCCAAGTAACACGCTTGCAGTCCTGCCGCACCCTCGGAAATCTGCACAGGCGGGACTATCTGCGCGTCCGCTGTGCGAATGAGCCTAAACTGTTTCATTGCTGTGTGGAGATTCTTTTACGCATTCGGCGTGGTATCTGCCCGTTGCAAGGACCGCCAAGATTCGTACCCACGACCTCACAGACTCACCTGTATCAGCATGGAGCGGCGTGGCGTTCCGGCGGTACGTGACTCCATCTGGTGGCCGGCCGGTGACTGAATCAAACACAACACGCACTGTAAAAACTGGTCAAGGAAATCATGCTTCTATGGAATCTGTAATGCTTTTCACGAATGTCTGTCGTTTGTTGTCATCATCGACGGTAGGAATAGCGGTCTAATGCAGAGGTGCACAAATCCCGAACGCCAAGTGGGACGGACGACTAAATTTTGTATGGTGACACCTAATATTTGTGGGACCTTAGTATGGAACTTCATGTGACCATTCTGACGCCTAGAATTCTGAGATGTTTCCTAGATTTTTGGAAAATCTGTGCACTCCTGTTGTCATGTACAATAGTGTCACAAGGTTATATTTTGATACCCCAAAACCGAAATGTTTGCAGTTGCTAATTGAGAGACGAACTGAAGGTCAGTTGTGTGACCAAATGAAATAGCTCGTATTATGAATGAAAATCCCAGTACAATGTATGCCATATCCGAATTTGTACCCTGCTCTTATGTCTTTAAAAAAAACACCTCGTAAGTACGTTGTAAGTGGGGCAACTGACATGAAAATTCATCGCTGCCAACATCCACACACAAAAGCCAACAGCGTGTCCTTGACGTGTAGAATCAACATCTGTCCATAGTTCGTCGAGATGTGTGACAGGGGGCTTTACAGACATTGTACCGACATATTTTAATATAGTCTTGGTTTTGTACGCTACGAAGTTAGCTTGTGGCTTTGTGTAAACTGATGTATACAATATGCTTCTAGGCATATCGAAAAAGTTGCGTTTTTCATCCTCAAAAACTGAATCCCATACTTGGTTTATACACACAAAGAACGAAGTCTAACCTTGTTCTGTACCCACACAAATCCAATACCTATCGCTTATTCACACATTCCAACTCAGTATTTCACCTTAGATTTGCTGTACCTAAAAACACGAACCCTAATCTTGACTTCAACACACAGTCCCGAATCTTGCATTTGCACACGCAGAGCACAAACACAAAGCCTACCTTAATTTTGTACACACACACACACACATACACACACACACAACCTACCCTAGACTACTTAGTGTATTAATTTTTCTGTTCTAGCAACTGTGACATCACTTTCTGTGACCGGAATCTAATACAGCGAACTGTATGGGAGGGTTGAAAGAAGCGTAAGAGAATAAGCCGTATACTGTAAAATCTGGTTTATCCGGCAAAGGATGATGCACAAAGCTCTATTAAACTTAAATTAACAGAGACCCATTCCATTTCACTGTTCCACCTACCGACAGCATCCAGCCCCTCGTGTCCTTGTTGTGAGCGGGTGTTGCAGGCGACGACTGCGCTATTTCACAGACCTGCACCATGTCACTCGGCCGAGCAAGTTTTCAGTTGCGTAATTTTGCATTCCAATTTTTTGTATAAAGGAAGGGAATGTACCAAGCAAACAGACGTTCACCAGATGTTAGAAACAGCTTCTATCTTGCATACGACATCTCCGTACGTACCCAAAGGAGCGGAAATGAGAACCTCCCCCCCCCCGGGGTGAGGGTGGGTTTGGAATTGGGAAATCCTATGACATCTACGGTGGAAGTAGCGAAATCGGATGTTGATATGTCAGGTGTGGAAGAGAACGGAGAATTGAAATTACCCTTTTCTAACAACCAGCGAAGCTCAAGTTTTTATTGTATTTTATAATGTAATATATTTGCAGTTTATATCGTACTGGACCATAAAATGTAAAACAGTAACCACAGCCACTGCTGTTGGACACACCCACTATCTTTAATACATCTCCGACTTTTTTCAGCCCATCCAGGTCTTTATCAAGGAATCCAGTGTAATAAAACTGTAGACACCAAAGGTCTTGCACATGGTAATGTAGGAATAGGGCTTACATGAATGTTGTAGTTCCGGTGAGATAATACAAAACGTGGCTAAAAATACTAGATATAAATAATTTTATCGGTTTAATTTCAATAAAACTTTGCTACAAAAAGACTATTATAATTTCGTTAAAGAAGTTGCTGCTATTAACGTAGGGAGTGAATGTGTGTGTGTGTGTGTGTGTGTGTGTGTGTGTGTGTGTGTGTGTGTGTGTGTGCGTGTGTGTGTATATATATATATGGGAAGGTGTAATATTAAAAGTAGTAAACTAAACTGTTGGTCATAATTAATCTCTCATAAGTCATACATGGTTTTCTTCATGGTTGTTCTGTGCAGTAAACATCAAGTCTTTTATTTGTCCAACTAATGCACACAAATTATATTAACTTTAAAACTGTTAAAACATTTAAAACTATAATATTTGCTCCAACATGTTTCGGTTTACATAATCCATCATCAGGGAGCTACAGCCTGCGCTTTGCCGAAGTTACAATACTGAATACTTCAATAACGACTTGTATGTTGCAATCAATATTGTAACTTCGGCAAAGCGCAGGCTGTAGCTCCCT
>Ga0209755_10009900_pt1 | contig 10037 bp, 8 predicted proteins | sample TergutCo191P1_FD_187301 | JGI IMG/M metagenome (GOLD analysis project Ga0209755, IMG submission 187301) | Cornitermes sp. P1 segment gut microbial communities from Petit-Saut dam, French Guiana - Co191P1 (SPAdes) (version 2) | ecosystem: Host-associated > Arthropoda: Insects > Digestive system >...
TTAAACAAATGCTATGATTCTGTAAAGTGGTTAACATGTAAAACTGTTCATAACCCAATATTTGCACATACAAGTACACCACTTAACAAACGCCTCAAACCCCGTACGCACTAAGTTAATGACATTGGTATTAAACATGTTTTTTGGTTGTTTTGTACTAAAAGCTGATAAACCTCTTTTTAACTACTTGTGGTATGCTATTACAAAGTGACTAAACATGGGCTGCGGTATATTTGGTGTAAAAAATTTCAATAATCAGACAGTTTTTCCGTACATTTACTGGGGACTACGAGCTCAAAATCATCGTGGTCAACAGTCGCATGGTTTTCTGACTTTTAGTCAAGGCCAGTTTTTTAGTTATAAAAATTTAGATATTGTTCCTAAAATTAAAACAACCGCAAATGATGAATGGATAGAAAGATTACCGGGCTCCGTTGGAATGGGAAATGTTAGATACACCACGTCGGGGAAGTGTGATAACTCAACGATAATTCAAGGAACGCAACCAGTCATAGGTAACATAGATAGCATCGAGATGGCCATATCGTTTAATGGTAGCATAATTAATGAACAAGAGCTTAAAGACAAATTGTGTAGTAAATTGGATAATTTCGTTCATAATTGTGATGCTGATATAATCTGTTACGAATTATTGCTGGGTTTTAAGCAGGGAAAAGACCTATTGGGTGCTGTTCGAGGTGTTATGGAAAGTGTGGATGGTGCTTTTTCAGTAATAGGCATATTGCGTGATGGAACAATTTTTGCTTTTAAAGACCCGTATGGCATTAAACCGTTATGCGTAGGATATAGCTCTGATCGTCAGACTTTGGTTTTTTCGTCAGAAACTGTTGGTTTGGATATGAATAGTTTTGAGCGTGCTTTTGAATTGAATCCAGGTGAGTTGGTGATTGCTACAAAAGAAGGGTTTATTCGGCATCAGCTTATTGAAGGATCACGGCATGCGTTTTGTGCTTTTGAGTATGCATATTTTGCAAGGCCCGATTCACAGTTTGACGGCAAATATGTTTACGAGGTTCGAGAGGCTTTTGGAAGAAATATTGTGTATGAAAATCCAGATGTAATAAAAGAGGGAGATATTATTATATCTGTACCTGAGACAGGTGATGATCCTGCTATGGGTGTTCATGAGGCATCGGGTCTTCGTTGGGAACGCGCCTCAAGGAGACATAGGTATATTACAGAACGCGCATTTATTTCGTTGGATAATGAACGTTTTTCAACTATTGATAAAAAAATTAACATTTTAGGCTCTAAAGTTGCAGGTAAAAATGTTATAATCTGCGAGGATAGTATTGTTCGTGGCGACACAACAAAAGTTATCATAGACAAACTGCGCAAGTCAGGCGCCAAAAAAATTTTTGTTTTTGCAACATACCCAAGAGTTATAGGTCCATGCTTCTACGGTGTTGACATGTCTACTTATGAACAACTTGTTGGAGCCAAAAATAGCCCAGAAGAAATTGCAAAAATCATAGGTGCAGACGGTGTATGTTACTTATCTCTTGAAAAGGTAGTTGAATCTATAGGCAAATCCTGTGATCAGCTTTGTCTTGCTTGCGCAAACGGTAAATATCCTACGCCTTTAGCTCAAAAATTAGCAGATACTATGAAAAAAGAATTCTTTGAAAAGCCAAAAGAAACAAAATACGACTGCAAAACAGAAGAAAACATTTGCAAGTATAAAAAAACAGAATAATAGATTTATCTAAAGTAAGGATGTCGTTAAATGGAAACAGTCGGTGTACTAGTTGTTTCATATGGCGCACGAGAAGCCGCAATGGTAGATATTTTTACAAGAAGCCAGAAGTATAGAGTAGAATTATACATTGCAGATAAACAGTTTAACCCCTTCAATGTTCAACATGCCACAAAACATGTTGTTATACCAAATTTGAACATATATGACATTGATAAATTTGCACAAACGTGCCGAGACAAATTGGATTTTGCCATTGTAGGCTCAGAAAAACCAATTATTGACGGCTTACGTGACCTTTTAGAAAGAGAAACAGGTATTCCGGTTGTTTGCCCAAAAAAGGATTACGCTATTGAAGAGAGTAAAGTTAAACAGCGACTACTTTTTCAAGAAATTGCGCCGGAAGCTAATCCTCGTTTTAAAATTTTTGACCCTAAAGACTATCAGCATGATAAAGCTAAGGTTAAATTAGATGTTTACAAGTGGCTAGATGAGCTAAACAATCAAGCAGTAGTTAAACCTGACAAACCGTCAGCTGGCAAAGGTGTAGGTGTTTGGGGTGACCATTTTACAAGTAGAGAAGAGTTATTTGAGCACTTTCTATCCAACTTTCAGTACAGCGCAGTTATTATTGAAGAAAAAGTGGAAGGGGAAGAATCCAGTTGTATGGCGTTTTGTGATGGAAAACATTTCATTCCTTTACCTGATACGCGGGATTATAAACGTGCTTTTGACGATGATAAAGGTCCAAACACTGGAGGAATGGGCTCTTACAAAGACATAGATGATAAATTACCCTTTTTAACTACCATTGAACGTGAAAACGAGGTTGTCCTAGCAAATAAAGTGTTTAATGGTTGGAGTAGTCAAATTGATGATCCCACAGCTCTTCGTGGAGTGCCATTGTATTTGGCTTTTATGCACACAGGCAGGGGGATAAAAATTTTAGAGATTAATAGTCGTCCAGGTGACCCTGAGAGCATAAATCTGTTTCCAATAATTAAGGATGATTTTGTAGACGTTTGCTATAAAATGATTGAAGGTAACCTTTTAAATGTAGAGTTAAATAAAGTTGCAACTGTTTTAACATATAAAGTGCCTCCTGACTATGGCGGCTACATGAATGTTTTTCCCGGTAAAGTAGCTACGTCTGAGATGAGCACGTCAGTTGATTTTGCAGAGGCGTATAAATTAATCAAAAAATATGGCGATGATAAAATGCGTATTTATCCAGGTTCAATGGAGTTAAGAGACGGTAAAAATTACGCGTTGAAATCACGTGCAGTTGGAGTGCTAGCTATGGGTGATAGCCTTGAAGAAGCATATACGCTTAGTCAGGAAGGTGCAAAAGCTATAAACGGTGGAGGATTATGGAATCGATTAGACATCGCATCAGCGCAGCATATTGCTAAAAGTATGGAGCATATGAAAGAGTTGAGGAACAAAAGGTGAGGGGTCTTTTTGTTTCTGACTGCGAAGGCCCAATCTCAAAAAACGATAACGCCTACGAGGTAGCGGCCAAATTTGTACCCAATGGAGAACAACTTTTCTGCAACATTAGCAGGTATGATGATGTTTTAGCAGACGTCTTCAATAAGCAGGGTTACACGGCTGGCGGTACTTTAAAATTAATTTTACCGTTTTTGAAAGCCTACAATGTAACTGATAAACAAATAAAAGATTTCTCATCAGACACTGTAATATTAATCAAAGATACGCAAACAACTCTTAAATATATTAAATCAATTGCTAAATGTTATATTGTTAGTACCAGTTATGAGCATTATATTAAAGCACTCTGTAAAGCAATAGATTTTTCATATCAAAACACGTACTGCACTAAAGTTAGTCTTGACAATATAGACCTATCAACTCAAGAAAGGGCCTCTTTATGTGAAATAGCACAAGAAATAAGTCAAATGCCCCCCATCACCATACCCCCTAATGCTGAAAATTTTGCAGACTTTAGTCCAGAGGATCAAACGTTAATTAAACGATTTGACGAAATTTTCTGGAAACAAATTTGGCAAATGTCAGCAGGTAAATTCCTTAGCAATATTGTTGCTGTAGGGGGAGAGCAGAAAGCGGAGTCAATTCGTGATATAATCAAATACTTAAAAGAACCGCTTAAGAGTGGCGTCATGTTTGTCGGGGACAGCATTACTGATGTGGAAGCGTTAAAATTAGTAAAAGAAACGGGAGGCTTAGCAGTTTCATTTAATGGTAACAGTTATGCAGTAAAAAACGCAGACATTGCAGTGGTTTCAGAGAGTAATCTTGTAACAGCCGTTATAGCTGACGTATTTTATCGGTTAGGCCGAGAAGAAACTCTGAGAGTGCTAAAGTCTTGGAGTAAACCTGCTCTAGAGACGGCAGGCGTGGATTTAGAGTTGCTTAGGCAAATGTTTAGTCTTAAAGAGTTGCCGAAGGTTCAAATAGTTACATGTAAGAATATGAATCTGATAGTTACTGAAAGTAGCGAGTTTCGTAAAAGAGTTCGCGGCGTAGCTATTGGGAGACTTGGATAAAGTGGCACAAAAAAAAAGAGCACCAGTTATTGATAATACCTTTGTTGAAGCGTTTTCAGGACTTTTTAGTCGTGTGATTGTCACTGCAGATGATCAGGAAACGTTAATGGCTGCAGCTAATGATGCAACGGCAACTCCGTCTGTTGTGATTGGACGAACAGAAGGTGGTGTGGAGCGTTATCTTTCTGAGAAAGAAACGCCTGACGGTCGAGTGGGGGCTATTTTGCAGTTTTGGGGCGAGTTAAATGAGAAGAAAAGTTTTGAGAAGTGTCTGGAAAAGTTTGAAAAAGAGCTTTCCTTTAAAATTAGACAAGACATATTAGTTAAACCCTTCACTGCAGTCTTTGATGCTTTATCTAATGCAGAGGGCAAAATGGACATGATGAATCGTGTTGGTCACTGCGGTGATGGCTATGAATGGGTTGAGCAGCGTTATGGTCGAGAAGTTATTGTTGTGCCTTTAATGGTTCCCGATTTTGTAATTGAACGCTATATTAGCTATGCACGCGGTGTTATGGGAGGAAATTTTTGGGTAATGTGTGAGACTAAACAAGCGTTAAAAGAGGCAGGTAAAAAATCGTTAGCTGCCATGCATACGGTACCGGGCATTGTTACCTCCTTTGATGTTTGTTCAGCAGGTTCTAAGCCTGAAACTAGTTTTCCAGAAATTGGTCCTACAACAAATCATGTTTACTGTCCATCGCTTAAAGCCAAGTTAGGTAAAGAATCGCTTGTGCCAGATGGCGTAAACTATATTGCAGAGCTAGTTTTTGATGGTATAAATGTTGAGGTAATCAAAAAAGCTCTCAAAGCGGGCATAGAAGCCGTTTTGGATATTGAAGGAGTTACACGCATTTCCGCAGGTAACTATGACGGTAAACTAGGACAGTACAAAATTCTTTTCAGTGAGTTAGGTCTAAATGAGCAATAATAACAAATTGTTTGATGTTATAGGGTTTGGCGCCTTAAATGTAGATACGCTGCTAAAAGTTGATCGTATTGCAGGGCCAGAAGAGGAAAGTTTTATTGAAAATTATAGTGAATCATGTGGGGGTTCTGCTGCAAACACCATAGTTGGTTTAGCACGTTTAGGCCGTAAAGTGGGTTTTGTTGGAAAAATAGCAGATGATCATGAAGGAAAACTGCAACTTGATAATTTTATCAATGATGGCGTAGACATTAAAGGTATTATTCATTCAAAGAAAGGTAAAAGTGGCGCAGTTATAGGATTTGTGGATAAGAGAGGGGCAAGGGCATTATACATTAATCCAGGTGAAAATGATACTTTAGAGTCCAGAGAAATTGATTTAGAATATGTAGCTCAAGCAAAGTTTTTACATATATCATCATTTGTTGGTGAACGTCCTTTTAGAGCTCAAAAGAAACTAGCGGGTATGTTACCTGATTCAATTAAACTTAGCTTTGATCCCGGTGCACTTTATGCTCAGAGGGGAATTGTAGCTATAGAGCCACTCATTAGAAGCTCTTATGTGTTTATGCCTAACAATTTAGAGTTAGAACAGTTAACAGGCGAAAAAGATTACCGAAAAGGGGCAGACACTATTTTAGAGATGGGTGTTAAAATTGTTGCCGTAAAGCTTGGCGCTAAAGGCTGCTATGTAACTGATGGGCAAGAGCAAGTAACAATAGATGCTTTTCCGGTAAAAGTATTAGACACCACCGGTGCCGGTGATGCTTTTGACGCAGGTTTTCTCTATGGACTATTAGATAACAAAAATAATCTCTACGAGTGCGGTCGTCTGGGCAATTTTGTAGCCTCCAAAAGCGTCACAGCAAATGGAGCACGAACAGGCTTACCCTACCAAAAAGAGTTATCGTATAATTTCTCATAACTCTACTATTTATATTAGCATTAAGAGCAGATAACAGGGGATTTGCACTATATCTTTGCCCGCCTGTAGAGAATTTTTTGTTGCAACAAGTCCTCTATGAGATCTGCCTCCACGCATAAAAGTGTGCAGAGCATGTGTATCTGATCGGTTGATGATATTTTGATATTTTACCTCTACGGGCAAATATTTATCCTCCAGTTTTACAACAAAATCTACTTCTCTACCTGAAGAATCTCGCCAATAATATGCACTGTTAACATAATTTGAGCTGGGAAACCAACTAAAACATAGGCGTTTCAAATGGTCACATACAATAGATTCAACCAATTTTGAACAAGATTCAGACTTTTCGACATACGATTCCGCGCTCTCAAATGGGGGTTGTGAAAAAGCCCAGCTGTTAAGCACATGAAAAATGAAGGGGTCATTGAAATACACTTTTTTTTGTTTTTTAAACATGGGCGAGTTTTTTTCGCGATCTAATTGGTAAATTGTTGAAACTGTAAAACTTGCCTCCAAAAACTCGACATACTCTGCAACAGTGTTATGAGAACCTAAATCTGTTTGTTTATATATTGATTGCCAACTCACGGGGCCTGCAAGACTCTTACTTATTTGTTGGATAATTTGAGCAACGTAATTTGCTTTCTTTTGAAAATGGGCGACATCACCCAATATGGCTTTAATGTGAGTTTCATAAACATTTACAGGTATTACTTTTTGCGATAAATACGCATCAAGGGCGGTCACTATCCCGCCGGTAAGTAAATATCTGTGAAATAAATCGGTTAACTCGTCATTGTAATAATTTAATTTTTCAATTTGTGACGGAATATCTGGGTTTTCAAGTAAATTGAGAATAAGGTTTAATCGGTTTTTTGCTTTTAAGAGGTTTAACTCGTCTTTAATTATTGATTTTATTTTTGGGTTTTGTGTCTCGACGTATTCAGCAAATTTCATAGGTAGAAAAATTTTATCAACCACCTGATTAGGGGTATTGCCTTGTCTGCCAGGTAGTCGCTCAGAGGCGTTTTTAATATCTATGCTATGTGAACCTGTCAAGATTACAGTGCAGTTTTCAAGTAGGCCTTGGTCAACTATGGCTTTAACGCCTTTTTGCCATTCGTTTACAGAGGAAATCTCGTCTATAAATAAAAATAGCCTTTGATTGGGTAAAATTTTTCTTGCGCCTTTTATGTAGCATTCAAGAATTTCAGCTAATTCTTTTGGGCTGTTTACGAGGTCGCAAGCGTAAAAAAAGATTTGTTCTGGAATATTGGTCTCTAATAGTTCTTTGATTATTGTTTTTGTTAGGGTGGTTTTTCCTACTTGTCTGGGGCCACGGAGGGTGTAGATTATGTCCTGGTTGAAAGTGAATTTATGTTTAATTCTTGGTGTCCATTGTATGTTTGATTGTTGGAATTGTTTAATGTTTCTGTCTTGCATAATTAAGTTTTTATCTTTCCACCAAGGATTTTTTTGTGCTAATTCGCTAAATTCCATGAGTTTTCATGTATTGTTTTACACTGGCCATTTATAAATGCTTGGTCAACATATTGACCAACCACTTATAAATACATAGTCAATGAATTGACCAACCACTTATAAACACATAATCAACAGATTGACCAGGTTACACGTGCCAATCTAACACAAACATCCAAACAGGCCAACAACCCATTTTCTAACTCAGCACCCCCACAAAACACTACACCTCACCAATCGGAACTTTTAATTCAACAATTGACACATACACAAAAAGTCATTACAATTGCCAAACCACCAATTTTACCTCCCACATACCCCAATAACACATTTTGCTAACAAACAAGTTTTCCACAAAATATAGCAAATCACAGGCCAAACTCAACAACATAAAACACCCACATTTTTCATCAAAAACACCATTGGTTTTCAACAGCCCACTTTTTATTTGGTCATGTTTCAAAATAGTTTATTAAGTGTGTGGTACATATTGAACGTCTGCGCAGGCAAATAACATGGTAGAAATTAGTATAAAATGCATTCATTACAATAGCTCAAATATTGTAAAAATGGACAAACAAATGGAAAACCACGATGCAAATGCAAAACGTGCGGCAAAACCTTCCAAACCCAACACAAAAACAACGGAGCCAAACCCCAAACCAAACAACAAATACTAAAAATGACCACCAACGGCAGTGGCATACGAGACATCGCACGCGTCCTAAACATAAGCACAAACACTGTCATGTCAGTTTTAAAAAAACAAAAAAACTCCTAGTAAATCTAAACCCAAAATACACAAACCTCACCTCACCACTCAAAACCCACTTAGAAATAGATGAAAAGTGGGGCCAAGTCTACTGCAAAAAGACGCTCTGTTGGTTGTGGTATGCAATAAATCGTAATACGGGTGAGGTTATTGCGTATGTTTTTGGTACTCGTGGGTATGAGGTGTTGCAAAAACTTTTAGATTTACTCTCAAAGTTAAAAATGGAAATAGAGGTTGTGTTTTTTGTTGATAGTTTTGTTTATTGTGATGTTATGCCGGTGAATGTTTTGTTTATGGGTAATGTTATGCTTGGGGAATTGAGTGTGAGTATTTGATTTTTTGTACTATGTTTAAGTGTTTGGTTTGTAGGACGTTTTGTTGTTTTAAATTGTTGGATGTGCATAAGATTGTTTTTGGTTTGCTTATAAACGTGTTAGAATTTGGGTACAAACTATTTTGATACATGACCTAAATTTCCTTCTAGCTCTATTTGTGTTTGGACTGAAACCATAGAGTTCACCTTGTTGTTTGAAGATAACATAGTGGACTCTTTTCAGTCCTAAAAAGCTAGTCGATTAGCATACAGTATCAATTCATTTTTGCCCGTTTTTGGTCAAACTGCTGAATGTAAGTTTAATACAAAAAAATATGCAATAGGACACCGCCTAATTTTTGGGTTGAAGGTTGGCTTTTTTGATTAGGTAGTAGCCTTTAGTGTCTTTCCACTCTGTCTTGTCTTTTTCTATTGTGATTTGTTTTTTATAAATGGGGCAGTCTATAACTAGGGTGTGGTATTCTCCCCATTCGCCTATGGGGTTTATTTTTTTTTCTGTTACTCTTTGTTTTATTTCTTGTATGATGGTTTGGTCCATTATTTTGCCTAGCCAGTCTTTGTTTGCGCCAAGGGCTGTGTCTACTTCTATTATTAAGCATTTGAAGCCTAGTTGTTGCATTTCGTCTAGTCCTGTTATGGGGTCTTTGCCAAAAAGAGGGGCATATTGCTTAACGTCTATGGGGTCTAAAATGTCTTTGTAATAGTTGAGGTGTTCGGGTGTAGTGGTTACGCCTGAGACTAGCATGGTTGCTCCCAACTTTTTAAGAGTTTTACCTATGTTCTGTGGGTTTTTACCTACAATTATTGATGGAATGCCTGTTGCTTGTGAGATTAATTCTATCATTTGTTTATTTTCGAGATGTGCTTTGCCGCCTGTTTGAATGAACATTAAATGTTTAACAGCTAAGCCTTCTTTAAGTGCTGTGTATAGTGCGTAAACAGAATCTTTTCCACCTGAAAGTGAAACAACAACATGGTCGCTCATCAATTGCACCTAGTGTTACTGTATAGTTTTTTGGAAAATAAAAACATAGCACTTAAACCATTTTATTTGTCTAAATAAAAGGTCATGTATCAAAATAGTTTGCACCCAAATTCTAACACATTTATAAGCAAACCAAAAACAATCTTATGCATATCCAACGATTTAAAATAACAAATCGTCCTACAAGCCAAACACTTAAACCTAGTACATCAACCTGTCTAAAACACTGGATATAATTTGTGTAGTTTGATTCTTGCATCAGCTGTGGTAAACTGCCATTTAACAGCTCGTCGCTTAGAATTATACTCCTTTTCCCAAGCACCAATCTCACGATTCAACAACTCTAAATCAGGTATACGCCTA
>Ga0209755_10009901_pt1 | contig 10037 bp, 6 predicted proteins | sample TergutCo191P1_FD_187301 | JGI IMG/M metagenome (GOLD analysis project Ga0209755, IMG submission 187301) | Cornitermes sp. P1 segment gut microbial communities from Petit-Saut dam, French Guiana - Co191P1 (SPAdes) (version 2) | ecosystem: Host-associated > Arthropoda: Insects > Digestive system >...
ACTGAATGCATTCAGTTCCGGCCCTAATAAGATGTGATGACTTACCTGCAACGATAACACATGTACCAGTGGCCGCCGTACTAGTTTTAAATACTCCTGATGAAGGGCGCTTGCGCCCGAAACATGTAGAGTTGGTGTTTCATTTGACTTACACGTTATGTTGCCCGCGGAGACATATGAAGTAACATAACGTCTTTTAACGTTTTTCCTGGTAAAGCCGAGATAAAACGCAAAAACAAATTCTGAAACCCTGTGGTCTGTTTATTTATAGAGACATACACTAAATTAATAATTTATTTTGCCAAATTTGCTAAAAACAGCAACGCCCTAGCCTATGTTGTCAATCATATATTTTTCAGTTTTCTTCCATTATCATCAGTATACGTTTGTTGTGTTCCATGCACAGAATACCACACACGTATACACATAATTATATAGTCGCTGTGCACTTAGGTTACGGGACAGTCCAGTTGAAATGTGGTGGCACACGGTGACGCAAGGGAGGGGAAGTTCGGAAAGTCGCTGTGCGCTTGTAAAAGTTGTTGGAAGTGATGTCCACGAGAGTCTAATTTTATTCACCATCACAGCTCAATTGAACTCTACCGTAGCTTCAGTGCACAGCGACTTTCCGAACGCACGGTATGTATACTAATTCAAACGTCATTCTGTATACTGAATTTCATGCTGCCCCCATGCACACTACATTTTGCCAAAGTTACCCGCACCACGTAAAAGGCTCAGCATACCTGCAGTATGACATATATTTCAAAGTTTGAGCATACCTGCAGTATGACACATATTTCAAAGGTTGAGCATGCCTGCAGTATGACACATATTTCAAAGGTTGAGCATACCTGCAGTATGACACATATTTCAAAGTTTGAGCATACCTGCAGTATGCCATATATTTCAAAGGTTGAGCATACCTGCAGTATGACACATATTTCAAAGTTTGAGCATACCTGCAGTATGACACATATTTCAAAGTTTGAGCATACCTGCAGTATACCATATATTTCAAAGGTTGAGCATACCTGCAGTATGACACATCTCAAAGGCTCAGCACGCCTGCCGCATGACATATCTCAAAGTTTGAGCATACCTGCAGTATGACACATATTTCAAAGTTTGAGCATACCTGCAGTATGACACATATTTCAAAGGCTGAACATACCTGCAGTATGACACATAGCTCAAAGGTTGATCAAATCTGCCGTATGACACACATCTCAAAATTTGAGCACACCTGCAGTATGATACGTCTCAAAGGCGAGGATGTGAAGTAAAGTCCGATAAAAATAAAACGAACAATTCAGCTGAGAAAAAACACGGCACCGCAAAAATACGTATTCTTAGAGATTTTCCTTCCTTAGGCCTGATAGGTCTGGGCATACATGTGGTATCCAAATACATATTGCAGACAAATATTAGGGCGAAGAAATCAAAGCGGGGCATAGAACAAGCATTGAATGAAGGATATTTTAAATAATGCATGCGTATCTTTCTGTAATGTCCATTTATTCACCCTTTGCAGAAAATTTTAGAGTGCTAGGAAAGCTGTTCGCATATATCAGGTTTACTACTTTAGAGAGTAAAGAAAATTCATAGTGCCTTAACCTTTTACAGACGAAAAGTCATCTGCTTTATATAAGGAATCAGTCCGTACCGCGCTGTAAACACTTTCCAACACGGCTTTAAAAACCAATCAGTTAATGATGTATAAAGTAAAAGTCGCTGTCTCTTCTGAAATCCCTACAAAACATTCAACGCAAAGCGAGCACCATGTAGAACTTTTGAGCTTTAAACCTGGTGGTACGTACAGAAACCGCTAGGCTTTAAAAGGTTAAAAAAAACAGGAAGATATTAGAACCACCATTTAGGAGATGCAGAGTTCAGTTCTTATTGGGATGAGATCAAGAATTACTAATAGGAATGAATCGAGTTAACCTGACTAAAGCAACACAGTAAAAGAGCGATATTAAGATAAACTTGCCCTTGCGTCTAATCACCACACCACGAATGCACTGAAGGAGACTGAAGCTACACCTCCACGCTTTCTTAACTTTGACACTGTCTGGGTATCGACTGCTTCCCACAGGATATAAAGATTCCTGTTGACTTGGAGTTACTGCTTGGTCCTGCAGCGGCGCTGTGATAGCCTGATCTTCCGTTAGGGGAATCCCATAGCACTTCGAAATAGAACATCTTCGAAACAACTCTCGGTCGGGGCAGTTCAAGATATTTCTGTATGGAATACTGTGCGTCTCATCATAGTTACCGGTTTGAATAGCAACACACAGAGACAGACTGAAATTTGCCATGGCTTTACCTAATTTTCTTCAAGTCAGTGCGGGGATTATACTGAAAATGGGCGACGGTCGATTCATTCCACGTCCTGCCAATTAATCGCCATAACGTAATCAATGAGTCATTCCTCCGCCCAAGGTTTAAGCCTCAACCCAATACAGTTTAGAGAGCATCTTTTAGTAACGCTGGAGCCACTGGGGCTAACAAGTCGTTTAATATAAGTGCACACTGATCAATCATATGCCTGTGTTGAAAGATTTACGACCTGGTGACGTTAGGTTAAACATGGAACTACGAAGTAAAATAATTAAATATTATCTTCATATTAAGAGATGGAAATGTTTACTGTGCGGTACGAACTGGGTCTGTAAATGAAAGAGATTACTTTCGTCCTTAAAGGGTTAACACCGCCCGACACCATACATTTCACACGATGTACCTGGACGAGATTCATCCGGATCGCTTACATCGACGCAGATGTTTGTCTGCATACTCCATACAAAACACATATGGCTGCCAGGTGGTATTGGAAGAGGCTCCCTACCATATGGTCTTAATATTACACCACTGTAATTTTATGAGTGTCCATATGTATTCTAGAATTTTAATGATTGAATTATACCAGTGAGATTGACCAATATTAGATTAGCTTGGACTTATAAGCCTTTTTTACAGTAGACTCCCTGAGGATGGACCTGCGATACCAAAACATGTAGGAGTTGATACTTGTGAAGAGTGTGATTTTATGATTCGTATTATATTGTATTTTATTGAGTATATTCATTGGTTAATATACTGACTGTTGCGTAGGACAATACACGCTGTTTGTTCTGAGATACATACAAAACACCTAAATACAATCTGTAGTCAGAAAGCAGAATTTTTAAATGTTAAAGCTGGTAGTACATAAAGTAACCGCTAAGCTTCAAAAGGTCGACTGATGTTTATGTTTAACTGAAGAACAGAAACGGACACCATAGTCTTATGGTTTCTGTACAAAAGAATTCAAAAAGTAGAGCAAAATATTGACTATTCAGAATTTTAAGCCGTGGCTAATTGCACAAGAATGTGAATAAATCAACGTCCAAAACTAAACTAGAGAGTGGTACATATATTATGCAAAACCCGTTATCACTTCTCTATGTCATGCCCCTCTTGGGTGCCGTTTCGTCCTCCAGAAGGTCACAATAAACTCAGACTTTCCACGAAATCCCTCTCGCTATTTGTCCACGACCTCGAAATTCGTTTAAATTTTAAATCACTTGTACTCGGACTGACCGCAATCCTGCTCAAGCTGTGGCCGATCCTGACCGCCAATTTCCTCACTTGTTCGTTTTTAGTACACAGTGATTGCGGACTGCGATTGTGGGCATGAAATTGTAACAAAAGCACCGTTCCCTGTCTTGTTGTCTTAAATAAAGACTGGTGTTAATTAATACAGAGTTAGCTACTAATTACATCCTCCAGAATGGGGTTAAAGTTGAAATTTAGGATGACTACGTTTCTGGACTTGTAAATCGTCCAGTATTAAAACTCCTATGTACAATATACCATCGAAAGACAGTTTACAAGAGGAAGTCAGACTTCTAAGAACTGTAAAAACCAATCAAAATTAAACGAAGAAGAAACTAGAGCACAATGGAAGTTGCAAAATGCTTCTTTACGGTATGTAAGTATCTCGTCCAAGATCATCGCTCTTCAGGTATTTTACGCAGCGTAGATTAGTGGTTGTAAATGTTGTAGTTGTAGATGTACTTGTAACAAACTACTAATCTCCTATGCGTAAAATCCCAGAAGACCGAAGATCTCATTTATATCGAGGCGAAGCCTGAAATCACGTTCTTCGACTGCTTTCCAAAAGCGAGAAACACAGTAAACCCTCCCGTGCGATTTTATGACGTGGCGGTAACATGACAACGGTAAGAGGTACTTGAGATAACGTTAACAGACACAGGATCTGGACGGAAGGGAAAGAAATAACAGGAGAACCAGCAATACCTGTACAGACCTGCTACAGGCCCAGAGTGTGCCAGGAGGTTGAGACTCTCAGATTTCATAACAATCGGCGCACGAGGGTGGTCAGGTTGTCATCCCTAAGCACCGGCCGCCTTTACCCCTAGGAAATATTCCTGATACTCATTTCTGTTAAAGGTTGTGTCGACCCCAGGGCCATAGTGTAACTGGAAGTATTATGTCAACGAAAAATTCCAATGACACCATCGGGAATCGAACCCGCAACCTCCCGGTTTGTAGCGCAGTGCCTCAACAGGGGCAAAACCACTACGAAAGTCACGCCGAATATCTAGTACCGCATTCGAGTTCCAAACAAGGGACCGCCGAATAGAAGCAATTGCCAAGCATTAAGCCACAGAAGTCGAAAGGTCGCTTCAGCTAACAACAGTGTCCTTCACGCTGAGCTGATCAGGATTCGGGTGTCCCGTTGATCTGCTTGCATATTCTCTGGTTAGGAATTCAAAACACGGTGACCTGCAATCGCAAATGGTCGCAGTGATTTGTAATGGAAATGTTAAGGGAAGGAAACTTGGTCCACAAGTGCTCAAATTAACCAGCTGTTGTCAACAGCACTGGCACACATGCGAGAATGGATCTGCCTTATATGAATAACTCGCACGGAAATGAATGCCGTCTCTTCAACAGATTTACTGCCAGTGGCTCCAGAGCCAGACTTTTATCAGTGCTGCTCATGAATTTCTGTGAACATTGTCAGTAATGGGGTCTCTAGTGCCGTCAGAATTACAGTGTCATTACGGAAATTATGCACGTCTTCCTTCCCTTTCTTCTAAGAGCACACAATGTCTACAGTGTCTTCCTCCAAGGCAAAGATATAAATAACTATCTGAAGACATCAGGCAGACAGAGATAAAGAGAATGCAGAAAGGACGAATTCGATATTTAAACAGCACACTTAGGGTCGATACCACAGTACAATGCTCCCACGGCACACGCGCATTCTAACTTCACCGAAGTAAATTACTTTAACAATGTCAGCTGCAACATTCCGTTACTCTACACTCTCTCCACAGAGTGTACATTTCGTATGATTCCAAAAACGGGGCACCCGGTGGCGCAGTTAGTTGAGGCTGTACGCCGGTTACGGGTTTGATTCCCGATGGTGTCATTGAAATTTTTCATTGACATAATCCTTCCGGCCGCACTACGGCCCTGCGGTCGACTGAGCCTCTAATAGAAATGAGTACCAGTCCTGGAGAGGGGGTGTAAAGGCGGCCGGTGAGTAGGGCTGAACTTATCACCTTCATGTGCCAACCCTCAGGGCCTGCCCGGGGACTGCTTGACTTTTACCGTTTACCTTTATGTTTCTAAAAACAGAAATCAATTATTTCCGTCCTTATAAACAAAAATAACTGCTTATTCAATAAAACAGCAGTGTGTTGACTGCGCGGTACGTCTTTAAGTTAGTACAATTCACTTTAGTTTTGTTCTTCAACAGGTGGTTAGTCGTCATCCTTTCAGAGCGGAGAAATGGGTTTGATCCCACTCCGGTGCACCTTAAGATTTTGTTGTAGAGGAAGGAGCACCGAGAAACGCTGTTCTCCATGTACTCGTGTTTCTCGCCCTGTCGGAACTATTTCACCAATGTTCCATACAGACCATCTTAACGCTACACCTATCAAAAGGACAAACGGGCAAGGACTGCTACTTCGGATAGTGGGTAGCACTGGACAGAACATAATTCTCACATAGCTTAGTCTTTAACGCGCCGAGTTTGTAAAGTTCATTTTGACATTCGCTGCAGTGAAAATTCAAACAACGTAGCAGCTGTAATGTAATGGCAGTAAGTCCGTGTCCTGGCAGGCAACCGAAATAGAGCTACTAGAAAATTAAATACAGAAACAGGTCTCGCATAAATCTAGTTCCAGATGTGTTAATCAATATTAAAATAAACAAATGGAATGTTACATTATTGGGGGAACGCGGTGGCGCAGTTGGCTGAAGCACTGCGCCACAAGCCGGAAGGTCGCGGGTTCGATTCCCGATGGTGTCATTGGAATTCTTCTTTGACATAATCCTTCCGGTCGCACGATGGACCTGGGGTCGACTCAGCCCCTAAGAGAAATGAATACCAGGAATATTTCCTGGGGGTAAAGGCGGCCGGTGCGTAGGGCTGACAACCTTACCACCTTCATGTACCGAATGTCATGAAATCTGGGCGCCTCAACCTCCTGGAACCCTCAGGGCCTGTCCAGGCCTGCAACGGGACTGCATTGTTATCTTATTTTCTAACCAATCATGTGATTAACGCTGCAATACTCGGCCTGTTCAAATTTTTAACGGAAACACAGAACTGATCAGCGAAACAAAATATCTCGGGATGACATAAGATTCAAAACTCACACACAAGGCACATGTATCTTGCGTTCAGAGTAAGCAAACAGCAGAGGCCACTATCTCGTGTATGAATTAAATCCTCCACCACTGAAACTAATTTGGCATTAATTATATATAAATCTCTCCTTCGGTCCACACTGACAAATGTCCCCACCCCCTCCTCCCGAATGGGGGTTATGCTAAACAGACTCATATCAATAAATTACAAACATTTCAAAATAAAATCCTCAGGATAATACCACAATTTCCAGTAGTAACTCCTACTCAAACCCTACATAACAAATCACAGCAACTGCCTAGCATTCACAGTAGGCCTACATCAGGAGTCGGAATTCATTGGAAAATACTGAATTCACGAATAAGGTAAATATGGTCACCATGCTTGTTAAATATCAGTTTCCCTGATCTTTCTGTTAGATAACCACCTTTATGGGAAACAACACAAATACATTATGAGCAAATAAGTGAGGCAAAGATAGCAGCGGCCGCGCAGTCTTAAGGCGTGGGTCTTCGGCCGTTCGCTTGCTGCGATTGCCGGTTCGAATCTTGCCGGATCATTGATGTAAGCCTCTTGTGAGCGCTGTGTATTGTCAGGCAGAGGTCTCTGCGTCGGGCTGATCACCTGCCCAGAGCAATCCTACGGAAAGTGATGTGTCTAAGTGGGTCGTAAAGCCTCGATAATGAGGGGACCTTGGCCCACTATGAAAAGCCCTAAATATGGAGAACCAACAGTTAGTTTCTCCTTCACGGCAATGCTTCGGCACACCGGCCGGTTGTGGTCGATTTCTTGGCCAAGAACAATGTGACAACACCGGAGCATCCACCATACTCTCCTAACCTGGCTCCAACTGATTGTTACCTGTTCATCCATTGAAATCAGTAATGAAGGGACGGGGCTTTTGTGATGCTACTGACATAATTAATAATTACACGGAAGAGCTGAACAGTTCTCACAAAATCGTTTCCAGGAATGCTTCGAACACCTTTACAGTCGCTACCAGAAGTGTATATTTGCAAAAGGGGATTATTTCGAAGGAAATGTAGCTTAAATAACTGTATTGTTCTGTATCTCTAAAAAATAAAGTGATTCTGGGAAGATTTTGAAACTAGTTTGTATTACAGGATCAACGTAACTTTACGGTGGGGGCGGGATACCAAGTGAAAAATACGATATCTGCTGCAAATTGACGATACAATAAAGATATAACGTAACAATCACACTAGAAATGACATGTCAACAGGTAGCAAGACAGCACATGCCCGGATTATCATAAAATATTTACTTACTAATTCCGAAGTACAGACGAACGATGGAAGACTCAAAAATAGACAAGGAGACCAGTTCTAATACTCCTGAACATGGGGACAGGATAATAGAGTTCGATCCCCGATTTGGAGGAATAAGGTGGAGGAGGAGGATTAAAAGGAGGTAGAGGGGAAGACGACTAAGAAAGAAACATGTGCAATGTGTGGAAGTCTGTATCATCAACAAACTATCAATCTTAAAAAAATGCAACACTCCGAGGAAGTGCAACTTCTGGTGGAAGCGCACACACTCAAAGCAGGTGAGTGTACTTTCACACCATTGTACTGGATTAGGATGATGTCAACTTGGAAATTTCGTTTCGATGGCTGTAATCGCATTAGGTATCCTGTCCATATTAATGTGTTTGGGGCTGGCTGCATGCGTAACACGGTGGCTCGGGTATAATAAGCGAGAGGGCATAGGTGTCAGGATATTGGTAACTGTAATTTCCCTCGGTATGGCCTCCCGTACTACTGAAATTTATGCTACAGGCTATTACAAAACATGGTATACTGCAATTACAAATGAGAAACTGTGAACAGGACGAAAGAAAAGGGAAAGAGGTTACTAGGCAGTCCACGCGGTGCTCGGTGCAGACACACGGAAAGAAAGAAGAAAAAAGTTAATAAACAAGGACTGTAAAAAATATTTTGTTAAAAGGTATAGTCCAACAAGCGGAATTTCAGTCTGACAAAACCGGCAATTCAAGGCCATTGTAAGTTTACCTTATTACTGGACATACTGACGAATTCCGAAGATTTACCATTATCGACACCAATGAACAGAAAAGTGTTTGGTTCGAATCTCGGTCGGAACGCCGACTACCCTAAATGACGAGTTCTGTGGGTTTTCCGTGACTCTCGCGAAACATAGTGAAAAAATGTCGCACTGAATGACTGTTTCGTTCCCACATACACCCCAAATCGCAAACCAAACCACAAATCAACACGCCTGTAATATGAGCTACAAAATATCGTTGTTAAATAAGCCACAAATAGACAAACAAAAACTTGAATATAACAGTCTTGTTGTTAAACTTGGCCACGAACCGTTTCCCAAACGAGACATTTTAGCGGAGGCAGTAGCATAATTCTTACAATTGAAGCTACAAACCAGACCACAAATCCAATACATATATAAAAGTTAAACACAACACGAGATCAACATGGCACTCCCAATTAATTTCAAAAATTTAAAAACAGTAATCATATTTCACGTACACGAAAAATTAGTCTCAAAACTTAGCATGTGGTTCGAGAAAAAAAAATAATTTTCATAATATGGTTACTTTATTTATTATAGTAATGTAACAATTGATAAGCACTTTAAGGAACGAATCGTTGTTCAACAAATGAAAATTGTTTTAGGTTTATTATTATTATTATTATTATTATTATTATTATTATTATTATTATTGGTTGTATTTTTAATCCCGCAATGCAATTACTTTCTGAAACTCTTACCTCGCTATTCTGCGAAATACCATTTGGGAGCCATTTACTAGTCAACAATGGGAATAACATTTACTTTTTCAATTAGAAACATGAACAGATCTTCTACAGCATCATCATTCTCTCTCTTAAGAGTCATATGGTAAACACCTAGCTTAGCAGAATTCTTAAAATTATCCAAACAAAGCGAAAATCAAAATAATTTGACAAAATTTTGCGTACAGTTGTATTATATACCGCACTGGAGCGAAACAGTTTTGGCTGCATTAAGTTTGAAAGGCAGGCGTCTACAACTAACGGTTGAAAAATGCCAACGGAACAAAGAAGTGCAGGTACTTCTTTACTCATGTCAGTCAGACAGCAGGGATAAACGCCTACACTGACGAATGTTTTTGTGATGGACAGGGCTCGAACATGACATCAGAATTGATAACGCCCTGGAGGGTCAGATGCGGACATTTTCATTGCGTACAATCAATAGTGCAAGCCAGAAACTCTCGAGGGCAGTATTTGAGGTTTGCCATTTTCCGAAACGCCGTCCACTACACCTACATTAATAACGCTACGGTGTGAGGTGCTTCAGTGCTGACTGAAAAGTCCACACT
>Ga0209755_10009902_pt1 | contig 10036 bp, 7 predicted proteins | sample TergutCo191P1_FD_187301 | JGI IMG/M metagenome (GOLD analysis project Ga0209755, IMG submission 187301) | Cornitermes sp. P1 segment gut microbial communities from Petit-Saut dam, French Guiana - Co191P1 (SPAdes) (version 2) | ecosystem: Host-associated > Arthropoda: Insects > Digestive system >...
AGCAAAGGCCAGCAACCGCAAAATGTGGTGGAGCGAAACCGCACAAAGGCACGAAGTGCCGACTGCGGTTTTGCGGAACCCGAGCCGCCGTAAGGCGGCGAAGCAGTTACCGTTTGTTATGCGAAGTTAAAGCTGCTTTTATATTTTATTATCTATTACCTTTGAAATTAGTATTTCTTCTATATTTCTTCTTCCATCCAAAACAAATAAAACATAAGCTCTTTTATTATTATCTGATATTTTGTAATAAACTTTCCATGGATTAATTGTTAATTCATAAACATCATATATTCCAATATCTTTTAATTCCTGTGTTTGTTTTGTTTTAAGTTCCTCTATTTCCAATAAATTTATTATTTATCATAAATATTATTCGCAACATTTTCACCAGCACTATGCTTATAATAATCAAGTATTTCATTTAATGAATCAATACCATCTGAAGTCCAATCTATCTTTCTCATTAATTATTTACAGATAATGTTTTTTCAAATATCTTTTTCGCATCTTCATGTGATATTAAATTCCCATTCTTTATATCCTTTTCAGCAAAACTTAATAATTTTGCTAAATTTATTGCTTTAATAGTTTTTTGATAGCTTTCTATATCTATAATTACAGCTTTAGCTTCACCATCATGAGTTATAACAATTGGAGCTCGTGAATTTTCCACATATTCCAATATTTCTATTGTATGATCTTTTACATAAGAAACAGACTTTAAATCTTGGGCTAAATTTACCATAAAATCCTCCAAAAATCAATTAGATAATGTAGTAAACTATTTTCCCTTATTTGTCAATACCCTATATTTAATTTTTTTACTATTATTTTCAGCTCTAATTTCGCATAATTTGCTTTTTGTTCCAAGCAAGCAAATTATGGGGGCGGTGCGGCTGATGAACAAAGTGGGCTTGCTGTGTGATTTCTGTTGTCTGGAATGGGCCGTCATGCTATATTAAAGTAAGAGGGCATTATGAAACGCTATGTCATTATCGGTAACGGAACGGCGGGCGCTTCCGCCATCGGTGAGATTCGCGCAAGGGACAAGGACGGCAGCATTGTCGTTTTTACTTGCGAGAATCATCCCTATTACTATCGTCCGCGACTTCCAGACTACATTGCGGGGGAAATAAGCCTTGATAGATTCATCATGCATCAACTTTCCCAATACGAAAAATGGGACGTGGATTTGCGGCTTGGCGAGGCCGTTTGCGCTATCGATCCTGTAAAAAAAGAAGTGCAGGGTGAAAAGTCGGGAACGGTTCAGTATGACGAACTGCTGATTGCCACGGGTTCGAACAGCTTCCTCCCCCCGGTGAAAGGGAACGACAAGGCCGGGGTTTTTACCCTTCGCACCATTGCCGATGCGGATGCCATCATAGCTGCGGCAAAAAAAGCCAAGCTTGCGGTTCTTGTTGGCGGGGGGCTGCTGGGGCTTGAGGCGGGGCGTGCCCTTGTCGGCCTGGGGCTTAAAGTGGAGGTTGTGGAATACATGGGCAGGCTTCTTCCCCGTCAGTTGGATGACGAGGGTGCCAGGGGCTTGCGGAAAGAGCTTGAAGGGATGGGTTTTTCTTTTCATCTTGCGGCCAAGGCACAGGAGATAACCGGGGGTGATACGGTCAGGGGGCTTGTCCTGGAGGATGGCTCTCGCATTGACTGCGAGCTTGTGCTTTTTTCGGCGGGGGTACGACCCAAGCTTGAACTCGCCCGCTCGGCAGGCATTGAGGTGGACAAGTCGGTCAAGGTAGACAAACACATGAGAACCAGCGTGCCTGGAATCTGGGCGGCAGGGGACGTTGCCGAATTCGAGGGCCAGCCTTGCGGCGTGTGGCCTGTCGCTATGGCTCAGGGGAAAGTCGCGGGGGCTTCCATGGCGGGGGAACTACGTGAATACGTTCCCCAGATACCGGGCATGAGCCTTAAGGTAGCCGGCATTGATCTTATATCTGCTGGAAACATCGATGCGGAAAACATCGGAACGTCAAAGCGTTTTGTCTCGGGCAAGGTGTACCGCAAGATAGTGCTGAAAGAAGATGTTATCAAGGGTGTCATCTTTTTGGGTTCAAGCGCTGGAGCCAAGGAGTGCATCACGGCAATGAACAAAGGGCAGCGCCTTGGACCGCTTGTGGAAGAACTTGGTAGCGAGGGGTTTGATTTCTCAAAACTGGCCTCTATGAATTAGGACCCCTTTTTTGGCCTTCCAAGGGAACCGCTTTCCCAGTCTATCAGGCCATTGGACAGGACATACATGATTATCTGGGTTCTGTTTTGCAGCCCGACTTTCTTTTTCGCCTGGCAGATGTAGTTGCGTACCGTCCCTATGGTAATGTTCAGATTCCTGGCTATCTCCTGATCCGAGTCCCCGCGGATAATGCCCCGGAAAATTTGCAGTTCCGTCAGGGTAAAGGTACGATGTGCAATACTGGTGTCGGGCGGGGATTTTCCTGTTTCGTGAGCGATGATACTGTATAGGGAAAAATATTTAAGAACCTGATCCCTGACCATTCCGCTAACGTACAGTCCCCCAGAAGAAACACTGCGCACCGCAGAGGCCAGATCACCAAAAAAGTCCTGCCTTAGTAGGTAGCCAGTAACCCCCGCCCTTAGAACCCGATCCACGGCTATGTGTTCGTCAAGGGAGCACAACACTATGAGCGCGGTTGCCGGGGAATTGCGTTTGACTACCGGCGCAAGCTTGAGAGTGTCGATATCTTCCAGGAAGAAATCCATCACAAGGACATCGGGCTGTAAGTTTATTGCCGAATGAACCAGGCCAAAGCTGTCGTCAACCATGCCCGTTATTAAAAAGTCGTCCTGTTCCTCCAACAGTGAAGCTATGGCACTACGATCGTCCACGCATCTGCTGGCAATGAGAATACTGGTCTTTTCCAAAATTGCCCCCGGTCAAGAAAAACATGAGTTGTCCAGTTTTTGAGAAAGCCTCTTTCTGAAAAAGCCTTACTTTAGTTCCCGTACTTCAGTGAAAAAAAATCCGTCGCCTGACCGATTTCTCCGCTTATTATACAATGGTTTGGCGGACTTTGCAAGCCTAAAATCCAACAAAACCCACTGCAAGAGACAAAAGTGTTGCCACCTTGTTCCAGTCAACTGTCGATAAGCTTTCTATCGATTACTGATCCAGCTTGAAGGTTGCCACCACTTGAAAAACGCCTATGCTAACAGTTGCCGAGTTGTCCGTCCAGTCAAACTCTATTTCGGTGCCATTTTGAACCAACAAGGCAAGGGCTTCTTCCGCATAATGCTTGCCCTCAAAATGTGTATCGGCAAAATGCCCGTCCGCAATGGCCATGCCGATTAGCGCGGCATCGACCAATGCCTTTAATTCGTCCTCATCGCTGGGAACCGTAGCTACGGTGGTTAGCAGGTTGAATTGTTCGACAAGGCCGGTAAAGTTGTCGTCGTTTACGCCCTTGATACCCAAAAAGGAAAAATGCCCCGCCGTGATTCCCTCATCGACAAGGTTCCACCCTGTGCCGTTCCATGCGTCTAAAATAAGATCCAGCAACGAGACGGGGAAATGTTCGGGCCTGAATTCCTCGTCGAATATGCTTTTTAGGTGCTGGTAGACGTGCAGGCTTGCGCTTAGCTGTGCACTTTTTCCCTGGTTGTTTGTCAGCATGAAAACCACGAAGTATCTGCCCGCAGGCAAGTCATGGCTGCCATCCAGTGTTCCGCCGGCATTGGTAACGGGGAGACCTCTCGAATAATAGTAGTAGTCCTCTGGAACACCGTACAGGTCAACCCGCCAGATTTCCACATGGGCATAGACGATGTTCTCGGGGTAGCCTATTTCCCAGCCGAAGGTTCCATGGCTGTTTTCCCTGGCTATTGGGCGAAGCTCGATATTTCCGACAACGCCCCAGCCCGAAGGCACATCGATCATCGGAAGGTAGCCCCACGCCGCCTCGCGGGACAGCCCACCCCCGATGGTGCCAGCCAGGAATGCGGTCACATGCAAATCCCACGAACCCGCATTCAATTCAACCCTGCCGGTGTTGGAATCACCACCCCAGATTTCATAAAAGTCTTCGTTGTCAGTGTCAGGGCAGGCAAAGAATTCCAGCTTAAACCCAACGAAATCCTCGGGCCAGGTTGGCATAACCGTCCGTTCCATGTCCTGCCTGCCAATCGTCAGCGAAAGGGTTCCTCTTCCCGAGCCAATTCCTGGCGCATTATCCTGCGAGTCAAGTGGGCTTTGGCACCCAGGCAGAAACAATAAAAAACTGGCGGCGAATAGTATGGCTAAAACGCTCGTCCAAAGACCTGGTTGCATATTTTTCATCTCTCGTTCCTCCTTTATTTATCGCAGTACCGTAAAGGCAATGGTTCTGCTGAACGGTACACCGCCTTTGCTCACTACCACCGTTACACGCTGCGTTCCTATCAGGTTGTTGTGTACGCTAGAATCCAGAACAAGGGTTTCCCCGTAGTCTCCCTGAACCGCGTTCCAGCTTATTTGCCTCCCGCCAATGAACCACCTAATGCTGTCGTACTGTTCGGGATCCTCCAGGGTGATTCTGGGAGCGTCCCCCAGGATGCTAAAGGATGGGCCTATGCTTTCGATGTTCTGCGCAATATCCCGGAAGTCCGCAAATCTGATGGTGAAGTCTTCCACAAAAAGTCCGTTTGACACCCTTATTGTATTGTTGATAGTAGCCAAGGCACCTAACAAGTTAAAGTTTCCGTTGTTGAAGGTACCGCGCTGGGCCGTACCAGCATTGCTTAAGGACGCGCCAGTACTTCCCAAATTGGCAAGCCCCCCTGGCGCATCACTGCCGTAAATTACCCCGTCACTTATGCGGAAGGTTCCATTAACCGCAACATGCACACCGCCGCCCTGGGCACCTCTATTGCCATAGATTTCACCATGGCGCATGACAAACGTTCCACCATTGTTCACACGCACTCCGCCAACAGTACCTCTATTATGGTCATGGATTTTTCCACCGTACATGCTAAACCTGCTATTCCAACCTACAAACACACCGCCACTGCTGTCAGGACCAGTGCTTGTATTGCCAGATATTTTTCCGCCGCGCATAATAAATTCGGAACCAGTACCGTTGACAAACACACCGCCGCCGCTGGAATTTCCAGTTGCGGTATTGTCATGGATTTCGCCGCCGTACATGGTGAACGTGCTATTCCAACCTACAAACACCCCACCGCCGCTGATAAAGCCATCGGCTGTATTACCAGATATTTTTCCGCCGCGCATGGTGAATATGCCACGATAGTCAACTCGCACGCCGCTACCGCTGCTAAAGACAGAATCGGTATTGTAGGAGATTTCCCCGTCGTACATGGTAAACATGCCATGCCAAACACCTACACCAGTACCCTTGTTGCCAGTAATCTCCCCGCCGTGCATGGTAAACATGCCACCATAGTCAACACCCACACCATTACCGCTATTACCAGTTATCTCGCCGCTGTGCATGGCAAACGTACCATTCTCTTCAACACGCACACCAGTACCGCTATTGCCATATATTTCCCCGCCGTACATGCTAAACCTGCCATTATTTTCAACACGCACACCGCCGCCATCATCGAACCAGCTGCTGGGGGGATAGCCAGGGGAAAGAGCAACAGGGGTTTCGTCGCTATGTATGGTAAACGTGGAACCGGTGCCAAAAACAAGCGCAGTGGTATTGCCAACAATTCTTGATCCCTCTTTCATAACCAGCGTACCGCCGTTGCCAACACGTAGCAGATGATTGCCGTTGCCAGCCCTGCCTTGCAGGGTGACGTACTTGTCCAGTATCAGGGTAACGCCGTAAAGCACTTGGAAGAGGCTTCCGTTGGCGGAAAGGCTAACTGTACGCATTTCCTCGATACCGCGAAGGGTAATGGTAATATTGGTTCTGCCAGTGGGCAGTGTCTGGTTAGCGGCGGTAGCAGGGGCAATATTTTCATTCCCGCTTATTTCGACAATGTAGTAATTACCGCTCTGCGCATAATCCCTTAGCCACTCAAGTTGTGCGGCGAGGGTAGTCCCAGGAACCCGTCTAGCGGGGATAACCTTGTCAAAAATTATTTCATAATAGCCTATGCGTACCGCCGCCCTGCCGTCGTCCGTCCAGCTAAGCGTTATTGCCGTGCCATTTCTGACCCTGCCGAAAATAGCCGCCTGCGCATCAGCCCTGCTCAGAAAATTATAGGCAAGAAATTCCTCGTCATCACTGGCTATGCCAATCAACGCCGCGTCAGTCAACACCAGCAGCCCTGCAAGATCATATGGAACCGAGCCGAGGGAACTTCGGGTTAGGGCATTGAACCAGTAGACAATGGCGGCAAAGTTTTCGGCATCAATGCCATCAATGCCCAAGAAGGCTAAAGTTCCCGCCGTTATTCTCCTTCCATAAAAGCCCCACTCGTTGCCGTCCCATGCGCCCAGAACAAAGTCCAGTAACGAAAGTCCAAAGTGGTCATCCGTGAACTCCCCATCGAAATGGCTTTCCATGTCCCGATAGACATGCAGGATTTCCATTAGTACCGCATTGTCCCCACGGTCGTTGGTCAGCGTAAAAACCACCTGGTATTGACCAGCATCCAGTTCAAGGGAGTAAGGGTTACCAATGTCCGGCGTCCCCCCAAAAAAGAAATAGGTTCCTATGTAGCTGGGGGTCAGGTCAAGGCGCGTAATGCTCATCTTGGCAGAAACGACGGTTTCATCGTCGAAATCGAAATCTATGTCCCAACTGAACGTTCCTGTACCTTCGGCAAGCGGGAAAAGCAAGACATTGCCAGCAACTTTCCCATCAGGAAGTACCTCGATACCATGAAGGCTGCCGATCGCCGCAGCAAGGGGGGCATCCCCATCGCCGCTGTCCAGGAATGCCGTTACAGTCAGATCCCAGATCCCCGCTACCAGTTCGATCGTAACGACCCTGTCTTCTTTCCATTTTTCAGGGAGATCCGTGTTGTCGAATTCGCATTCCTGCGCGGCTGCAAAAACAAGCCTGAACTTGACAAAACCTTCCATGCAGTCGGGCGAAGGCATAATCGTACGTGCCAAACCTTGCTTGCCAATCGTCAAGGAAAAGGTACCCGTTCCAACACTGGTTCCTGGAGTTTCGTTTTCAGGCCTATGTTGCGGTTCAAGCGCATTGCGGCATCCAGGCAAAAACAACAAAAAACAAATTGCTAAGGCGGTGGCAAAAAACCGTAGGCCGCTATTTTTAGGCTGCATATTTCCCATTTCTAGTTCCTCCTTAATTACGGCACTACCTCAAAGACGATCACCCTGCTGTGCAGGGCGCCACCTATGCTTACTCTAAGCGTTACGCGGTGAATACCAACCCGATTGTTATGGACGCTTGAATTCAGGGCAAGGATCTCCCCATAGTTCCCGGAAACCGCGCCTCCAGTGATTTGATTCCCTCCCAGGAACCATCCGATAGTGTCGAATTGCCCTGGGTCAAGCAGCATAATGGTTTGCGGACCGGCTACGATGCTAACGATTGGACCCGTGATATAGGTGGTTATGCCCGGCACGAAACCTATGGTAAAGCCCCCATCACCTGGTGCTAGGGGCGGGATGGGGCGCGTTTTGGTGGTTCCGCATCTTCGGCAAGCCCTTGTTTCCTCGCCCGCCCTTGTGGGTGTTGGCGGGCTTGTTTCCACCCAGTTACCCCAGTCATGCCCAAGCGCGTCGTGGCCAGCGCGTGTTTTGGTGTTGCCACACCTGGCGCAGGTTCTTGTTTCCTGGCCCGGTTCTGTGCAGGTGGGTGGGCTTGTTTCCACCCAGTTACCCCAGTCATGCCCAAGCGCATTGCGGCCAGTGCGTGTTTCGGTGTTGCCGCACCTGGCGCAGGTTCTTGTTTCCTGGCCCGGTTCTGTGCAGGTGGGCGGGGTTGTTTCAGTCCAGTTGCCCCAGTCATGCCCAAGCGCATCGTGGCTGGTACGTGTTTCGGTGTCGCCGCAACTGGTACAGGTTTTTATTTCCTGGCCCGGCTCTGTGCAGGTGGGCGGGGCTGTTTCAGTCCAGTTGTCCCAGATATGCCCATCGCGGGTGCAGTCATGATCGAGGGCTGGGATGGGGCGCGTTTCAGTGGTTCCGCATCTTTGACAAGCCCTTGTCTCCTCGCCTGCCGTTGTGGATGTTGGCGGGCTTGTCTCCACCCAGTCGCCCCAGTCATGCCCAAGCGCGTTGCGGCCAGTGCGTGTTTCGGTGTCGCCGCAACCAGTGCAGGTTCTTGTTTCCTGGCCCGGTTCTGTGCAGGTGGGCGGGCTTGTTTCATTCCAGTTGCCCCAGATATGCCCATCGCGGGCGCAGTCATGATCGAGGGGTGGGATGGGGCGAGTTTCAGTGTCGCCGCAGCTTTGACAGGTTCTTGTTTCCACACCTGGCGTTGTGGATGTGGGCGGGCTTGTTTGAACCCAGTTGCCCCAGATATGCCCATCGCGGGCGCAGTCATGATCACGTGGTGGGATGGGGCGTGTTTCGCTTATCCCACATCTTTGGCAAGTCCCGGTTGCTATACCTGGCGTTGTGGCTGTCGGGGCGGTTGTTTCAATCCAATCGCCCCATTCATGCCCAAGTGGGCTGCTGGGACGTGTTTCCGTTTTGTCATCGCAACTGATGCAGGTCATTGTTTCCATGCCCCGTTCTGTGCAGGTAGGCGGGGTTATTTCAATCCAGGTACCCGGGACATGCCCGTCTCGGGTGCAGTCATGCCCAAGCGCCAGGCGGCCAGGGCGTGTTTCCGTTTCCTCGCAACTTGCGCAGGTTCTTGTTTCCTCGCCCCGTCTTGTGTGGGTGGGAGGGGTCGTTTCCACCCAGTTACCCCAAACATGGCCATCGTGGTTGCAATCGTGGCCAAGGGGTGGGATGGGGCGAGTTTCGCTTATCCCGCACCTTCGGCAAGCCCTTGTTTCCTCGCCTGCTGTTGTGGATGTGGGGGCGGTTGTTTCAACCCAATCACCCCAGTCATGCCCAAGCGGGCTGCTGGGACGTGCTTCCGTTTCCTCGCAACTGACGCAGGCTCTTGTTTCCTCACCCTGCTCTGTGCAGGTGGGTCGGGTTGTTTCCGTCCAGTCGTCCCAGATATGCCCATCTCGGGTGCAGTCGTGGTCGAGGGATGGGACGGGGCGCGTGCTGGTGTCCCCACAGCTTTGGCAGGTCCTTGTTTCCTCGCCCGGTGTTGTGGATGTGGGCGGGCTTGTTTCCAGCCAATTGCCCCAATCATGCCCGTCCCGGGAGCAGTCGTGGTCAAGGCGAGGGATGGTGCGCGTGTCGGTGTCGGTTGTTCCGCACCTTTCGCAATTCCTTGTTTCCTGACCAACCGTCGTGGATGTGGGAGCTGTTGTTTCAACCCAGTTGCCCCAGATATGCCCGTCTCGGGTGCAGTCGTGCGTGTCGATGGGTGTTTCACACGCAATTATGGTGAATCCGATTGCCAGCACAAAAATACCAAAAAGCTTGGACTTGTCCTTCACAAGAATCTCCTTTTTGTAAGAACCCGCTTTCCCTTCGTTTTGGGCGGGTTATCACGCAGCAGGCCTTTGGCCCGAAGATTTACCCGTCCGCAAAGACAGGAATGCTCATACGGTGTTTTTCGAACAGAAAGAGTGCGCATGTCTTTATCTGGCCAAGAATTAAGTATGGAGGGAGGGGGGCTACATGATTGTTAAACGCACGTTTTTCCATACAACCTCGCTTTTAACTGAGCTAGCAACTTACACATCATCTGCATGGAACAGCATGTTTCTGCAAGTTATGGGAACCCAAACCTACATCATTTCCACACCACCAGTGTAGCATGTTTTTTGGTTCATGTCAAACTTCCGCTAAACCCTAAAACCCACAAAACGCATGAACTTACGATGCAAAGGGAACCGCTGATTAATTAGGGTAAACCTCCGCGGAACGCTCTAGCATCTTCCCCGTGCTTGCGGCGGGGTTCGTTCATTCGCAGCTTTGCGCCGTGGGTGTAAGCTCCCTCTGAATGTCCTCCAAAGTGTAGCCTTTGGCGATAAGGTCCAGCACTTCCCTGTCCCTTTCCTC
>Ga0209755_10009903_pt1 | contig 10036 bp, 15 predicted proteins | sample TergutCo191P1_FD_187301 | JGI IMG/M metagenome (GOLD analysis project Ga0209755, IMG submission 187301) | Cornitermes sp. P1 segment gut microbial communities from Petit-Saut dam, French Guiana - Co191P1 (SPAdes) (version 2) | ecosystem: Host-associated > Arthropoda: Insects > Digestive system...
CCTTGCCAATTATGACCAAGTTCCTTACAATTTGGTACAATGCAGGCTTAAACTATGTAGCTGAAAGTTACATCAACCATTTAAAGCCCAGTGGTAATTACAAATAGATATATACCACCTGCTATGACATAAAAAACTCAGTATTTTGCCACACAGAGGGTTTACATGTTTCATGAGATTATTAAAATAAACAGCAATGATTTACCTTCAAACAGACCAATCACCCAACAATAAATCTAAAAAAAAAATACTAGAGATCTCTATTATTGACAGAACGGCCTTTTTCATAATTTGCAGCATGCTTGTTCGTTCCTAACAGTGACAAGATTAGATACACCACATTGTTCTGCTTCCAGCACACAATTCACATTCATCCTGCTGTACTGCAATCAGTGCCATACAACCTATGCCACTGATGCACCATCATTAATCCCATAATGCCATGTATGGACCTTTATTTTTTCATATATATATATATATATATATATGTATGTATGTATGTGTGTGTGTGTGCATGTATGTGTGTATGCATGTATATTTTTTTTATTAACTTTATTTCACAGCATGTTCCATTACAAAAGGCAATACTACATGCTAGAGATTGCTTATATTTAACCTGCATTATATGTTTCTATATATATATATCTATACTACAGATTGTTTGCTCCAAAACACAGATCTCGTCCTAATGCACACCTATTCCTGCCTTAAGTGTCGGCCTATTCTGTGCGTGCTACAAAGTGTCGAAGTTTATAGAATTCACAAATATTTGAAACCATTGTGTGCAATTGTTGGCTAGGTCTGAGTTGGATAAGGGCCAATTTCTGCCTGCCTTCTTTATCCTGTTCTTCAGAGTCTCCCTTTGGTTTAGTAGATGCGCACATTCCCATATTATGTGGTCAGCGGTCTGTGGACCCATTCTGCACACACATTCTGGACCGTCTTTGATTTTGAATCTATAGTAGTACAATCTCAGTGTGCCATGCCGTTACCATCATAGAAAGGTTTATATCCATTTGCAGTCTTTTGGATTTGCGTTCACCCATGTCTGTAAAAAATAATTTTGTTGTTTCCCCTTTGGTTGAAACATTCCATTCTTGTTGCCACTGTAATTCACCTTTTTCTTGTATCACTTTTATCATTGCACTTTTCGGAATTCTACTGTATGTAGTTTCTCCATCTCTTCTACTGGCTGCTTTTTTTGCTAGTTGGTCTGCTATCTCATTCTCCAAGTTGTCGTTGTGGGCCTTCACCCAGGTGAAGTGGATAGATCATTTGTCCTTTTCTAGACGTCTTACTCCTTCTCTGATTTGCTCCACCAAATGTTGGTGATTCCTAGGATTCCCAATTGCATCTAAAGTAATTTTGCTATTCATATGTACAGCTGCAGACCTTTGCAGTACTTGTACATGTCTAAAATCCCATATTTTCTCTAAAGCCTTGACTATTGCAAGTTGCTCTGCCTGGTTGTTGGAGCAGTCAGCCAGTCTATACATCAGTTGAAGCGACAAGTGGTTGTTTTCGAAAATTGCAATACCAGATCTGACTCCGCCTGAAATTTTGGTGCCATCTGTATAAACCTCAACCATGTATTCTCGTACCTCTCTTTTTTCTTTCATCTCTAGTGCATCAGCTGGATGGTTCCAATGGCTGTAGTGTTTTGGGGCATCATACTGTTTGCTTTTCTCATTTCCTTGGGTATTATAATAGATTTTTGCTTGACTTTCCAGTTCATTAAGTATAGGGGTCATCCCTGTTAGTACGGAGACAGCCTCATGGGAAGTGGTGCAATATGCTCTCCCGATTTTTATATTTATCAGTCTCTGCACCCTTTTGAGTTTTGTGGCATTATGTTTTTTCTTTAGGCACTCTATCCATACCGGTGCTCCGTATGATAGAATAGGGCATATTGCCCCGTTGTATATAATCCTTAGAACGTCGTGTCTCAATCCCCAATTAATTTTAGCAGACTTAGAGAGTGTGTGAACAACCTTTATGCTTTTCCCTGTAATCTTGTTTATATGTTGGTTGAAGTTAAATCTCCTGTCAATGGTGATGCCTAGGTATTTTATCGTGTCTGCCTGTTGTAGTTTCTTGTTATTGAGGAAATTTTAATATCCCTTTTGTTCTTGGGCTTTTTCTTTATTATCATTACTTACGATTTTTGGTCGTCAAAACTCATTTTGTTGTTTCTAGCCCAATTCGCTACCTTTTTTGTTTCAATATTGGCATAGTTTTCAACTTCTACTTGATTTGATTCTTTAACTAAAATCATCAGATCGTCAGTGTATGCTGTTACCTTGGTACTGTCTGTACTCTAAGTTTAGTAAGAAGTTGTATAAAATGTTCCAAAATCCCGGGCCAGATGCTGAGCCCCGTGGGCAGCCTTTGCTTATATTTCTTTGCACCATGCCACTGTTCATTGTTAAAAAGGCAGTCCTATCCTTAAAGTAACTCCCGCATAGTTTGTAGAGATTTCCTGGACATCTTAACTGCCTCAGTGATGCCAAGATTCTGGGCCATCATGCAGCATCGAACACTCCTTTTACGTCTAAATTTATTGCTGCAATGTATTGTCCATCGTCAATGCTGCTCTGCACGTAGTCCTTTAAGGCCATCACCGCATCCACCGTGCTTGTCTGTGGAGTGAAGCCATATTGATTTTTGTTCATTAAATTGTTAGAGTACACATGGTACATTATCCTGCTGATGAGTACTTTCTCAAGCACCTTGGCTGCAGTATTAAGCAGGCTTATCGGTCGATACTTTGTCATATCCTCACATGTTTCTTTCCCTGGCTTCACAATGGGTACAAGTTTTGCTCTCTTCCATATTTTGGGGAAACACACCATCCTCAAACACCTGTTGTAGTGTATGTATGTATGTATATGTGCATGTATGTATGTATGTATGCATGCGTGTGTGTGTGTGTGTATGTATGTATGTATGTATGTGTATGTATGCGTGTGTGTGTGTGTGTGTATGTATGTATGTATGTATGTGTGTGTGTATGTATGTATGTGTATATGCATTGTGTATGTATGTGTGTGTATGCATGTGTATATGTATGTGTGTGTGTGTGTATGTATGCATGCGTGTGTGTGTGTATGTATGTGTGTGTGTGTGTATGTATGTATGTGTGTATGTATGTATGTATGTATGTATGTGAGTGTGTGTGTGTGTGTATATGTATGTATGTATTTTTTTTTATTAAACTTTATTACTCTGCATGCTCCATTACTATGGAGTAATACTACATGCACTGAAGTAAGCTTTTACATTTTATCTTCTACTATCTACCTATTCCATTCACAGTTTTGGTTCCTTATCTATCTTGTCATATTTACACACTGAACTTTGTCTAATAATATGCTGTTCACGAATTCTTTGAAGTTTTTGTAAAATTTTATACTAAGTTTGTCTTTACTAACTGGCCAGTTTTCTGACCGTATTACTGCTGCTTTTAGTTTAGTCCTTTCGTGTTCTAAAAGTTTGCATTCTTATAGGATGTGATTCAATGATTGTTCACCTTCATGAGCACGTTGGTCTCCCTGTTATTTTGTACTTGTACAAGTATGTTTTGATATTGCCATGTCCAGTTACTATTGTAGTAAAGTTGGGGGTTGCGTTAATTCTTAGCTTCAACCTGTCTGCTATTTTTGGGAAGAAAGATTTTGTTATTACACCTTTTCAGGATCTTTCCCATTCATTTTGCCACTGTTTAACACTTTGTTCATTTAATTCACTCCACACTGCACTCTTTGGGATTCTAGTGTAGCACTCCTTGATGTTCTTGCTGCTTACTGCTTCTTTCACCAGTTGGTCTGCCAGCTCATTCCCGTGGTGCCCAGTGTGTGACTTAATCCAGCTGAGTTCCACTAACCATTCTTGCTCTTCCATTTCTATAACCTTGGTCTGAATTTGTTCTATGATATGTGTATGTTTCTTCTGGTTTTGTAGTAGTTGTAGTGTTATCCGGCTGTCTGTATATACTAGGACTGTCTTTTCATCAACTTTCAAATATTGTATATATTCTAATGCTTTTAGAATAGCCATTTGTTCAGCTTGACTATTGGAGCAGCGTCCATTTAGCCTGTTTCAGAGTAGCTGTTAGATTATTGTCTGAGAAAATTGCTATTCTGGATCCTACTCCACTGTCATTCTTACTACCATCTGTGTATGCATGTATGTAGTGTGGGCTGTTTTCATGTCCTTCAATTATTTTGACGTGTTTTGCTGGATGGATCCAGTTTTTCACTTCCATTTCCCTGTCATACTGAATTCCCTTTCCTTTTGTAATTTTGTAGTATCTTCCTGCTTCTTCTATTTTTATGTGAATAGGTTTTATGCCGGCGACTATGCATAATGCTTCATTTGAAACCGTGCAGTAAGCTTTGGTTATTCTAACATTTATTAATCTTTGTATTCTAATCAGTTTAGCTTTGTAGCAATGTTTGTTCAGCACACTTTTCCATACTGGGGCTCCATATAGTAACAGTGGTAAAATTCCTCCTGTGTAAATGGTTTTCAACGCCTCATGCTTCAGTCCCCATGTTATCGTCATTGATTTGGAGGGCGAAAATATTAGTTTTGTGCACTTTTCTTCTATGTAGCTAATATGGTCTCTAAAAGTCATTTTATTGTCGAAAATAATACCAAGATATTTTATACTGTTAACTTGTTTGAGAGTTTTGTTGTTTACACATATTTCTATCTCCTTTCTTTCTGTTCTTCTCCTGCGAGACATAAGTATGACTTCTGATTTGTTTTCATTAAAATTTAGTTTGTTGTTTTGGGCCCATTCCAGAATTTTCCTTATTTCAAAGTTCATGTAATTTTCAGCCTCTACAACTGACTCTCCTTTGGTCAGTATTATTAAGTCATTGGCGAAGGCTATAATTTTTGAGTTGTATGTGTGTATGTACATATGTATGTACGTACGTATGTACGTCTGTCTGTATGTGTGTATGTATGTATGTATGTACATACTGCTGGTCTACTTGCAAAGTACAGTTGTAAAAGCAGTTATGAAACACTTTAAATTTAAAATCTCTCTGTCCTGGACAGTAGCTGGAATTGAAAATCCAGCATCCCTAGAAGTTTAAATAAAGTTATATATACTGATAGTACAAGACTGACCATCCTCAGTTATTATGCTGATAGGTGGCAGTAAAACTCAAGGATGAGCACAAGGCCAGCTCCATTGTGTTTGTGGATGATGGGCGGGAGAAGTCATTGCCTGTCTGTGAGCAGACAGTGTTCAACGAATATCTGAAGCTGAGTAATCGTACAGTCAAGCCTGCTGAACAGGCTGGCAGTGATGACGCACAGGATGAAGTGAGCCGAGTGGATCTCACTCTATACCAATGCTGTGATGAGGATGGCACCTACAAGGTCACAGAGATAAAGTCTGGACCCCTGAAACAAGGTGATCTTAAGTCTGAGGTAAGCCTAAAGGTCCTTGTCTAGACATAGTACTTACCTGCCGATAAGCAATGCATATAATTGGTTGCAATCTGAAACATTATTATAAATCAGTTAATATGAGTATATATATTAGAATTGCATACTATATGCAAAAATGTTACTAATATGGACTAAAAATATCTGAATTTTGGAAACATACATGGAAAGGTTGAATCTGTTGTCATTCTTTCGTTTATTTAAAAATGAACATAAGGCTTCATACAACACTTTAAACCGATTTCTAAACCTTCATCTTGTCTCAATTTCCATCATGTAAGCACTGCCATAAATGATAATAATCACATGCAATCAAAGTATAACTAAAATTCATGCCTGTCATCACTTAGTGTAATGGAATTAGGGAAGGAAGAGACCCCACAGAAAACCAGAATGATAGTGTTCAAGCAGAAGACAATAACAGTAGACAACAAAAAAAGGAAACAATGGTGATAGCTTCAAGAAGAAATCGAAAGATACCTGTAACAAGAAGAGATGATTTTTTGTGGACAGCCACAGCAAAAGACAGGCAAGACAGAAAAGGAGTGGAAAATCAGATTCCAGTCAGGCTTCATGAAATAAATCTCTAAAAATTTTTCATCAAAATATTAGAGGCTTAGGTAACAAAACTAATGAATTATACTGTCATCTACATTATGATCTCCCACACATTCTATGTTTATTGGAACACCACCTGAGTGAATCTGAAATACAGTTGATTCATGTACCAACTTTCTCATTAGGGCCCTGCTACTGTAAGAAAACTTTTCTTAAAGGAGGTGTCAGTATATTTGTTTACAGAAAGCTAAAATATAATACCATAAATATTGATGAGTACAATATAGATGAAGACACTGAAGCTTGTACAATCCAATTGGACTCAACATTTAATAAATTATGTATTTTAGCTATTTATAGATCTCCAAGAGGTGATTTTACAAATTTCCTTAACGACTAGACTTGATTTTGCAGAAACTCTGTAATAAATATAACATCGTCATATGTGGCGATGTAAATGTAAATTATCTGATAAATGAAGGAGCTAACTTGATGCTGTATTACACTCTTATAATCTCGTGGGAATAGTTGAATTTTCTACAAGATTTGGCATGAATTCCCAAATGGCCATCGACAATGTTTTCATTGACACATCCACCATTAGAAAATATGAACTATACCCCTTTATAAATGGACTCTCAGATCATGATGCACAGCTATTAATATTAAGCAATGGAGAAAAAAAGGAAAAGAAATGTCATACTTACATCAAAAGAAAAATCAATAAGTATACCATAGCAGATTTCCAATGGAAATTAAGACATGAAACATGGGAACAGGTATGTGATGGGAATGATGTTAATACGATTTTTAACTCTTTTCTAAATATTTTTCTAAGAATTTACTATTCTAGTTTTCCCTTAACTCAAGTAAAGAGTAAAATGAACCTAAATTCATGGATTACACCAGGAATAATAACTTCCTGCAAACATAAAAGAGAACTATATAAGGAATTACAGAATAATAATAATAATAATAATAATAATAATAATAATAATAATGCTACTCTTGCCTCTTATTATAGAGATTATCTAAAATACTGTCTATGGTCATAAGAAAGGCAAAAAGAATAGAACATGACAAATTAATTCTAAACTCCCATAATAAAATTAAAATCACATGGGATATTATAAATAAAGAATCTGGAAGAAATAAAAAAAGAAGTGAAATACAAGCTCTAAAAGTTGAAGATAAAAAAATCACTGATCAACAAACTACTGCTGAAAATTTAATGAGTATTTTGTTGCTATCACAGAAAATGTTAATATACAAAGTAAAAATAATCTTATTAATGTTGATAATGATAATATGGTTAGTCCTAACCACTTAATGGAACAAGCTTTTAATAAACCTTACCCAAATATGGAATGTAAATGCACAACATCACAAGAAATAGGACAAATTATAAAATCCCTCAAAACAAAAAACTCATATGGGTACAACGAGATATCCACAAAGATCCTAAAAATAAGCTGCCCTTTCATAAGTTCTCCAATAAATTACATATGTAATAAAATGCTTTTTTTTTGGGTGTATTCCCTGATAGATTAAAATATGCAATAATAAAACCAATACATAAAAACGATGATAGATGTGAAGTTATCTAAATATAGACCTGTATCACTCTTAACATCATTTTCAAAAATATTTGAAACAGTAATGCTGAGAAGGATTATAAAACAACTCACCAAATATAACATATTAAGCACTGAACAATATGGTTTCAGAGTAGGATTGAGGACTGAATGCAACTTGTAAACTAACAACTGAGATTTTAAATGCTATGAACGATAAACTACTAGTAGGAGGGATTTTTTGTAACTTAGAGAAAGCTTTTGATTGTGTTAATCATGATACTCTATTATCTAAATTGAAATTTTATGGAATCAGTGACAAGGATTTTCAAATATATCAGTCTTACCTGGGTAACAGATATTGTAGAACAGCAACATATAATGACAGCGAGAAGAGTAATAAAGTTTCATATTGGTCTAGAGTAAGATATGGAGTCCCACAAGGTTCTATTTTGGGACCTTTACTTTTTCTTTTATATATATATATGACTTATCCAAGATCATAAATAAAACTTCAGCACCTATAATTTTTGCTGATGATACTAGTATCTTATTTGTTCACTCAAACCCAATAGATTTTAACAAAAACATTTACATAGTTTTTATAACTTTAAATCAAAGGCTAAGAGTAAACCAGTTATCTTTAAACTTTAATAAAACAAATTATGTACACTTTACAACTAAGAGATGTCAGTAAACTTAAAAATAGGCTTCAACAATAAATTTATCACCAACAGCTCCTACACAAAATTCCTGGGGGTGACAATGAATAATACTTTGCCTTGGAATAATCATATTGAATTAATTATGAAAAAGTTAAGTAAGGCTTGTATATAATTAGAAATTCCAAAACATACATGCCTGTTTCGCCATTAAAAGTGATTTATTATGCTTTTTTTCACTTGGTTATGAGCTATGGAATTATATTTTGGAGAAACTCATCGCATATCTCCATAATTTTTAGAATATAAAAAAAAAAAAAGGCAATTAGAATTATGGAAGGATGTGGGAACAGAGTTTCGTGTACAAAATTATTTAAGAAATTACAAATTTTGCCTGTGACATCACAATATATATTATCATTATTAATGTTTGTGGTTCAAAACAAAAACCTTTTCCTGACAAACAATGAAAATCACAATTTAGACAATAGACAAAGAAATAATTTATACCTTCCTCAAGCAAACTTAACCATTTATCAAAAAGGAGCTTGTTATCTGGGGATAAAAATTTTCAATAATTTACCCTTAGAGATTAAGAATGTTCCTGTAACTAAAAAAAATTTTAAATTGCTCTGAAAAAATTTTTACACACTTACTCATTTTACACAATTGAAGTGTACCTTAGTCAATCATGAATTAAGAACTGTATCACAAGATTTTATTATAGTGGTATGTTGATTTAAAATTCTGTGTGTATTATGTAAGTACTCTTGAATTGTTTTTAAGTCCTGTCTAGTTACATTATGTAAGCATTTAATTGACTGTACATTCTGAACTGATCACATTTCCTTGTATAAACTTGATCTGTTACTTATGTATCATAATCACAAATTACTATCATATGCATCTTATTGTCAAGACTCATTCTGCACTATGCCTGTTGTTATCTAATGACAAGTTCTATTATCCACTCTGATGGATCTCTGGAATACTAAATAAAAGAATGAATGAATGTAATTCAGACAATTATGACAAAATACCACACAGTCATTTTTTATAATGGTTTAGTAGTACTTTTTCTCAGCCTTGGGAAGTCATAGGACCAAATACTGGGCCAACAACTGACTGTTCTGAGTTATTCTTCCTGTCCCTTTGTCCCTCCGTGCTTGTAAGTATTGGTACATTATCTTCAGATATCCCAAAACACCTTCATCCCACATGCTTCCCAATTAATCTGCTGTTTAGTAGTGGGTAACTATGTAACAGTATATCTTTATCAGTAGGCAAGAAGGACTTATGTCATATGTGTCAGTTTTGACTAATGACAAGTATCAATACATACTTCCTCTCTTAGGAATGGTATTAGGCCTAGTCCTTGCACAGAAAAAGTTACAAGCATGGTACCTAAATCAAGTCATAAGTAGCAACACCTAATTATTTATAAAAGTCTCTGATCAATCCATGCACTTCTAAATAATTTTGACTTAAACTTATCTTAATAAATGCCAACAAGACATACAAAAACAAAGATCTCTGTAAGTTCATAAATAGATTGCTGGTACATGCAATGATATATCATTCTTCCCTTGGCAGGACTCCTTCATTGTTGATAATGGTCCTGCAGGCATCTGGGTGTGGGTTGGCCGCAAAGCATCACCCAAGGAGAGGACTGAAGCAATACGTAATGCTCAGGGATATGTGAAAAAGAAGGGTTACCCAAGCAACACTCCAGTCACACGAGTAGTGGATGGAGGGGAGCCCACTGAATTCAAAGCGCTG
>Ga0209755_10009904_pt1 | contig 10035 bp, 16 predicted proteins | sample TergutCo191P1_FD_187301 | JGI IMG/M metagenome (GOLD analysis project Ga0209755, IMG submission 187301) | Cornitermes sp. P1 segment gut microbial communities from Petit-Saut dam, French Guiana - Co191P1 (SPAdes) (version 2) | ecosystem: Host-associated > Arthropoda: Insects > Digestive system...
TCGGACATTGATATTTTAGACTGCGTGGAATATGCCCTGACAAGGTGGACTGAGTACCTTTTGGCAGCCTCGCGGAAAATATAGTTTAGAAACTATAATTAATTTTATCGATACTGGTAAAATTATTTGTAGGAATACCCCTACAAATAATCTAGCATAAAGTTAGATATATTCTGATAAGGTATCAGATTTACGGTAATTCCTTATGCTGCAATGGCTTAGCCATTCCAAAATGCCCCATGACGCATGAGAGAGCCCCTGCAAAGCGCCCTAAACGCCTTATTGACGTTTTGTACCCCTATGGCTTAAAATCAAAGGACATGGAGGTTGACCATGACAAATTTAGATATTATGGGCATGACAGAAGATGACTTTTTAACAGAAATAAATATGGTGCCTGCCGATGAAAAGGAATTCATCGGAATAGGTAAAATTGTATTTAATAATGATGCAGATTGGAATATACCTCATCTTCATTTTATGGTTGATAAAACAACATCAGGTAATTATGAAGCCACACTTTTGGAGTTTGGACTTGTATCATGGTCAGAAAATAAAGATGAAGTTATAAAAAACCTTGTTTATCAAACGCAAACGCATATTTTAAATGCAATCGGGAAAGTAGGATTTGATGAGTTAATCAGATCAGTAGATAGTCATCTTATGGACAGCTACTGGAGGCAATATCGAAAAATAGAATTTACACTGGCTCGTAGCGGCAAGGATTTAAGCCATGAATTAGAAAGCCGTATTACAAAAGCAATTCAAGACTTCTTTAATGATAAAATAAAAGAAATTATTACTACAATGGCAAAAACAGCAGCAGAAGATGCAATCAAAGAATATGATAAAATGGCTACTGTTAAGTTTAATTATGTTCGCTATTGTGGGTTAGAGGTTGCAGCGTGAATCCTGATTTACTAGACGCTGATTGCGTAATAAGGCATTTACATAATATAAATATTATCTCATTAACAGAATGGAAGAGTCGGCATCCAAATGATCAGTGCTACAATGTATATTTTAACCCTTCTAACAATAAAGTTGGAGATGTAGGCATAAATATTATTAAGCGATCTGGAAAATACTATATATCTCGCTCACTTATTAAAGTTATATCATATCGACATTCATTCGATGCAAGCAATATATACAGAGAATGTGCGATATAGCATTGATACAAGGAGGCTTTTAGCCGTTCCCCCCCCTTTTTTTGCCTTGTCAGTACGCTGATTAGGCATTCTTTCGCTTGACAATATGCCTAATCAGCGTGATACTTGGTGTATAAGTACGCTGATTGGGTATATGGAGGTTGGCTATGCGCAAGATATTGTTTACCCTTGCAATCTCAGCCATACTCTTAGCCATGAGCTGCGAAACAGAGCCGGAAGAACCAAACCCCTTCGTGGGGACGTGGGAAACCACACATAGAGATGATGTGCATTTAATTTTTACCCCTACAATCGTAACCAGCTATTATGATTATGGTTATGATAAAATATATTGGTCAGGTACTTATTCTTATGATAATGATAAATTAACAATAGTTTACAACCATGAATTGACATCACCTTTATTACTAGAAACTTATGGAAATATTTTTATTTTTGAGAAATATGTGTTTGAAGGTGATCTACTCCATCTTTATGAACCAGCATTAAACACATATAAAAAAATAAATTGACTTTAATATCTTTTTAGGCATCTTTTACAAAGAGCTGATATTCACCTGGAGTCGTTGTTGGTTTTTTGTACACTGTCCCACTTTCCGATTGCATACCAGTAGGCAGATTAAGCATCCTGATTTTTTTCCCTGTCGCTCCAATCGCAAACGAAAAGTTAAAAGAAAAGCCTGTCCCTGTAAACGCCAATTCCGTGCCGTTGGCGTATGTCAAATCCACCCTCCCCCCGTAATTCCTAAAGCGTACCATTGTTATCCTAGACCCAAAGCTGGGGTGTCCGCTGCTGCTTACAGGGAACAACGTCAGTTCCTGCGTGGTTGACAGTATGCTTAATTGGTTCCTGACGTAAGACCAAAAGCTGCTTAGGTTATGGCCTGTCGTATCGAAAGGGGTTGTTTGCGAGGGCATCACCTGGAAAACTCCCGTGTCTATGTTGCCGCCGAAAACAGAGTCGCCCAAAGCGTGTAGTGTCCCTGTGAACGTTCCTGTGGCTGCCTCTAGCTTCCCTGTGAACGTGCCTGTGGCTGCCTTTAGCTCTCCCCTGAAAGTGCCATTGTTAAATTCCGCATCGCCGTTATGCCTAATTATAAACCCTTGCGGTTTACCTTGCTCGTCATTCGTGCCGTAGTTATCGCTTCTAATCGATCCAAACCTTTCATTCCCGTTATGGTCAAGCCTCTTTGACAGCACGAATTCAAAGCTGTCCATTAAATCGGCGAACATATCATTCGCAACCAGCGATCTAATCTGCGCAAAACTGAACACCGCATTAGGCGCGCCCTCTGTTAAATCCGATGTCGCTAACAGGTAAAACGCGGCGTTCTGCCTGTTGCTGTTGTCAGGCGGCGGAAGCATATACCATGCCTTGCCTATTTTGTCCCACTGGTACACCCTGCCGGTAATCCACGGAGTGCCTTTTGGCACCAGTTGCCTGTTTACTCCCACATGGCTGCTTGTCATCATTAACCCCTGAATATTACAAAATCATTATTGTTTAATGCTAGGTTACTTCCCTGACCTGTACTAATTGTTCCTGTTGCGTTTAAATCACCAACGGAGGCTGCACCCCTGAATCTTGGTGTTTGTTGCGCTACGCCGTTTGGATTATCCGCGCTTGCTTTCCAGTCAAATTTAGTGAAATTTTTAGGTATCGCTGTTTTAAATAACACTTTACACTCTTGGTCGGTTAATGCTCTGTTAAATATCATATCTCCCCCATAGCTCTTAGCTTTGCCAGCCCGCTTAAATATAATTCCCTGCACTCATCGTCTGATAGCGCCCTATTAAAAGTTTTAATACCTTCTTCAACTACCGGATTATTCACATTGACATTTTTTGTTTCAAAATCGTCTTTTACCTCTCGTTCAATCCACTCGCAGTGGTCATCATAAATTACTAATATATCCAGTTCCTTGCTTATACTGTCAACTGTTGACCTGCTGTTATATTTTTCCTTCCATTCTTCACAGTGCATATTTAATTGTTTTCTTGCTTCAGCTAATGCAAACATGGAAAAGTCTATGGCTTTTTGCCTGTTGAAATTATTAATTTTATCCGCGTTGGGAAAAATGATTTCACTATTTATATTAGGGTATAAAGTGTTGATAGCAATGTCCACAATCTGGCTTCCATCGTTTACCTGCCTAATCTTTTGTTTTTCGGTACTGTACTTTGAACCCAATTCAAACATCATCCCATAGTTGGTGTAAGCCTCGTACAGGACAGGCTTAGGTGCGTACCCCGCTGTGTCAAACCCGCCCACAAGAAAGACATAATGGACATCCGGATCAAGGCTTCGCGTAAAGCTTATAAGGTATTGCGCCACGTCTAGCGGCGTTTTGTATTTTTCAATATCAATATTGGAAATGGCTTCATATATCTTTATAGGCAAGGTTGTGTTATCAAAATATCTCTTTTTTGATGATCCAGATGATCCAGCCGCTGTTATGCCAATATTATGCTTAGTAACAAATATTTTCTGAGTTTTATAAAAGGAAACCTGGGATTGCTCTCCTCTGTAAAATTTTGTACTTGTAACGGCTCTGTCCGCAGCCATTACAATCAGTCCGCTCTTTAAGACCTGCCCGTATTGGTAGCTCATACACCCCCCATGCAAAATACCGGTATTCCGTTTACCCTCAACCCTGAAAGACAGCGCCTTATTGTTTCGTCCGCTTTCCCTTCGTTGTCCTTGTATGTAACAGACGCTTTGCTTGCCCCACCGCTTTGAATGTCATTGCCGTCAAGCGCCCCTAAATACCCACGCTCAATCAATTCAAGAGCGCACATTTTCAATTCTTCCGGCACTGGGTCAATATTTATTAAGCGATCAAAAGTATGTAGATCAATTTCTTTTCTTGCCTCAAATTCCCTGCGCACAAATTTGGGCTGGTCAAGTGTGCCGCCCAATTCCCGATACTGGTCAAAAGTTATGTACATGACACCTCGATTAAAGGAGGGGTAAGGGGAGGCGATTCCCCTTACCCGCTATGGATTTATTTAAACAGGCTTGTCAGAGCCTGAGTAAAACTGGGCTTCTTTGAACCCTATTTTTTTATAGTGTTCAACTTCTTTTCTAGGCACGCTTTGAATAACGCCGTCCCTAACCATCCTCACGAATTTTGACTGCGTTTCAATTTTAGCGCCCTCTGATTTTACCGTTCCTGTTTCTTTACTCATGTTTCATTCCTTACGATGGTGTTACTGATGTTGCTGGTGTTTCAATACTTGCGTATACGCCATCTTTAAGTTTCTCGATAACATAAGCGTCATGGAATATGCGAAAAGCGAAAGTGTGGCTGTCAACGTTCGGGTTGTCATCCGCGCTTACAAATTTTCCCTTCGCTGTTTTTGCAGCCTGTATAACAGACCGGGTGTACATTAAAATAAAGTTAATGTTTCTTGAATTCGCGTCTGCCTTGTATCCCCATTGGTCATTCTCGCCCGTGTTCAATTCGATTAAAGACTGAAAACGCTTTGAGGGGACATATACAATTTCCATGCCGTTATAGCTGGTTATCTTTGTGTTGATCACGCCTTCGTTGGCATAAACACGGCTTAAGGCCGACCTTACCGCCAGTTCCAAATTCTGGTTCACATACAGAATTCGGCTTGCATCGGGAACGTCCAATGAATTCAGGTGTACCGCTGCGGTGTCAAAAGCCTGTAGTATATTCTCGCTGTGCAATGTTTCGCTTACCTGTTTTCCCGCGCCTGTGTAATACTTTGCAAAACGGAAAGCGTCAAGTTCAGGTATCATGTTGAAGTCGGTGAATTCCTGAGCCGCCCTTCCTATGGTAAGTCCCAAGACTTCATCATCATCAATACGGTCAAGCAAGAATTTTGCGCCGCGATCAATTGCAAGTTCAAAAGGTGTCCATGATGTCGTTATAGCTCCCTGCGGATAGCCTACGTCTTTCTCATAGTTGCCTAAACCCGTTGTACTCACGGAAAGCACTTTTATTGTTTTTGCGTCTGAGTGGTCAAACTGTGCCGACTGACTGTCAAGACGCGCCGTCAACGAGCCTTTATTAAAAAGCTCCATGATCACGCCTAAATATTTCTGTGATCTTTCAAGATTGTTTGTAGTTGCCATAGATAATTCCTCTTAATCGGTAAGTCCTGCGCCTTTTCTCATTGCCGCTAATTCTTTGTCAACGGCAGCCGTACCCTGCTTAAAATCGGGACTTGTACTTTCTCTTTTCAAGTCCGCTGGCTTGAAACACTCTTTGGCTTTATCGCCCTTTGACCATGCGTCAAGTATCTGATCAAGCCCTGTTTCTTTGCCGTCCACTTTGCCCATGACATTCAAATCATTGCCGTTGGCTTTGATCTCCAGTCCGTAAGACTGCGTTATTGTTTCTGCCAGGGTAGGGATTAAGGTTTCAAAAACTCCCTTGCTTTTCAATTTATCCGCCAACGGTCGGGACAGTAACACTTCCCTAATAGTTCCGTTAGCCTTTAACAAATCGCTTTCAAGTTTTACAACCTTCTCGTTAAGCTGGTTGTTGGTTGCGTTGCTACCCGTTACCTTTTCAAGCAATTCATTGTTTTTATCGATCAATCCTTTTTTCTGGCTGTCAAGCCATTGTTTTCCCTCTGCCGTTTCAAGCCATTTGTTTAGTTCCTGTAAGTCCATGTTTACTCCTCATCTTCTAAATTAAAATTTTCATAATTATTAAAATCAATTTCTGTTTCGCCTTTTAAGGCTTCTATTTTTTGTTTTGCCTCTTCCGGCGTTTCCCCGTAGAATTTTTGCCTGTACTCATGCGCCGCCAATACACCGCCGTCAATTTCCGCCAATGCAAGCCTTTTTTGTTCAACGGTGTCAACAATAACACTGTCCTCAAAAACTACAGTTATTTCGCTTGCGTCAATCGGGTTTCCTATCATTCCCGATAATTCACACAACGCCTTTACTATTTTTATTATTTCGCCCTCTAGGTATTGTTCGTTCAGGCTCTTTGACTGCATCTTTTCCGCCTCGGTTGTTATCACTGCCGTTGCTGTCTGCTGCGGTATGACATCCAATGAACCCTTGCCCAAACCGCTTGCGAGGGTCGCCCAATTCAGGCTGTCCTTTACGACCTGCCAGCATTGCGCCGTCCTTATTTCAGGCACTACACGGTTGAATAATTGCTTGGTATCTACTCCCTTTTTAAGTAACGCCTGGTTGATAACAAAAAACCTGTCAGGGGAATTGTCAAATAGTTTTTGTTTTTCTTCATCGGATTTTAAATTTTCAAACAGCAAGTCTTGACCGATAAACGTAACTTGTGCGCCCTCTCTGACATCGCGCCGCAGTAGATCGGCTGATAAGTCAACGTCCTCGCAGGGAGCCAGGGCATCGGCAAATATTGACTGCCCAAAAGGCAGTACATCGGTGTAGTCGTTTATTGTGTTGGGCTTGAATATGCAATACTGCTGGTTATTGAATTCTTGATCATGCTTTACCGTTTCCGCGCCTGAGAATGAAACGTCCTCGCCCTTTACGGTTGCTATGATGTTTTCGACCTTTATTTTTTCTCCGTCTATCGTGTGTATGCCTATGGTATAAATCGTTTCATTCTTCCCCTGCCGCTGGGTAACAAATGCAATGGACTTAATATCGTTTTGGTCAAACTCCAGCGGGTATATGCTTTCATACTTGATCATATCCAGTTTAACCTTGCCGCCCTTGACTGTTTTGGTTTCCGTGTCTGTCAATATATCCGCTGAGGCAAGAAGGGCAGCCGTACCCATGCCATACGCATAGATCGCCGCCTGTGTTACTTTCGACCTGAACCCAACCGCCTTTTCAAGCAGCCTGAATCTTTCCGTTTCCGTGTCGTTCTTTAACGTTACTTGAAATTTTTCTGTAAATAGAAGCGTAGCCCATTTTATGGCGATCTGTTTCGCTAACTTCATTGACTGCCTTTTAATGGGGTAGAAAGAATGCCCGTTATGCCCTGTTGCTTCATTTATGCCTAGCACATCACCGTTATAGTAATTTTTCCACTTGTTGAAATGCTGGTTAAAATCGGCTTTAAGCCTTGCCCGTGTGAAGTCTCTTTTGGTTGTAACCCCGTATTTTTCCAATACGTCAAATATGTCCATTATTTGAAGTCCTTATATTCTGATTGCCATTCTATGCCGTTTTTGTCTATTGTTTTTCCATTATGTGCAAGACTTGACCTCTCAATGTACAATATCCTATCCAGTGGAATTACATACAATTTACCATTGCATGAAAATATAACATGGTTTTCCTTAAAGTACATTTCATAGACAACTATGTTTAATGTCTTTCTAAAAGGGTTGTTAAAATGAACGATAACTTTCGTTTTAATAATTTCTTTCTCTTTCATGTTCACTCCTCAATAAAAATCGGTGTCCTGTTGACCTGCTCCAACGTGTATCCGGCTTTTAATAATTCCTCGCGGTAATTGTCAATAAGCGGATCGCCAACTTTCAAAAACCTCGGAGGCGGATAATCGGATTTATTATCCATGACCTTTTTTTCAAGGCTTTCAATTCGCGCCTTATTCATTGACCGCCTCCGCTTTTATCTGTTTCAATTCCGTTTCAACTAGCAATAGTTTTAGCTCCGTATTACGTTTTTGTATCTCCATTTCTTTAAGCTGCTTTTTTAAGTCAAGCGCATACGGGCTGTTTAGTTCCTTGCTGTCAATGACCGTTTCCCCTTCGCCTTTTACAAGCCTTTCCAGTGCGTCGATCCGCTTGTTTACATCAATCTCGTTGATGTGTTTGTCTTGCCCCAGCAAGGCATTGAAAGAATAGACCGTATTCCTGAATGTGGCGTGATCAATAGCGCCGTTATAGTAAGCCCTCATAAATTTACATAGGCTTGCCCTGGTGGATTTAATATCATTCAGTGAAAGCCTTTTTTTAGGCTTTGTTTTTTCTAAATTGTCACCAACAGGCATATACAACCCCATATAAATAATTTACTTGCCGTTTTATGCTAGCAAGGAAAAAAAATTAAACAATACTTAGACTGCAAAAAAAGCGTTATAAAGGGTTTTTTTTTAACAATAGTCTGTATATACCTTTTATTCATTTACAACCTCATACTGACAATCCTCGTAAGGGATAACGCCTGTTTTTCGGTCAAGATATATTCCGTATCTTGTTTGTCTTGGCTTTCCAGTTTCATAGACTAAAAAATCAAATTGTGAATTCTCGCTCTGGTGTATAGAACCTGAGAGAATGTCAAGAATTCTGACCGCCCTAGCTCCCGATATTCCGATGTAATCGCCTATGTCCTTAGCAGATACTGTTTCAGGGTGTGCAGCCCTTAAAAAGTCTTTAACCGCTTCTATAACCTCTGTTGCGGTATGACCTCGACCTGTCTTAAATCTTTCATGTTCCCGACCTTCCCAACGTAATTTAATACGTTGTTTCTTTTTCATTCTTACTTTAGACGTGTATCGCCTTAAACAACCGTTCTGATCGGTGTAGTAGCCTTGTAAATCTGCCATTTCTCCATCCGTTTAATTATTTCATGCAAACATTGTAATTGGATTTTTTGCGAGTATTCATCTTGGTTTATCAAAAACTTAGTTTTTAAATCCTTCTCAAAACATGACAATGCAGCTTGATATAAAGGCTTTTGCAAAACAATTTCGGTTGTTTCGTTGTCAGTGGATTGCATTTTGTTGATTACGCTGTTCACGTAAGAGCAGGTCAGAATATTTTCAAGCGAGTACCCTTTTTGCATTATCCATTTGTCTTTCATTGCGCTGTTTATCACGTCAACAAGCTGCATAGGCGTTATTTTTTTCTCAAAATGCCCTTTGATTAAACTTCTTGTTTGCTCCCACCTTACAACAGGGTCTTGGGTTGTGACCATTTGGTTTGAGTAAAGCAAATCCCAATTTGCCCAGTATGCTTTCTCTACAAGCTCCATGTCGTTTTCAGGCTCTCGGTCTCTAAGCCTTGATTTTTTAGGCTTTTTATTGCCCCTGGACTTAGGCGGCTTGCCGCAAGAATTTCTTTTATTCTTCTTTTCTTTTCTCTCTTCTTCTTTTATTTCTTCTTCTTTGTTGTTTGGTTCTGCAGAACTTTCCTGTTTTCCCCCTGAAAAATCGCCTTTTCCATCAGAACTTTCCTGTTTTTCCTTTTTTTGCTGTTTTTTAGCCCTTGCCGCTTCCCTTTTTTCCATGACTTCTTTATGCAGATCATTTATTCTGTCAGTTGTTATTTTGTTGTCCTGTATGTTGATTAAATCTATTTCTGGGTCGGATAAGTAGGCTAAAAATTCATCCAGCTTATTCAATTCAATTCTTAGTAATGTAGCCAAATTTGCCTTATTAATTTTCTTTGAAATGTCAATGTAAGCCCCTTCGCTTCTTGCTATGGTTTCATTTAACAGCCAAAACATACCATAGCCGCTGGTGCCATACTCGGCTATTAAGGCAACCATTTTTGGGTGCATACCGGCATTGTTATCATGCGAAAAATAAGGCAATGTGTCTTTCATTTATTGTTTTCCCAAATCAAAAAGTATTTCCATAAGTTTCTAGTAATAAAGGTGATGTCAATTTCCCGTATTACCAGCCCTGATTGCAGATCGTCAGTGCAGTAGGGGAAGTCAGGGAGGGAATTGTAGTAGTAGTCAAGTGTCTGTGTCAGGTGTCAGTTAATACAACCATTTCCCCCTCCCTTGAATTTTTTCATGCGTCCTCTTTATTCATAAATTGCCCGTGATGCCTTGTGGCAGCTTCCTTGTAAGCCTGCGAAGCTTCCTCTGCTGTGGTAAACGACCCCAGCCAATACTTCTTGCCTTTTGCCTTTATTTGGGCTTCATACCTCCGATCCCGCTTCCTGTAGGTGACACCCTTGTAACCAGTGG
>Ga0209755_10009905_pt1 | contig 10035 bp, 8 predicted proteins | sample TergutCo191P1_FD_187301 | JGI IMG/M metagenome (GOLD analysis project Ga0209755, IMG submission 187301) | Cornitermes sp. P1 segment gut microbial communities from Petit-Saut dam, French Guiana - Co191P1 (SPAdes) (version 2) | ecosystem: Host-associated > Arthropoda: Insects > Digestive system >...
CATCAGGGTTTATTATTAAACATTTGTTTTAATTATGGTTCCTTACAAGAAATCACCCAAGCAGCCTTAAAATGTGATGTTATCACGACTGAAAATATTCAAAAAAACTTAATGATCAACAATAATGTTGATCTACTAATTAGACCAGGTAAAGAAGAAAGACTTTCTAACTTTTTATTATGGCAATCAGCTTACGCTGAACTTTACTTTTGCCAAAAATATTGGCCTGACTTTAAGGAAAAAGATTTGTTAAAAGCGATTAAATATTATCAAAAGAAAAATCGCCGTTATGGAGGAATTAAATAATGAAAAAACGCATTATTACAGGAATTATTATGTTATTAGTCTTAGGACCATTGGTTGTAATGCCTAATCCCACACCTTATGATTCAAATGCTACCTTTTTTGTCTTTTTTATAATTTTTCAAGTAATGTGTGGTTTATTAGCCCTGGTGGGGACACACGAACTTATTAAAATGTTTGAAACTGAAAAACCACTTTGCCGATCAGCCAAAGGGGTGGCTTACTTTTTAACTTTAACAATTTTCTTAAACTTAGGTAACTATTGGGGAGAGTTTGGTGATTTAACCGTGCCTTTATTAGATTTAAGAATTACTAATATGGCAATCTTGTTATTTGCGATTTTCTTGTTGCTAGCGGTGTTTGTTTTTGACAAGGAGTTTAGTGCAGATCAGTTAGGAAAAGTATTATTAACATCAGCTTATGTTGGATTTGGGGTTTCAGCGATTGTTTTATTAAAGGCAGTTGGTGTTAGATTTATTATCTTTGTCTTATTAATTACAACCATGACAGATGTTTTTGCTTACTTTTTTGGGGTGGCCTTTGGTAAACACAAAATGGCACCAACCATTAGTCCGAAAAAAAGTTGGGAAGGTGCAATTGGTGGTACTGTGATGGCTACAATTATTGCTAGTAGTTTTGCTATATTTTATGGTCATATTTTTCCTGCTGATAGTGTTTTAGGAGCAGCCTTTAATCCAAATGGTTATCGTACTATTTTTGATGGATTATCATCATTAGGAGAAGATAGGTTTAATGTATTAAGACCATTTATTATTGTTTTGATTGTGACCTTAGGTAGTGTTGCTACACAAATTGGTGATTTAGTAGCATCTAAATTAAAAAGGTCTTATGATATTAAAGACTTCGGTAATGTTTTCCCAGGTCATGGCGGAGTTTTAGACCGCTTTGATTCATTAATTTTTGTTTCATTATTGTTTGTTGGTGTATTTTTAACTGTTCAAGCAATCTTTCCGGTGGTGATTTAATATGGTAGTCTTAAATATTTTAATTTTTTTAATTGTATTAAGTATAATTGTGGCTGTTCACGAGTTGGGTCATTTTTTGATGGCCAAACGAGCAGGGATTTTATGTTTTGAGTTTGCTATCGGAATGGGGCCAACGGTCTATTCAAAAAAGAAGGGTGAAACAGTCTATTCTTTTAGAGCAATCCCCATGGGTGGCTTTGTTTCAATGGCTGGTGAGCAAGTAGAAACTTCTATTGTTAAACCCGAAGAAACTATTAGCATTGAGTTAGATGATGAAGGTTTTGTGGTTAAGATTGCGATTGATGAGACTATTGAATTACCGATTAAAGGTGTAGTTAAAGAGGTAGATCTTTATGATGTTGATAATCAAAAACTATATATTACTTTATTAATTGATGATGAAGAAAAAGAGTTTTTAGTTAGACCGAATGCTTTATACGTTTATAATAAAAAACAAGAAAGACAAATTGCCCCAGCTAACAGGTGTTTTGAGACAAAAAGTATTTGGGCGAGGTTTTTAGCGATTTTTGCGGGACCTTTAATGAATTTCTTGTTTGCCTTAAATATATTATTTTTAGTGGCCTTAATTCAAGGAGCACCAGTCAATGAAAATATTGTTAATAATTCAGATATCTTTGAAAGAGGCGATCAAGTTGTTAGTATTGCTGGTGTAACAACTAATGATTTTGGCGATATTCAAAGAGCGTTAATTAATAATAATGAAGAATATATTAATATTGTTATTAACCGTGATAACCAAAGAATAGAAAAAAATAATGTGCAAGTGCGAATCATTATTCAAACCTTAGGTATTACGAATGATGGCATTGAAAATTCTAGGGGTCAAGTAGTAGTTGGTGATGCGATAGGGCGTGCTAGTCGTGCAGGCTTACGCCGTTATGATGTAATTACTGGAATTCGTTTCGGATCAAATGATAATCCAATTGTGCCAATTACTAATTGGAATAGTCTTTTAGTATTTTTAAGAACAAACGAAGATAGTGATGTAACTTTACGTGTTGAGCGTGAAGGGGTAGCAGAACCAGTAATGATTAATTTTACAGCCCATTTAAGTCAAACATTTTATGATTTAGGTTCAGTACCAATGCTAACAATGATTGATGTTGCTCCTAACCGTGAGTTTCGTTTTAGTTATGTGTTAAGTTATCCTTTCTTACAATTTGGACGTGATGCTTCACAAATGTTTGTTACGTTAGGAATGTTATTTAATCCTAATTCCACGATTGGGATTGGTGATTTATCAGGGCCAGTAGGGATCTTTAATTTAGTTTCTAATGCGGCATCACAAGGTTTTGTCACATTATTGGCTTTTGCCGCCTTCTTATCAATTAATGTAGGAATCTTAAATCTTTTACCATTTCCTGCCTTAGATGGTGGACGCTTAATCTTTTTAGGTGTTGAAGGAGTAACGAAGAAAAAAGTATCAGTTAAAGTTGAAAACATTGTTAATATGATTGGTTTTTTCCTTTTAATTGGTTTAATGTTGTTTGTGACATTTAACGATGTATTAGGATTATTTTAATTAAGTAAAATATAAAGAAAGTAATAAAGCGGTGATGATATAATGGATAAACAAATAATTAAAGATCTTAAACAAAACTTTCCAGTTTTAATAACAATGCTATATCAATATGATTTGTTAGGCGATCTTTTGTTAATAACTAGTCAATATGAAAAAGAACAAATAGATATGATTATACCAGTGATTAATGAGTTAGATACTATTGATGATATCATTATTAGTCATCTTTATAATTATGAATTATCTTCATTAAACAAGGTTGATAAAGCCATTATTCGTTTATCAACTTACCTTTTTACTAAGGGTGAGATCAAGTCAGAAATCATTTTTAATATTGCCTTAGACACTACCAAAGAATATAGTGATTTAGATGATGAAAAACAACATAAATTTACTAATGCCTTATTAGATAAGATTAGTAAAGCCGTATCAGTTTAATGGAACCAAGATATATTACCGTTAGTGCGTTAACAGGATACATAAAACACCGCTTAGAAATTGATCCTCACTTACGCCACATTTTAATTAAAGGCGAAATATCAAATTATACTGCCCATGCTAGTGGGCATTTATACTTTACCTTAAAGGATGCTAACGCTCAAATATCAGCAATTATGTTTGCCAGAGCCGCTAAGGCGATGCAATTTAATCCCAAAGCCGGCGATAAAGTTTTAATTGAAGGTACAATTTCTTTATTTGAAGCTCGTGGAACATATAGTTTAAGTGTTAATAAAATGACCTTAGATGGGATCGGAGATTTATTTTTAGAGTATGAAAAACTTAAAAAAGAGTTTCAAGCCTTAGGGTATTTTGATGCTTTACACAAAAAAGAAATCCCTAAATTCAATTCAGTCATTGGGGTTATTACATCCCCAACAGGGGCTGTGATTGAAGATATTAAACATACTGTTGAAAGGCGTTTCAAACTATCAAAGATTTTACTTTACCCAGCAATAGTGCAAGGTGAAAAAGCCAAAGACTCTATTGTTGAACAAATTAAAAAAGCCAACCAAGAAAAACGGGTAGATGTTTTAATTGTTGGCCGTGGCGGTGGTTCAATTGAAGATTTATGGGCTTTTAATGAAAAGGTAGTCGTTGAAGCCATCTTTAACTCACAAATTCCAATTATTGCGGCCATTGGTCATGAAACTGATACCACTTTGGCAGATTTAGTAGCCGACCTGAGAGCACCCACACCAACAGCAGCAGCTGAACAAGCTACCCCGCATAGTCAAGATTTAATTGATAATATTAAAGAAATATCACGTCGTAATGTCTATCATATAATAGATAAGATTAATACTTATCGTCAGGTAGTAATGTCACTAGAAGAAAGACTAATGGTGTCATCACCTTTTAATAAATTATTAACTTATCAACAACAATTAGATAATATTAATAAGCTTTTGCAAAATAACTTTAATTTAATTTTACAAAATAAACGTTATCTAGTAACAAGCACTAAAAGCCTTTTAGTGTCACCAGCCCAAAAATTAACGCTAATGCGCGAACGGATTAATGCTGCCCATCAACAAATAAAAACTTTTATTAATGTGCAAATAGAACAAAAATATCAAAAATTACAGTTTTTACGTCAACAATTAATTAATCTTAATCCTTTATCAATTATGGATAAAGGTTATAGTTTAACGACTAAAAATAATCAAGTAGTTACTAGTATTAAACAAGTTAATCTAGATGATAATATTGAGTTAGTCTTAAAAGATGGTGTGATTAAAGCGGTAGTACTAGATAAAAAAGACAATGATTTATAATAAACATTAGGAGAAATAAAAATGGAAAATAAAAAAACTTTTGAAGAATTATTAAAAGAATTAGAAGGCTTAGCCAAAGATTTAGAAAATAAAGAAACACCCTTAAATGTGGCAGTAGAAAAATATAAAAAAGGCATTGAATTAACCAAAGAATTATATGAGTTATTAGATAATGCTCAAAAGTTAGTAGTTGAGGAAGCATAATTGCGGCTAGATATTTATTTAACGCACAATAATCAAGTAAAATCACGCAGTGAAGCGACGGATTTAATTAAACAAGGCTTAGTCTTAGTTAATGATAAAGTAGTAACTAAGGCGGGTTTAATCATCAATGATCAAGATCAAGTAGTAGTGCTGCAAAATAGAATGTTTGTTTCAAGAGCAGGCGAAAAACTGCTACAAGCCCTTAATACTTTTAATATAGATTTAAGGGATCAAGTTATTATTGATATTGGCTCATCTACTGGTGGGTTTGTTGATTGTTGCCTAAAAAACGGAGCTAAACAAGTTTATGCTTATGATGTAGGCACTAATCAACTACATGAAAGTTTAAGAAATCATCCTCAGATCGTCTTAAAAGAAAATACTAATATTTTAGATGTAGATTTACCTGATAATGATTATATTTTAATTGATGTATCATTTACTTCCATTAAACCAATTATTAAACATATACTGCCTAAACTCAGTCTTGCCATTTGTTTATTAAAACCGCAATTTGAAACGGTTGCTGCTAACCTTAAAAAAGGAGTGGTGAAGAATCAAAAAGTCATTAGTCAAATAATGAAAGATTTTACTCAATTTATAAATGATCATCAACTTAAAGTGATTGGTTTTGTCCCAACAAAACTTAAAGGAAAAGATGGTAACCAAGAATATTTATTTTATTTAACAAGGAGATAGCATGCTTAAAAATATTAGTATTAAAAATTTCGCTTTAATTGATGACCTAAGCATTGGTTTTGATCAAGGCCTTAGTGCCATTACAGGTGAAACGGGAAGTGGTAAGTCAGTTTTGTTAGAAGCCCTTTTTTTAATCTTTGGTAAAAGAGCAGATGCAGATTTAATTAGATATGGTTTTGATGTGGCGATTATTGAAGCTGTTTTTCATTTGCCAACTTTAATTACCCAAGAATATGAGATTACTAATCCTGTGACGATTAAACGCGAAATTGATAGTGGGGGTAAAAATAGTATTAAATTAAATCAGCAAACTATTACTTTAACAACCTTAAAAGAGTTAGGTAGTAAAATTGGCTTTATTCATAGCCAAAGTGATACTTATAAGTTAATGGATAAATCTGCTTATTTAGATTTTATTGATAAAATCAATGTTAATAATGCTCATAAATTATTAAGTGAATATTTACTAAAACGTTCAAGTTTTTTAGATGCGAAAACCAAACTTAAAAACTTGACCAAAGATATTGAAAGTTCACAAGCCAAAGTAGAGTATTTAACGGAACAAGTTAAAGAATTAACCCAAGCAAATTTAGTTCTTGATGAAAAAGATAAAATTAATGAAAGAATTGAAAAACTATCAAACTTTGAAAAGATTAAATCAGCTCTTTTAAGTGCATATCAATATTTACAAGCCAGTGATCTTAATATCGGCAATATTTATGAAGCTCACCAAAAGTTAGCCTCTATTAATGAATATGATCATCAGTATCAAACATTAAGTGAGCAGTTAGGCGATGTTTATTATTTGTTAGAAGAACAAGTTAGTGTCTTAGGTCAAGTTATTGGTAATTTTGAATTTGATGATGTGGAGTTTGATTTACTTAATCAAAGAGAATATGAAATCACGAGATTAGAAAACAAGTATAAAAAAACGGGGAATGAATTAATTGAGTATTTAGAAAAAATTAATGAAGAGTTAAATTTGATTACTAATTTTGACGGTTACTTAAAGGAATTACAAATTAAGTGTGAAGAAAAGTATCAAGAATGTTTACAAGCAGGGCATAAGCTAACCCAGTTAAGGAAAAAAGAGGCCATTAATTTAGAAAAAAATATTATTCAATTACTAGCCGAACTTAATCTAGTTAATGCTCAGTTTAAGGTTGAATTTATTGAAAGTGATGTTAAAGTTTTAGGTGAAACTGGTTTAGATGAGATTGACTTTTTAATTTCATTAAACGAAGGAGAGCCCTTAAAGTCAATGGCGAAAGTCGCCTCAGGGGGCGAAAAAGCAAGATTTATGTTTTCATTAAGATTACTTTATGGTCTTAATCACCAACTATCTTTATTAGTCTTTGATGAAATTGATACAGGAGTATCAGGAAAGACTGCGGCCATGATGGCCAATAAAATGAAAAGTTTTGCCAAAGATATACAAATGCTAGTAGTGACACATGTGCCACAAGTGGCGGCTAAGGCTGATCATAACTATGTAATTAATAAACAAATAGTTAATGGTCGCAATACAACCAAAATCCATAAAATTGATGGAGAAGAAAAAATCTTGGGGATTGCTTCAATGTTATCAGATGATGAAATATCAGCATCAGCCATTATGCAGGCCAAGGCTTTATTGAGATAAAAATTAAGGAGAAATGTAATGTTAGAAATCAAGAACTTAACTAAGATATATCAGCCTAAACGTGGTAATACGGTTAAGGCTTTGGATGATATTAGCATTGAGTTTCCTGAAACAGGAATGGTTTTTGTCTTAGGTAAGTCAGGGTCGGGTAAATCAACCCTACTTAATTTAATGGGTGGTTTAGACGCCGCTACTAGTGGAGAAATTATTATTAAGGGTAAGTCTTCTAAGGACTTTACACAAAGTGATTTTGATAGTTACCGTAATACTTATTTAGGATTTATCTTTCAAGAATATAATATCTTAAATGAATTTAGTGTTGGTCAAAACATTGCCTTAGCCTTAGAACTTCAAGGACAAAAAAATAATCCTGAGGCTGTTGGGGCAATTCTTAGTATGGTTGATATGGCAGGGTATGCTAATCGTAAGCCTTATGAACTATCAGGTGGTCAGAAACAAAGGGTTGCTATTGCGCGTGCACTAGTTAAAGAGCCTCAAATTATTATGGCCGATGAACCATCAGGAGCCTTAGATAGTAATACAGGTCGTCAAATATTTGAAACTCTTCAACAACTTTCTAAAACAAAGTTAGTTATTGTTGTTAGTCATGACCGTGAATATGCCCAAAATTATGGTGATCGAATCATTGAGTTTCAAGATGGTAAAATCATTAGTGATATTAATCAATATTTAGAAGCTGGTGTTAGTGAAAGTGAAGGTAACCTTTTAGCAACCGGTGAAAGTATTATCCAAATTAAAAAAGGTCATAAATTAAGCCCAGCTGATAAAAAGCGATTACTTGATTTCTTAGATAATGCTGATAGTAATATTATTTTATCAAAAGATGATTACAGTAATCAAGAATTTCAAAAGGCGGCTTATATTGATGCCGAAGGTAATCGTAAAGGTTTTAAGGATACTACCAAAGAAGATGTAGTATTAAAACAATACTTACCACAAGACTTTAATTTGAAAAAATCACGCTTGCCGATGAAGCATGCGTTTAGAATGGGAGCAAGCAGTCTTAAATTAAAGCCAATTAGATTATTTATTACTACTTTATTGTGTTTGGTTGCTTTCGGGTTATTCGGAGTAATTGACACGATTTCTGCGTATGACCGAGTACTGACGACTTGGGATTCCTTACAAACCTCCGACATTACAACCACTGCGATTGATCGCCGTGAAATTGATGGTGATGGTTGGTCGCGAGTGACAGGCTTCACCGAGCAACAAGCAAGCGAATTTAGTGCTAAATTTTCACATATGACATTTGATTATTTATGGGAAATAGAGTTTAGTCGTTCTTGGTTTGGTTCAAGATTATTTGATAGAATAGATAATAGAGACTTAACTATTGTTCCTAATTGGAATGGTGTCATTGAAGCGAATGCTAGTCGCTTAGATTATTTTGGTTTCAATCTAATTGCAGGACAATTACCGACTGCTGCTAATCAAATAGCGATTACACGTTATCATGCCGATATTATGGTTCATCACGATTTACGAGATTTCGATACTGATATGCGAATTAGAGTTGATAATATTAATGATTTAATTGGTCAAAGTATTACTGTATGGAGTGAAGAATGGGCTTGGAGTGATTATGCAGAGATTATTGATATTGTTTGGGATGAAGAACTACAAGAGTATGTACTAGTTTTTGAAGGTGGTTATATGTGGCTAATAGTAGAATCTACATATATCATTACAGGAATAATAGATACTTATCTTGATCTTGAAAGATATGATATTTTGCGCCAAGGTTGGGATATAGAAGGTCTTAATTTCCTGTTTTTATGGCGTGAGTTTATTTCACTACAAGAAACTAGTCATCATTTTTCAGTATTTGTGGCCCCAGATTATATGGATACTTGGCTTCAACAATATCGTCCTGATGATTGGTGGTTCAATCCTAATCCAATCCGCAGTTTAATTACCACCATACCTACTGATAGAAGTGAGGCATTAGCTTTTATTGCCTTCTCATATGAGTATAATGGTGGTGTAAGGTTTGCCTTAAATAACCCTGTTAGTTCAACCATTGATATTGTTAATAATATGGTTGATAACGTGGCATCAGTATTTTTATGGGTAGGTATTGTCTTAGCGATTTTTGCCTCCTTGATGTTCTTGAACTATATTGCGATGTCTATTACTAATAAGTCACAAGAAATTGGTATCTTGCGGGCAATTGGTGCACGAGGCAGTGATGTGTTTAGAATATTCTTCTCACAAGCCTTAATTATGACAGTGATTAATTCTGTTTTAGCTATTGTTCTAACCGTTATTATTGCCGCAATCATCAATCAAGCCATTATTAATGAAGGTATTTACATATCAGCATTATCATTTAGTATTCGCCAAGTTGCCCTTATTATTGCCATTGGATTGCTAACAGCATTTATTTCAAGTTTCTTACCAGTATATAATGTTGCTCGTAAAAAGCCTGTTGATGCGATTAAACGTTAATAAATCTTTAACATTAGAGCTTCTTTTTAATAAGAAGTTCTTTTTCTTTGTATTGGGAATTGTATTTTAGATAACACTATACAAAAAACTTCCTAGTGAAGTTAATATAAATAATAATTATTGACTTTTGTTGTAATCTTAGTTTGTTAATTAGATATGTTGTCGCTAACTATTTAACTTACATAAAAAATAAATTATTTATTATGGTTATATTTTGTTTTAATGTATAATAATTATATACAAAAAGAGTAATACATAAAGATATTGATGCCTCAAAGGACGTTAAGAAACACAATACATTTATTATAATATTAGTTTTTTGAAGGCAAACGTTATTTTTATGATGTTTGCCTTATTTTATTATAAAAAAAGAAAGGGAATATGATGTTAGAGTTAGTAAAATTAAAAAAC